>WNFD01009922.1_pt1 | contig 12298 bp, 10 predicted proteins | sample 5400491 | NCBI WGS metagenome assembly WNFD01 (sample SAMN13153343, study PRJNA577476) | soil metagenome | isolation source: 120 cm saprolite under Douglas fir tree site 2 hole 2 replicate 2 | place: USA:California | collected 2015-04-18 | reverse complement strand
TATGGAATGTCCTCAACGGGCACACCATCCTGGAGTTCCCGAATCCCGCTTCGAGTGGGACATGGCAGGTATCGCCCGATGGACAATACTTTGCCTTTGCCAGCTGGGATAACAGTGTACAGGTGTGGAATACCATCACGGGCCGCAGGGTGTCGGTCTATCGGGGGCACACTGCCCCTCTTCAGGTCCTGGTGTGGTCCTCAGACAACCAGCATATCGCCTCTGCAAGCGAGGATGGAACGCTGCAAGTATGGGATGCGATAACTGGCCGTGGCGCCTTGACCTATCACGGCTTTCCCTATGTGCTGTCACTGACATGGTCACCGGATAGCAGACTCATCGCCGCTACGAGCGAGGGTAATACAGTGCAGGTGTTGCAGGCTATTTGATGTATGACCCCGGTTGCTAATCGGGAGGGCGACCTGCTCCTCCTCGGTTTTAAAGATGTTTCGTTGTCCGTTTCTACTATTGAGAAGGAGGTTAACTACATCATGCGGAGAAATCTGTCCCGTATGTTCGCAGTAGTCATGGGATTGTCCCTATTTCTGGCGATCCTGACGGCATGCGGCGCGGGCACCACAACCGGTACACCTGGTGGTACCCCTGGCACCGGTTCTACGACGATCAAGATTGCCACCGACCTGCCGGTGTCGGGGAAAGACACCAGTAGCGGCAAGCCAGCAGAGGATGGGGCGAACCTGGCAGTCATGGAGGCCAATGCCAACAAGACCATCCCCGGTTATACCCTGGTCTTTGACCCCAAGGACGACGTGGGCGCCAACGGCCTGCATGACCCGGCGGTGGGTGCCCAGAATGTGACGGCGCTGGTCGGTGACGCGCTGGTGGCCGGCATCGTCGGACCGTTTAACAGTAGTGTGGCCAAGGCTGAGATGCCCATCACCAACCAGGCTCCTCTTGCCCAGATCAGCCCGGCCAACACGAATCCCTGCCTGACCAAGAATACAGCGGCATCGGGCTGCAGCGGGTCGGCCGATCTGCTGCCGACGCTGCGACCCTCAGGGAAGGTGACGTACTTCCGCATTGCCACGACGGACGATCACCAGGGTCCGGTGGGCGCGGACTACCTCTACAAGACGCTGGGGTACAAGAAAGCCTATGTCATCGATGATGCTGAGACCTATGGTGTTGGTATCGCTGATACCTTCTCGTCGGAGTGGAAGACCCTGGGCGGCACCGTGCTGGGGCGCAGCAGCGAGCCAGCTACGACCACCTCCTATGTGTCCCTGCTGACCCAGATCGCCACCACGCACCCCGACGTGATCTACTTTGGCGGTCTTGATTCCACCGGCGGCATCCTGATCCGCCAGCAGATGCTCCAGGTTCCAACCCTGAAGAACACCCCAGTAGGTGGTGGTGATGGCATTGTCACCCCCAGCTTTGCCTCCACCATTGGGACGAGCAGTGGTGGCCCGGTCTATGGCACGGTTGCCGTGGTGGACACGACGGTCATCCCGTCTGCGGCAGCCTTCCGCACGAAGTTTACGTCGACCTTTACGGACCCGCTGAATGTGTACAGCGCGGCGGCCTATGACTGCGCGAATATCCTGATCCAGGCGATCAAGACGGCGCTGGCCAACGGGGCGCACACCCCGGCCAACTCGGGTGATCTAGCCGGGGCCAAGGCATTCCGCCAGGCGGTGATCAACGCCGTCCAGGGCACTTCCTGGGATGGGATCACTGGTCACCAGGCCTTTGACTCCAATGGCGACACTACCAACAAGGTCATCTCGATCTACCAGCTCGCTGCAGTCAATGGCAAGCCCGACTGGAAATACCTCACCGCTGCGATGCCCTCGTAATCGCGATCGCTGCTGGCGTCATAACATTTGTCTTGGCAAGAAAGCTGTTTTGCCAGGAGAAGCTTGTAGATGATGTAGAGGAGTAGAACGGGCGCGTACGTGCCTGTTCTACTCCTCATTAATCAATGGTGCTCGTTTATAGTGAGAACCGGCAAACTTCCCTTTCCGTGACATGGGGATGTCACTCTCCAAGGCGCTGGCGTGTCTGAGCATTTTCTGTGCCAGTCCCAAATGTACCCCCTACACTTTTGAAAAACTGCCTCTGAGCAGTTTCCAGGCACCGTTCTGTTGTCCAACGACGTAGCTGCCCTGGTAGGTGCTCTTCACAGTCCCGGTCGTCGTCTCCGTCGCAACGATAGTCAGGTCTACTGTGACCGTGCCATCGGCGTTTGGCGTTATTGTGCCGAAGGTGACATCATCGTGCTGCGTATTCGCGTAACCGCTGGCGAACTGGTCATAGGTTGGGGGTGGATTCTGCGGGTCTCTCCCCCACAAGTTGTAGGCGGCGCGGTAGTCCCGCTTGTTGATGTCGTCGTAATACTGCTGGATAAGCGCCCGAGCTTGTTGAGTAGGAGAAGGAGTAGGCGGCGTTGGAGTGCCACCGTTGCCCAATAAGCCATTTTGCCACAGCACAACTACCGCCGTGCCACCGAGTATGACAAGCAAAACGAGCAAAGTGACGAGTAAGACAACCACTCCACCTTTTTTCCTTCGTTTCGCTGGTTGAGCAGGCACGTTTTGGTAGCCGAAACCGTCCTGAGAAGGGAAGCTGGACCCTGACGCTGCCGGGTTGGGATAGGAGCGTGATACAGGCGTATCTGGAGCGTAAACTTCTGCCGGCATCATACCGGCAGGCTCAATTCCTGCTGACGCATTGCCGGGTAACACGAGTTTCTGCTGCCTGGGAGCCGGTGGAGGGCTGGCAGGATGCTGTGACTGTGATGCACCAAAAGGATATTCGGGGAGCGATGAAGCAACTGTAGGCGCGTCGGTGCTTACATCCTCTGCGCTCAGATCGGCCTCTGTCGCCGCGCCGCAGTTGGGGCATGTCAAGTCCCTGGGGGATAACAAACTACCGCATTGACCACAGAAGACCATCGTCTTACCCCTTTCAGGTTTTACAGAGCGGTCCTCGCTTGTTGGCGTGAGCTCATTTTCCTGTCTCTGAGCTGCCCGTGTAGCTCGTGGATGACTTCACGCGGTACATCTTCCAGGTCTTTCATATTTCGTTTGGGTAGAATGAACGTCTTAATGCCTGCACGGTGTGCAGCCAGTACCTTCTCTTTAACCCCACCGATGGGTAAGACTCGACCTCGCAGCGTGATTTCGCCGGTCATGGCAACATCGCGGCGGGCCGCGCGTTTCGTCAAGGCCGAAATCAAGGCAGTAGCCATGGTGATACCTGCTGATGGTCCATCCTTGGGAATGGCGCCAGCAGGCAGGTGTAGATGGATATCATATTTTTCATAGAAGCGATTTTCTATGCCAAGCTGCCCTGCGCGGGAGCGTGCGTATGAAAGCGCGGCCTGAGCCGATTCTTTCATTACATCACCGAGCTGTCCCGTCAGGGTCAGATTACCACGCCCATCCATCAGTGTGGCCTCAACAGTTGTCAGATCACCACCTGCGCTTGTCCACGATACTCCTGTGGCAACTCCTACCTCGTCCTCCTCCTCCGCCTGCCCGTAGAAGTGTTTCTGTGGACCCAGGTAATCATGGACCTTGTCAGCAGTGATCTTTGTTCTGCTCCGTCGTCCCTCCGCAACTTTACGCGCGACTTTACGCAACACGGATGCAATTTCTCGCTCCAGGTTGCGTACGCCTGCTTCGAAGGTGTATTCGCGAATGATATAGCGCACGGCTTCGTCACTGATTTCTACCCGTGAAGCTGAAAGACCATGTTCACTCATCTGCCTAGGGATGAGGAAACGATGAGCAATGTGCAGTTTCTCTTCTTCAGTGTAGCCGGGAAGCTCGATCACCTCCATGCGGTCGCGTAGTGCGGCCGGGACGGGGTGCAAAATATTGGCGGTCGTAAGAAAAATAACCTGTGAGAGGTCATAAGGGATCTCCAGGTAATGATCAGAAAAAGCGTGATTCTGCTCAGGGTCCAGTACCTCGAGCAGCGCTGCTGCAGGATCTCCACGGAAATCTGAGCCGATCTTATCTACTTCATCCAGCACAAACAGGGGATTGATAGTGCCAGCCATCTTCATTGTCTGGATGATGCGGCCCGGCAATGCTCCAACATAGGTACGGCGGTGCCCGCGAATCTCAGCTTCATCGTGCACACCTCCTAGCGATAGGCGTACGAACTTGCGGTTAAGCGCCTGAGCAATCGAGCGTCCAAGAGAGGTCTTACCCACCCCCGGCGGTCCTACGAAGCAAAGGATAGGGCTACGCATAGAATGAGAGAGCTTACGCACTGCAATATATTCAAGGACGCGCTCTTTTACCTTCTCCAGGCCGTAGTGATTCTCTTCGAGAATGGTCGCAGCTTCTTTGATATTTAGGCGGTCGGTAGTAGCTTTATCCCAGGGCAAGCTGACAAGCCAGTCGAGGTAGGTGCGGATCACTCCTCCATCAGGAGCCATAGACGGTAAAGCATTGAGGCGCTCTAGTTCTTTGTTCGCCCGCATTTTGACCTCTTCGGGCATGCCGCAGGTGAGTATCTTCTCACGCAGTTCTTCCTGCTCCTGTATAGTAGGATCGGTCTCGCCCAGTTCTCGTTGGATAGCTTTGAGTTGTTCACGTAAAAAGTACTCGCGTTGTGTCTTATCAACCTCTTGTTGTACCTGATTATGAATACGGTTTTCCAGTTCCAAAATATTGAGTTCTTTGGAAAGCAGAATACTGATCTTTTGCAATCGCTCTTCGACATTAAATGCTTCCAGAATGTCCTGGCGTACAGCAATAGATGGTTCGAGAGAAGAAAGAATAAAGTCAGCCAGCCAGCCCGGTTCGTCAATATTCATGGCGGTAATGTAGGCTTCCTCCGGTAGCATTCGGCTGAGTTTAACGCACTTTTCAAAAAGGGCTAACACTGCACGTAGCATGGCTTCCAGTGCAAGTGTTCGTTCTGCTTCTTCATGTACTGTCTCTACGCGCACACGCATGAAAGGTGTTTGCTGAGTATATTCAAGGAGTCGCAGGCGCCGCTGCCCACGAATAAGAATACTGGTTGTACCATCGGGCATCTTTAACAGTCGATCTATGCTTCCCTCTACGCCGACGGCATACATGTCGTCCGGGCCAGGGTCCTCTATCTCTTCGTTCAGTTGCGTAACCACGACAAGGGTCCGGCCCTTGCTCATGGCATCATCAATAGCCTTCATTGATTGGTCACGTCCCACGAATAATGGTGTGACCACATTAGGCATGAGGACGGTATTGCGGATAGGCAACAAAGGTAGTTCCAGCACTTCTGTGTGCGTCTTGAGTGGTACATACAAGGCGCCCTCTAGCAGGCCATCCTTGCTTTCAGACTGCTCTGCGGTGGCAGCCCGGGCGCCCCTCTTTGTGGGCATGTGTGCTTTCCTCCTCGGTGGATTTTGCATGTCTCCATTTGCTGTTCAACTGATTATAACGTATGAGCATTGATGAGGCAACGCAGCGTGATGTGATATAGTTCACAATTCATAAGAATGTAGTATTTTTCTAGTACATCATTCATTTCTTGTTTTTTTCTCTAACAACCTGGCCATGTAATATTCATCGACATACCGGCCGCCCAGAAGCAGAGAATGCTTCTTGATGCCTTCGATCTCAAAACCCCGTCGCCTGTATAACGCTATTCCTGCCTCATTATGGGTCATGACTGTGAGTTCAAAGCGATGGATGGCATGCTGGCGTCTCTATCTTGCAGCACTTTCCGCAACATTTGAGCCTTTTCCAGCCTGCCTAACTTTAAATATGCCTGGTACTCGTACTCCAGAGATAGAACAGGTACTTGCATGCCCTCTACCTCGACAAATTGCTTGTAGCGCTCCAGGTCTACAGGCCTCTCCCATGTGCTATCTTCAAGCCGCTTCGAGATATCCCCCATGATCTCCACTTTGATGCCATCGATCGTTAAGGCTCCAAAGTGAGAGCGAATATTCTCCGCAGAGGAGAAAGCCACATTCCTGGTTATATGTTCAGATAAAAGACGCTCGATCTCGTAGGCTCCGGCTTCATTGGTCTGGAGGTCAATGTCCTGAGGGGTGACAGTCACGTTCTGGAGCGCAAAACCAAGGCTGCCTGTCACAACCCAGTTTATGCTGCTGTCCTTTAGTCGCGTGTATATCTGGCGCAGGATATTGAGATAGGTGGGATCGATATTCATCGGAAGAGAGCCAGTAGCGAACGCTGCTCCTCAGAAAGGAGTAGCAGGTTGTTGACCTGCCTGGGAAATATTTCAGCCCTGTCCCAGAGTACCCCGATCACGCTCGTTGCCGCGCCTATCTTAACGTTGCGCTCGCGCAATACTTCATTTAGCTTATAAGCATCGAAGAGAAAGACTGACTCAATAATCCAGGGATTGGCGAGGCTACGCATCGTCGCTACTCCTGACTTTGTTCCTGCGAGTACGAGATAATAATCAGGAAGAGCATCTGGCTTGATGTTCAGTTCTCCGTCACGCCTGACATACCATTGGATATCAACGCTGTGCCCGGCCAGTGGTCCATGGGTAAAACGGCCGCTGCTGCCTTTATGCGAGGCCGAATCGTCAAGTGCAATGCCGAAAATGGCAGAGGCAATGTATTCCCCGACATCTTGGAGGTGTGTAGGGCGTCTTATGATGTTGGCAATTTTGCCGTCGACGGTATTGCGGGATTTCAGTAGACTCGCCAGGAACTGTAGATCGCTGCTCATGCGAAGCCTCCCTTGCGCTGGTTAATCTGGGATGGGCAATATACCTGCTCGCATTGTACCATGATTGCCAAAACGCTCAAGCCTCATTAAATCATCCTGTGGCCACCGCCGACGAAAAGCAATTGCCCGGTGAGCCATCGGGCCTGTTCCGAGGCCAGGAAAACAATCACATCGGCCACATCTTCGGGTAGACCCACACGCCCGAGCGGAATTTCGGCAATGAGTCTCTCTTCTGCCTGCGGCGTAATATATCCAGTCTGTATTGGCCCCGGTGATACGATATTAACCGTAATCCCAAACCTGCCCAGTTCCACGGCAGCGGAACGGCTGAAAGACTCCAGCGCGGCTTTGCTGGCTCCATAGGATATTTCGCCCGGGAAGCATGCTGCTCCATCAGTGCTCACATTGATGATACGGCCCCAGCGTGCGCCGCGTTCGATGTGGCGTCGAGCGTATTCTGCTATCATCAGCGCGACTGCTCGGCTATTGACAGCGAAATGCTGGTCATGATTCTTTGCTGTGATCGTTTGAACACGATAACCTGCCGGGGCATAGGTATCTAAGCTTAACTGGTTCTGTGGGATGAAGGTGTCTGCCTCACAATGATCAGCGTTATTAATAAGCACTTCCACGGGACCAAACGCTGCTTCGGCACGATCAAACAACAGGGGTATCGTGCTGGGTTCTGCAAGGTCTGCTTCTATAGCTTCGACTCGACCGCCCAGGTCACGGATGGTCTGGACGACTTCATCGGCGGTCAATGCGCGCTGCGTATTGTAAAACACTCTCCCTGGAGTCTTCGGCTCGTCGGCTTCGATGTTGTCGTGGTCTTGCTTTCCTAATGGCGGCATGCGAAGGTAGTTGATGAGCACGGCAGCTCCCTCAGCGGCAAGGGCTCTGGCTGTAGCGGCTCCAATGCCATGATTGCCTCCTGTGATGAGAACGACTTTATCCTCTAGTCCAGTATTGATCATTGCTCACTCCTTGACGGACAGGCTTTTCACCTGGCGTACCATCGCAATACGTTGCTCGGCTAAGAGGTCGGCAGCGCGGTAGGTCGGCACCCCTTGTTCCTTGGCCAGAGCGATCACTTTTTCCGTCGTCTCGTAAATGCGCGAGACGGTCTCCGTCGCCCGCTGCCGGTTGAAACCGCCAGGATGGAGGCTATCCACGCCAAACATTGCCCCTCCGGCGTTGACGATATAATCAGGGGCATACAGGATACCACGTTGTGCCAGCAGCTCACCGTGCCGGTCTTCGGCCAGTTGATTATTGGCCGAACCACAGACGATTTTGCAGCGTAGCTCCGGCAGCGTCTGATCGTTGAGTACGGCGCCGAGGGCGCAGGGGCAGTACACATCGACGTTAAGCGCGTGAATCTCGTCGGGATATGCCACTTTCACATCATACTGGTGAGCTAACTGTTCGACCTTTGCCTGCTCAATATCAGCAATGGTGACCACAGCCCCTTCCTTGACCAGCAGCTCACCGAGATGTTCGCCTACCGCGCCTACGCCCTGGAGGGCCACTGTGCGGCCCTGGAGATCGGGACTACCATAAACCTCCTTCAGACAGGCGCGCATCCCCTGCATGACGCCGAACGCTGTGGCTGGCGAAGAGTCTCCGGGTCCGCCCCACGACTCGGGAATGGTAACCACGAACGGGGTCTCCATACGTATTATCTCCATATCGCGCAGGTTGGTGCCGACATCGGGTCCTGCCAGGAATAGACCTCCCAGGCGGTGCATGAAACGACCCAGAACACGGAACATTCCTTCTGTCTTGTCTCGTTTAGGATCGCCTATGACGACGCATTTTCCCCCTCCAAGGTTAGCCCCTGCCGCAGCCCATTTATACGTCATGCCACGCGCCAGGCGCAATGCGTCCTTGATAGCGTCGGCTTCTGTCTCATAACTCCACATGCGGATGCCACCACCGGCAGGTCCCAGAGTAGTATCGTGAATAGCAAAGATCGCCTTCAGGCCGAGACTTTTATCCTGGCAGAAGAAGAGGTTCTCATAGTCGTACTGCTCCATAGAATCGAAAATAAAGCCTTCCATAGTCGTGATTTCATCCTTCCCCGGTGCTTGCGGCAGATAAAGCAATCTGCTACTTGTATGCTCACTTGATCAATCCTTTATCGTATCATACCGTACCAGCACCTTCGTTGGTGTGATCGCGCCGGTTGCCAGTCGTTCAAAAGTAGCGGCTAGTTCGTCGGCTGTTGTGTAGTAGTTAAATATTTGCTCGAGATTGTAAGAATGCCCGCGTACCACGTCAAAATACCAGCGTGCATGTTCCTGGTAGTCCCAGCCGTCGCTCGATCCCACGACCCACAGCTCTTTCTCGTGGAAAGCCGGCGCCAGGACGAGCGGCTCGAGATTACCATCGGCCAGGATACAGACGCGCCCTTCAAGACGCATGCTGTTTTGCATCAACTCGAAAGCTGCGGTGCGACTGGAGCACTCGAAGCCGACGTCATACAAGTTGCTCATGCTCTCCATTTCTTGCGGTGACATGGCCGTGCGTGCGCCGATTTGTACTGCCAGGCTCCGTCGTTCCGCGCGGGGTTCGACTATATCGATAGCCTGTACTCCCATGGCTTTGAGCATAAAAACGGTCAGAAGCCCAATAGCGCCTGCTCCGGTGATGAGTACTGTCTCTCCAGGCTTGATGCCAACTTTGCGAATGCCCTTGCTGACATCGCAGGTCAGGATGGCTAGCAGTGCTAGCGCATCGGAAATTCCTGCGGGGACTGCAATCGCTTTGGCTTCCGGGACATTAGCATGTGTACGATGGCCGTAAAAGGCAACCACGCGCTCTCCGGCTTGGAGGCGCTGCACGGCTGACCCACACGCTACAATGGCGCCTGTACTCTCATATCCCGTCATCTGTGGGTAGCTGGGTGGATGAGTACTGCGAGCGATGCCGCAATAACGAGGTAGCTCGCTGCCAATGCTGATGGCGCCCGTCGTGGTCTGGACCAGCACTTCATTCGGCCGTAACGGCGGCAGTTCTTCAGTTATCCATTCCAACTGTCTCGGCGCTACGAGGAGCAATGATTGACGGCGCAAGATTGCCTCCTCCTATCACTACTCAATAAAGTACCTCATGATCGGTCGTCGCTCCGAGCGTCTCTCTACCTCTACGAATCCTGCCTGGGAGAAGGCGGACACGACGCCAGTAAAGTTGGAGACGGGAGGCAAGTTTTTTCCCCGCACTTCGATTGGGTAACCTTCGACGATCTTCGCTCCATGCTCTCTGGCGTAATTTACGGCTGCTTCCAGCATCTTCACCATCATTCCCTGGTGCCTGAAGGATTTAGCAACGAAAAAGCAAACTATTGACCAGACGGGTAGATCGTCAACTCTTTTTAAGGTGCGAGATCGCTCTAACGATGGAAATGCTTCTCTCGGCGCTATAGAGCACCAGGCAATGGGCTCACTTCCAGCGTATGCGAGGATGCCGGGGACTTCGTCAGCATCCACTATAGCCTTGAGACCCTGTTTCTTCTCCTGGCCAGTTTGTTTGCCAAAGTCAGAGCGTGAGAGCCTCCACCACATGCACCAGCAATTGCCATACGCCCCGTTTTCTCCGAACAATGTTTGCAGGTCGTGCCAGCGCTCAGCAGTTACCGGGTAAAACGCCAGCTCTGCAAGTAATGCTGGTTTAGAAAGCATTTCTGTTCTCCTTACAAGTCTCCACAAGGCGGCTAATGAAAATGGGCCTCTGATTTTCCGGAAGGTGCCTACTCTTATGCCCTATCTTAGAGCATAGCCGGATCACAAACGATATTGGTGAGTGCTATTTCCTGCTCATTTTATCATAACGTATAATAAGGGCTGGAAGATGTAGAAGAGCTTGTGACAGCGATGCTATTTCTCGTATGCCAATTTCACGGGGACAGGACGTTCACCATGTGAAGTGCAATTTACCTCTGTTTTCCCTTCCTGATCAGGGAGAGAAGCGAACTCGTAATCAGATTGTATCAGGCGCACTTTTTGCGTATCAGCAAGGAGACTAGACCATGCCAGATCCTACACTCTGCGTGCTCACCCAGCACAATGACAACGGCCGTACCGGCGCGTATCTCCAGGAAACTCAACTCAACACTTCCAACGTGAACCAGAATCAATTTGGACAACTTTTTACCTACCAGGTGCAAGGTCATGTCTATGCACAGCCGTTATATGTGAACGGCATCGACATACCAGGCCAGGGTACACATAATGTGGTGTACATCGCGACAATGCATAACACCGTATATGCCTTCGATGCCGATGATCCCAATGCCGCCATCTCGCCGCTCTGGGCCAGGCAGCTGGAAGTTTCGGTGCCTCTCCCTGATCCCAATATCGGCCGCACTCAGCAGGGGCAGGCTGAGGTCAATGGAGTTCCCGTCTATCGCGATATAGCCAAGGAGGTAGGCGTCGTAAGTACACCCGTCATATCTCTTGATCACAACGCCCTCTATGTCGTCGCCTTTACTAAAGTTGGAAATGGCTATGCTCACAAATTGCATGCCCTGGACCTGGCGAGTGGAGCGGACCTCTTCGGCGGACCGGTGCAGATAGCAGGAAACGTACGCGGAACGGGCTACGATAATCAGAACGGAAATATCATCTTCGCAAGTAACCGGCAGATACAACGCGCAAGCCTGCTGCTGCTCAACGATGTTGTCTATCTTGCCTTCGCATCGTATGGCGATCAAGACAAGTACCATGGCTGGGTGTTTTCCTACAATGCTACGACGCTGCAAAGAGAAGCTATCTACAATACTACACCCAACGGCCAGCGGGGAGGCATCTGGCAGGCCGGGCAGGGATTGGCCGCGGATAGCAATAACTTCATTTACTTTATGACGGGGAATGGTACCTATACAACCGATGCGAGAGATGTAAGCTGTACTATTGTGAAGCTCGGCCCTAACCTTTCAATCTCTGACTGGTTCACGCCGCATAACACCGCGCAACTGACGGCGATTGATTGGGATCTTGGCTCCTCTGGGGTGTTACTGATCCCCGATACCAATCTGCTGATGGGTGGCGGAAAAGAAGGTAAATTGTACCTGCTACAGCGAGATCGTATGGGCCATTTCAATGCTGCCAACGACAATCAGATTGTGCAGAATTTCTTTGTCAACGCCCCGAACCCCAATGACAAAAAGACCCACCATATTCATGGCGGCCCCGTCTACTGGAGCGGCCCGAATGGCGCGTATATCTATGTGTGGCCCGAGAATGACTGCCTGAAAGCCTATCAAATGACCAATGGGCAGTTCTTGACGGCTCCGATTTCGCACTGTTCAACGCTCGACCCGCAGAATGTACCCGGCGGAAGCTTCGGTATGCCGGGGGGAGTAATGTCCATCTCGGCTAATGGCAATGCAGTCGGCAGCGGCATTGTATGGGCCTCGCACCCTTTTAACCAGAGTGCTAACCAGCAAGTGGTGGACGGCATCCTGCGCGCCTATGATGCCTCTGATCTGACAAACGAGCTGTGGAACAGCAAGCAGAACGCCAACCGCGATGACCTGGGGAAATATGCCAAGTTCTGCCCTCCCACGATTGCCAACGGCAAGGTATACATGGCTACCTTCTCGGACAAGGTTATAGTCTACGGCC
>WNFD01005837.1_pt1 | contig 12300 bp, 12 predicted proteins | sample 5400491 | NCBI WGS metagenome assembly WNFD01 (sample SAMN13153343, study PRJNA577476) | soil metagenome | isolation source: 120 cm saprolite under Douglas fir tree site 2 hole 2 replicate 2 | place: USA:California | collected 2015-04-18 | reverse complement strand
CCCGAAGTCCTTACGGATGATGTGGAGACAAAGATCGATTCCGGCAGCACTGCCGGCGGAGGTCAAGATATCTTGCTCGTCTACATAGAGCACATCCGGTTGAAGGAGGATGAGCGGGAGAGCATGAGTCAGCTTATCGATGTATCTCCAATGTGTTGTCGCGCGCCTGCCATTCATAAGGCCGGTAGCTCCGAGAACAAATACGCCTGAACAGATTGAGACAAGACGGGCACCACGTTCATGAGCTTTGAGCAGAGCACGAATGAGCGATTGCGGCGGGATCTCGTCCGGATCACGCCAGCCTGGAATAATGATGGTGTCTGCCTGCTGTAAGCCACTCAACCCTCTCTGTGGTGTTACAGTAATCCCGCCCGTAGCGCGAAGCGGTCGACTTTCTAATCCGCAGACCGAGAAGGAATACCAACTCTCGAGTTCTGGACGCGGCAGTCCGAATAGTTCAACTACGATCCCGAACTCAAAGGTACACAGCCCCTCATAGGCTAACGCAACTACTCGGTGCTTTGCCGTAGAAGTTTTTGGGGAGGAATGAGTGATTGGCACATATTTGACGGTAATCGTCTTTTAGGCCACTGGCAAGTACCGCTGTATGTGACTCAGACTTGAATTCAGGAGGCAATTCTTACAATGTCAATCACAACTGCTGCACAAACGGAACACTCGCAACAGACTCCATACAACGTTAAGGCGAAGAGTCGTGTACTTGAAACCGCGCCTGCGTCTTCACCCGCCGCATTTGACCATTTCTCGCGAAAGCTCGAGTTCGAAACAGACTGCGCCGATGTCTATGCCGCCTTCGCATCAGGTTCGGTCGACTTTGTGCTCTTGGACGTTCGGAACTCTCAGCTATACCGCAATGGCCACGTCCCAGGGGCCGTTAATGTACCCCTGCTAACGATCACTGAAGAGCGGATGAAGGAGTTCCCTCACAATGCGAATTTCGTGGTCTACTGCGCGGGCCCGCACTGCAATGGTGCGAACAAAGCAGCCATTCGTCTCTCAAAGATGGCCCGTCCAGTCAAGGAGATGATCGGCGGCATCACCGGATGGCTGGATGAAGGCTTTGCCCTGGAGAGCTGATGCAGAATCAAGCCCCAGTATTGATTCGTGTGGCACGACGGGAAGATGGAGCTACGATCCTCTCGATGCTCGCTGAACTAGCCGCTTGGGAGTGCGCGCCTCACGCGCCACGCCTTAGCCCCTCAACTCTGGAGAGTGATGTCTTCGGAAAGAATCCAAAACTACACATACTAGTCGCCGAGAATCAGTCCAAGCAGCTTGTCGGCTTCATCTCGTATTACGAAAACTATTCGAGCTGGGAAGGAGCTGTTGGCATCCATATTGGCGACCTCTGGGTATCCCCGGCATGTCGAGGGCAGAGCATAGGCTCTGACCTTCTCAACCACGTCGCGTCCTCACATAAAGAGCAACGCGTGGATGTCTTCGTCATTCGAAACAACGAAGCGCGCTTCTTTTATGAGCACCTCGGCTTCAAGGAACAGACACAATGGATACTCTATCGAAAGGAGTCAGGATGCTCTTCATGTCGAACGCTTTAAGAATGGTGATCCCAAACCAATCCGCGAGCGTTTTACCCATAATGGTCGAATGATGACGGACGATCTTGTCTATCACTCAAGCTGGATCGATGCAGAGAACGCTCGCTGCTTCCAGGTCATGGAAGCAGCGAGCGCGGAAATGCTCAACGCGTGGACAAGCTGTTGGGACGACCTGATCGATTTCGAGATCATCCCAGTTCTGTCTTCTCACGAGTATTGGGCTCGGTTTCAGTGAGTCAAGGCAGACTCGACCACTGGATTCATAAATCAAAGGTTAGCTCCGAGCTGGTCGTACCTTCATCAACTAGTGCGAAATCGCCCAGCCACTCAGCGAGCATGAGGGTCTCTTAGAAGAGGCCAGAACGTGAGCTGTTCACGACGGTTTCACCCTGCGACGACCGGCTTGTTGAACCTGATTTGCAGTGCTCTGTCTACGTCGGAGCTTAGAATGCAACAGACGCAACGCAACTAATGCGCTCACGGGTGGGTCGCGTCGTTAAGGCTACCTCGCGATTATCGGGGATGGCCAAACCGTTCTCGATCCTCAAGAGATCGCGGGACTTCATCAGCTTGCCGAAGGGCCCGCCCGCCGAACGACTAGCGCTTGCGCTGGACAGTGTTCGCAACAACGCCAGCCTTGTCATCGTCTTTCGCTTCCGAGGCAGAACGCTCTTGTTCCCGGGGGACGCGCAGTGGGGAAACTGGCAATCTTGGATTGGCACTGATGCCGCCAAACAGTTATTGAGTGAAGTTGACTTCCTCAAAGTAGCACATCACGGGAGCGAGAACGCGACTCCCGTCGACGTTGTAAACGCGCTGAAGCGTGCCGGATTGGCCGTAATGGTGCCAACTCAAGTCAAGCCGTTTCCGACCATTCCCCGTATGCCCTTACTCACGGCGCTTGAAAAACGTTGTGCCGGACACGTTGCGATCCGAAGTGATTGGATTGACGTTGAGGATGCCCCAGAGGGACCTACACCTAAGCCGCATTTCCGCCTGGATTCACATCGGGGGAGGTCTGGATTGAGTCTGGATTGAGTATAGGCTGTAAAAATTGAGGGGCAGGTCGTAGTAGCGAGCCTGCAGGTGAGATTTCATGAGGAATGCATTTGGACTCGGCCCAAAGAATTCTGATGCTCAGCCAACCAGCCTTACATTCACTTGAGTGGTGATTGGGCGTAGGTCGGGCCAATCGTTCACCATCTCAAAATCAATGCCGCCCGCAAGAAATAGTGGTGTTGAATAAGTAACAAACGGAACCGTCAAAACAGTAAATCCCTTTCCTCTTTCACCTCGAATCAGAACTGACGGAAGCGCCTAAAACCTGAAGGCGATGGTTGAATCGGAACCGTGGTTTGGACCTGCCCTCTATGGTCAACTGCTATTCGGCGGGCCTAAGCCAGACGGCTTTGGTCAGTGCTGCACACTTCCATTCGCGTACCGGCAGCGGAATTGCGTTGAACCCACGATTGGATGTCGCGGCGTAAATCTGGGAGTTCCGCCGGTGGCACAAGTGCAAGCCATTCGCTCCAAATATCTGATTTATTTAGATTTAGAAGGGCAGATCGCACGTAAATGACAGTCCGGTTGCCACGATAATGTCATTTGCCAATCTCTGGACGTGATCGAAATTGTGATTTCCGGGGGGCTCAGCGCATACGAGCCCGACGCAGCAGGGCAGGGAAGCACCCCAGCCCTCACCCAGGCCCAGGCGATGCTTCGCAGGATGGTCCTGGACTCGGTCACCTCTCCCCACACCCGCCGCAACTACGCCAAAGCCCTCGACGACCTGTTTGCGTTCTCGGCCGGTCGGCCTCTCACCCGGGCGCTTCTGATGGAGTACCGGGCGACCATGGACGAGCTTTCCTCGTCGACGGTCAACGTCCGGCTCTCCGCGGTCCGGAAGATGGTCTCGGAGGCGCGGAAGAACGGAATGCTCGGGGCCGAGGAGGCCGCGAACCTAACCGAGGTCCCCAACATCCCGCAGAAGGGAACCCAGCTGGGAAACTGGCTCACCCGTGAGCAGCCGAAAGAGCTGCTGGCCGTTCCTGACCGATCGATGTTAAAGGGTAAGCGCGACTACGTGATCCTGGCGCTTCTGGTCGGCTGCGCTCTCAGGAGGAACGAGTTGGCCGAGCTCGACGTAGAAACCATCCAGCAAAGGGGCGGTGGGTCCTGGCCGACCTCGAAGGCAAGGGCCGGCGCATCCGCACGGTCGCCATCCCGATCTGGTTCAAGCAGGGCACCAACGCCTGGATAGAGAATGCACCGGCGGAGAACGAGAGATCCGCAGGAGAGCCAGTTCTCGGCTTCGACTGGTGTGTTGAACCCAACGGGCGGTATGAACTGCGGTGTATGCATGAAGTGCAAAGCGCGCTTGGTTGTGCCGGCGACCGGTCTCATCAGCCCCCATGTCAAATCTTGAACCAGGATAAGGAGGTGAGCGCTTTCCAGATGCAACTTCCTCCACGGCCGCTGGGCTACTCCTGGTAAGGAGACCAGAGAGAGCGCTCGTCCGCTTGCTCGCGCGCAACCAACTCAGCGTCGTTTGCTGTCTCCATATCCGGATTCAATTTGCCGCCTGCCATGACGATCGCATGGGCAATTGTTCTACAGGTAAAGGAATATTTCTACAGGTTAGGGAATAATTCTACAGGTTTAGGGGATGCGCAAACCCTTTCGGATGAGTGAATTCGTTCTACAGGTAAAGGCAAAACGACAGCCGAAGTACCAAGTCACTTTCCTGGTCCGAGCCCGTATGATCGCGATGTCCCCACCAAAAGGTTTAGTCGCATGGGTCGCGGTTTCGATCAGATAGAGACGGCGATTTCGGACGCTTTCAGGCTGTCACCAGCCCGACGAGCGTCCCGATAGGAGCGTTAGGTGCGGCGACGCGGGGCAGAGCGTAAATGTCCGGCTGCTTCCCGTCGACGAAACCGCCCTCGGTCGAGCACGCCCAGGAAAATCCCAGTCTCGCAACATCACTTCGTACTTCTAAGCTCATATCCCCATAGGGGTAAGCGAAACCGTTGACGCATTTGGCGGCGAGTTCGCGGCATTGGTGACCACTGCCGTCGATCTCCCGGCGGCTTTCCAGCCTGCTCAGAAAAGTCAGTGCCGGGTGTGTGACAGTATGGGCGCCCAACTCTACGAGGCCGTCGCTTAAAAAGGCGCGTATCTCGTCGGAGCTCATCGGCTTCCCTAGAGGGTCCTGGGCCGTTCCGAGACGGCGCCGAAGAGTATTCATAGCCAGATCCCGTTCCTCCGCCGTCGCGCGCTGGAGCCTACGCCAGATGGCTAGGTAAGCGTTTTGCCTGGCGGTCCGCGGCTCATCCGATGCCCGCCACCCGCCCGCTATGTCCGAGCGCTCCGCCTCGCCCCAATCGAGGGTGACGGCCTCGCCGGCCCAAACTTGCTGATCGCGCATTGCCTGTGTTGACGCCAGAATCATGGTGGCAAGTTCGTCCCACCAGAACGGTGTGTTTTGATTGATAAAGCCCGTCGCGAGGAACAGGGTCGCCGGGACGCCATGACGCGCCAGAACTGGTTTGGCGTTGACCAGGTTGTCGCGGTAGCCGTCGTCGAACGTGACCGCGATGGCATTCGCCGGCAACGTCTTGCTCCGGAGCCGATCGACCAACTCCTCCATGGACATGGGTGTGCGGTGCTGCTTTGCGTATGCGATCTGCTCTTCGAACCGCTCCGGATCTACCGCAAGCCCCCAGGGATCGTGTCGGGCAAACGCCACCCGGTGATACATTAGGATCACCGGCCGCGGTCGTCGAGGCCGGATAGTGGCGCGCATTCTCGAAATGAGGCGTGTGACCGGCATTCAGCCCTTCTGGGCCCGTAGAGTGATGGTAACGGGATAAGCCGGATCATAAATGTCGAGCTTGGCTCGATCGACCTCTTCAAGGGCCGCGCCTTGTAGGAAGGCCGTGGCAGCAAAAACATTGCCATACGTCTTGATCTCCAGCTCAGGGGCGAAGTGCGGTTCGAACAGCTTACGGATGGACACGGCCGTGAGGGCCCAGCACCAGCTATCTCCCCATTGCCCTCGATCGATCTGACTGATGCCCGGTACGGTCAAAAGAAGAACGCCACCCGGTCGGAGCGCGGCGTGAAGCCGCCTAACAGCTTGCTCCAAGTCGAAAATCAATTGGAGCGTCTGAGTCAGAAGGATGCAGTCAAATGCACCATCGGGAAGCACATCGGGCTGTGTCAAATCACCGACCAAGCTGGCGTTCGGATGTTTGGCATCGAGTTGAAGCACATCCTGCTTCGTGATCTTGGATCCACCGTAGCGTTGACTATAGGCGTCGTCCCCGATCTCCAGCACCCGTCCACTGATATCTGCAGTCCTATCAGCAAGAAAGCTCTCAATATAGTATCGATCAATAGGTGTCCCTCGGTCCCATCCGAAGTCGAGGCTGATCGGTGTCGTAGTTCCCAATTGGCCAAAATCGACCGCCCCCAGCGGTGGTGGCCACGTGCCGCGGGCGCGAGACAGTAGACCATACAGCCGACTGTCCCGCAGACGATCCGTCGTACGTCTCACCACAAACCGCGCTAGCCTCCGTAACCTCCCCGTCACAGCGCCCGCCACCTTCTCTCCATTCCACTGCGCTAGCTGCCCTGCTTTGTACCAATCTTTCCAATTACGCTGCCCTGCACGCCAAGCCTTGCGATGCGCTCGAGTTTGGCCACGATGCCGATCGAGGACAGCGAGCACCGCCCGCAGCATCTCCCCCCTGTCCTTAGACACGTTACCTCCGTGCCATCTGTACTCTGCGATGATTTCAGGATGTGACGCGATCGGATAGCTGAGTGCGAGACGAAGGTAAAGATCGTAGTCTTCGCACCTGCGCAGCTCTTCGTCGAAGCCACCCAGCGCAAGAAGAACGTCACGGCGGTATAGGGCAGTCGCATGCATACCGATGCGGTTGCCAGTGAGCAGGTCGGCGTACGGGTCCTCGCCAACAGCTTGGAAAATGTTCAAGCTGAGCGGCTTTCCATCCGCCTGGATTCGCCGGTGGCCACCATAGACCATCGCCGCTTCAGGCCGTCGGGCAAAGCAAGCGAGACCCGCTTCAATCGCGTTAGGCTCAAATCTGTCATCAGCGTCGAGGAAGGTGATATATCGGGAACGAGCGAAATGAAGGCCTACGTTGCGCGCGCTTGAAAGGCCGCCATTGCTCTTCCGAAGCAGCATGACTTGCGGAAAGTCTGCGAGTACCGACGCTGGGCTCACGTTCGAACCATCGTCGACCACGATCACCTCGTCTGCAGGACGCTTCTGAGCGATGACGCTCGATATGGCCTCACGCAGAAAAGCGGCGTCATTATAGGTGGTGAGCACCACAGCGACGCTCTCGCCGACTTTCGTGACATCGGCGGTTCCAGCTACTTCAGCTTTGCTGGCGAGTCCCATGCAACCCTCTCCCATTTGGGCACGCATTATACTCGCGACGATATTAGCTAAGTCCGCTTACACTGTGCAAAATCCGCTCGACACAATTTCAAACGCGGAGGCGATGGTCTGCAAGATGAAACTGCTGAATCTATTCGGGTCGAACTCGAACCTTGCTGCCCTTTCACGTCGCTACTTCTGGACAGCTTTCGTCGTCACGTTCTTAGCGTTGTCGATCGGCTTGCTCGAGGGCGTTGGTGTAAGCCTTCTTATCCCCCTGCTCTCGACCTTCACCGGTAGCTTCTCGGCCGCAAGGGGCGGAGGTGCTTTGGGGCTGATCCAGCGCTTCGCCGAAGGTTACAGCCGAAACGAACGATTGTTGGTCGTCAGTTCGGTAATCTTTGCCTTCGTTGTGCTCAAGAGTGCATTTCAGATTGTGGCGAACGCGTTTGCGGCGTGGGTGGAAGGCCGCGTTGGCCACGACATCCGTTGTGCGCTGTCCGACAGCCTTCAGAGCGTTGGATATTCCTTCTTCCTTGTCCAGGAACCCGCACGGCTTGTAAACATTATCGCCACCGAGTCATGGAAGGCCTCTGACGCCGTACGCGTTGTACTCACTCGGATCGCGGCGATCGCGGCGGTTCTGGTCTTCAGCGTTCTGCTACTGCTCGTGAGCTGGCGACTATCGCTTATGGTGCTCGCGGGCGGCTTCATCGCGCGGAGGGTCCAAAAGCGAACGGATGCTAGGCTTCGGGAGCTCAGCAAGGCGACAGTTTCGGCAAACCAACTGCTCGCTGATCAAATGTTATTCACGATCTTTGGGTCACGCATCATTCGACTCTTCAATTGTCAGCAGGCGGAGCATGGTCGATTCGAAACCGTCTCCGACGGCGTCCGCTGCGCCATCCTGAAGTCGGAGCGCCTCTACGGCATGCAGGGACCGCTGCTAGAAGCGATGCACGGCGTCCTTTTTTTGGTAGTCCTGCTGACAGCTGTGTTCACCGGCGTGTCTCTGCCCGTGTTGGCGGCCTTTCTCGTGTTAATGAATCGTGTGCAACCGCATCTACGTCTTCTGGAACAATCAGCGGCTTCGCTAGCTTCGGCCGCGGGTCCTTTCAACGAGGTCGAATGGCTCCTGAAGGTGAGAGACAACCCTCCAGCGCCAAGAGGCGAGCTAGCCTTCATCGGGTTGCGCAAGGGGATAGAGTTTGACAAGGTCACCTTCGAATATGGTGACCGGGGCGAGCCAGCGCTGATGGATGCGAGCTTCGAATTGCGCCGCGGTCGGTCTACCGCCCTGATCGGCGCGTCAGGCGCGGGTAAGTCCACGGTGATAAACCTCATTTGCCGCCTTCTGGAGCCGGTCTCAGGCACGATCAAAGTTGACGGTCAGCCGCTGTCACGAGTTAAGATTTCCGACTGGTTGAACGCGATCGCCATCGCCGGCCAGGATATTGACCTCATCGACGGAACGATTGCCGAAAACATCTCCTATGGTCGGCCAAACACCGAGCGAACAAAGATTGAACGAGCGGCACGGTCCGCAGGTGCGGACTTCGTGAATGATCTACCTCAAGGGTTAGAGACCTTGGTCGGCCCTCGCGGGTTGAGCTTATCGGGCGGCGAGAGGCAGCGCATTGGCATCGCTCGAGCACTCGCTCGCGAGCCCGACATCTTGATCCTCGACGAAGCCACGAATGCCATCGATCATGAGACCGAGACCGGTATCATCAAGACGCTGCAAGAGTTGCCTAAATCAATGACAGTCATCGTCATCAGCCATAGACCAAGCACGCTCGCCTTCTGCGACGACGCTGTGGTGTTCAATCGAGGCCGAGTGGTAGAGACTGGCTCGCTTTCGTCGGTCTCGGGCTATGGCACCATGAAGGCCGGAACCACGGGCGACATTAGCACAGAATGAATTCGAGTGAACAGGAGGGCACTCGCGCTAATCCGATGCCGGCGCACTCGCTGGCCTCCTCTTCAGCCCGATGGGTTAGGTTCGGTGGAAGCCCCCTCCTGATCTCCTAAAACCACGGGCAGCTGGCGTCGCAGAGGAGACAGTTTTCGATCGCCAGTCGTATGGAGCGCGTGTATAACAACTCCATTCAGCGTCTGCCCGCACCTGAAGAGCGAAACCATGAAGAAACAACCGCTGACGAGTGTCGTCATTCCAGCTTATAACGCCGAACTGTTCATCGAGCGCACACTGCGCTCCGTGCTCCGCCAGACCCACAGCAATCTCGAAGTTATCGTCGTCGACGATGGCTCGACCGACAAGACGAGAGTGATCGCGGAGGCAGCCGCCACCACTGATGATCGGGTTCGGATCATCAGTGTGCCGAATGGCGGGGTTGCCAAAGCCCGGAATATTGGGATTGCTGAAGCTAACGGTGAGTTTGTCGCCTTTCTGGACGCCGATGACCTCTGGCACCCGACAAAGATCGAGCTTCAGGTCACCGCGATGAGCCGTAGAAGCGGCGATTATCAGCCGGCCGCCGTCTACACGCTGTCGCGGACCATCGACACGGATGATCGCGTTACGGGAAATGGAAACCGGATTGTACTCAGCGGATACAGCTTCGCGCGCCACCTGTACGCCAGACCGGTGGGAAACGGCAGTTCGATATTGGTGCGCCGAGAAGCCGCTATCGTAGCGGGAGGATTTGATCCCACATGGGCAGCTCGCGGGATTGGGGGATGCGAAGATCTCGATTTTGAGCTAAAGATCGCTGCTAAATATCCGATCACTGCGGTCGGGCTTTATCTAGTCGGCTACCGCCAGTATCCCGGCAACATGTCGAGCAACAACTTGGCTATGGCTTTCGGAGCGGTTTCGACCGTCGCGCGTCACATAGAATTATGTCCTGAATTGCCGGACTGGGCGGCTCGAAGCGCACGTGCCTCGATTTCGGAATATGCCTTGGGGATGCTCCTTGGCGCACGGCATCGGAAGCTCCTACTGCAAGAGCTCGCCCGTCTGTTCCGCACCGACTTGGGCCGCGGACTTAAATTTGCTGCGCTGATTTCTATACGCAAGCTAGGTTGCCTGATGTCCGCGATGCCGATTCGGGAACTGGATTCCTCCGATCGACCCTTCTTCTACGATCTGAGTCCCGAATTCGTTGGCGCCTCTTCCGGTAATGGCCGACAATCTCGTGACCAGAAGATGCTCCATCGGCTTGAAATCGTTGACGCCGTTCTGGCAAAGAGTATCGCCCAGGGCTCCGATGACTGTACAAGGTAGCTGGTATCAATATCGGTTTTGTACACAGTCGCGCTCGTCCGCCCATGCGTGAGGCCCAATCTCGATCTTGGGAGCAGAGGAGGGCAGAGCGTCTTACTTCACCCTCAATGTGGCCAACGATCATCTGCCCCGTGGTGGTGATTCCGATCAAGCCGGCCGCGATATCGGAACAGATCTGCCTGCACACCTCTTGAGCGTCCATTCACCGAGTCGTGCTCTCCTTATGCGGGGGTAGCAGCATGCCTCGCAACCTGAACACGCATCGCATTAACCCAGGCGCAAGCCGCAATAACAGGATGAGCGCGGACATTTTGGCGCTCCTGTAGTAGCGCTTGGCCTCGGTGAACTGGACCACCGCTGAGTTCACATCTCCCGTACGCAGCCCCTGTTTGCCGCGCAGAATTGCGAGGTCCGCCGTCTTCTGCGCGGTTGCCATCTCGAGCAGGCCGGCTTCCTTCGATTCCTTCGGCCAAAGCGCACGAGCCTTTTTCAGGACCTTCAGGTGCCACTCCGCCATCCACGTCGGGTCTGCCGAGAGGCTCGCGTCGCGCTTTCGATATTGCACAAGAACCTGCCGGTGATATCCGATTCTCCGCCCTGAAAAAGTGAACCGAAGCCAGCAATCGAAGTCCTCGCACGACCGGAGCGATTCGTCGAAGCCGACCGCCCGCAGGGCCTCAGCACGCGCTGTGACGGATACAAATACGTTGCAATTGCGTGAGATGATCGCTGCCGCTGTCGCCTCCCCTACGGACGGACAGACCGCCATGTATTGCGTGCCTTCATCGATCGAATCGCCGAAGAACACTGCGTTGCAGTACACGAGATCGTACTCGGGATGACGTCGGAGAAATTCCGTCTGCGTCTCGATATACTGCGGCATCCAAAGATCGTCTCCGTCAAGGAGTGCGATCAGATCCCCCTTGGCTGCACGGATCCCCGTATTGCGCGCTCCGGAAAGCCCACGGTTCTCCTGCTTGAGATACACGATAAGGTCACGGAAGGGCTGCAGCGCCTCCTCGAGCTTCTCCGTATCAGGTGAGCCGTCATTGACAATGATCACCTCAAAGGCCGACTTCGTCTGCGCAAAGACGGACTTGAGGGTCTCGGCAATATACGGAGCCACATTGTATGCCGGAATGATCACGCTCACGCGCTCAGCGCCTGACGCTTCGATAAATTGACCTGTGGAGCCTTCTCTCACGATCCCAGCCCGGGGGGAGCCGCTCGCCTCGCAAGCTCAAGCTGCTTGTCCTTTCGTGGCATGTGCCCTCCTATGTCCTCATCTAATACTACTTAGACCAGCGCAGGAACGACACATAGACATACAGATGACGAACTCTTTTCGCAGAACGGTCATCGTGGTTCATCTCATCATGGTTAGACGGTCAGGAAGTGTTCGTCTTTCGGCCTCGATCATGTTCAGGTAGCGCTGCCGACCGGAGATCAGCTGCTTGTTCCCGAGTGCAGCTGGACGAGCATCGCTGCCGTGGGATGGAGGTCCGAGAGTACCCACGGCTTACCGTCTCGGCGCTACTGGAGCTGCGATATTTAAGGAGGTCCCGAAACTCTGGAAAGTTCGACAATCGTCCACTAGGGCCAACCATTAAATCAAATCGTTTAGTTCCCGCGAACATTCATTCCACGGATTACGGTAACTGTAGCGGGTGCTTGTATTTCACACCGGCTCAAGTTCACCTACGCTAAGGATTCGTGTTGGATTGTAACACTGCGACCTGGGCTGTGCGGGTTATCCTTTCACCGTGAGGTGGCATTCTGAACTCTCGAACGCTGTCGAGGGGTTCTGGAACCCGGTCTCGATTGAGAGCGTAGCGCCCGAAGCGATTGAGATGTTCGGTCTGGTATGGACTGGAAGACGCGATGAGTTCTGCATCTGATGCTCAGTGCGCTCGGCTTGTCAGGTACAGGAACCTGCGTGATCGGCCAGGACCTGCGCGAGCGAAGCGGCGTAGGCGAGCAAGGCTCCGTCGCTGCCGGGAGCTGCTGCAATCTGAACTCCTGTGCCCAGCGGCGCGTCGATGACCTCGCCGGGAAGCGTGACGGCG
>WNFD01005836.1_pt1 | contig 12302 bp, 12 predicted proteins | sample 5400491 | NCBI WGS metagenome assembly WNFD01 (sample SAMN13153343, study PRJNA577476) | soil metagenome | isolation source: 120 cm saprolite under Douglas fir tree site 2 hole 2 replicate 2 | place: USA:California | collected 2015-04-18 | reverse complement strand
TCCGAGTTCTTGATCCAGTTGCCGCAGGCGTACTGGTAGAAGTCCACGCAGGGATCGATGGTCTTGTCGATGGTGTCGATGGTGAAGCCGGGAGCGGGCCTGGTGGAGGAAGAGGTTTGAGCCAGGCCGCTGACGGCGGCGCAGATCACAAGCATAAGCAGCAAACGGGACCAGCGCATAAAGCAATCTCCTGAGCGCGAATTCTCAAACACGATCTTCGAAACACGATCTTCTAAAGATGATGGAACCGCCGATTTTATGCTTTCCGCGGCTCCACGAACAAGCGACTCCCCGCTTCGGAAAACACGTGTCGGAAAAATAAGAGACCAACTCGTCAAAGCTCTTGCACATGCCAGCGTATCGACGCCTCCCGAATCGGGAAAACGATGTCTATCTCGTTGAAACACCAGTTCCCCTCCAATGGCGCAGAGGTTGCACGATACTGGTCAGTACATTTCGATCGCCCAGCCATCCCGCGGTCCGCCGCCTTCCCTGTGGTGACCGGGCCTCGCGACGTTAAGCCCGAGGAGAGTTCCATTGCCGACCACCCGCTTACTTGCTCTCATGTTCCTGATGGTCGCCCATGCTGCGGCTCAAAATGATATGCCCAACGAAATGCGCGAGGATGTGCACGAGGAAATCAGTACAACGGCGGGAGGAATCTCAAACTCTGCCTCGCCGGTCGTCCTTCCCGAGACGCCGGCCCCGCGCGTCATCGACAAAAAATTCATCGTCATCATGGGTGCGCTCGGTGGGGCTGAGAGTCTGCGTTTCACCACGCGCAAACTGGTGGTCGACCACGAGTTCGCCGCCGGCGCTCCGTGGGTGACCAGCGTCCCTCCGAACCAGCACCTCGTTGCCAAGTACGCGGGACTTTATGCAGTCGAATTGCTCGTGGCGTACGAAATCAAGAAGCCGCACGCCTGGCTTCCGGGCGATAAGATTATTCGGAAACTCTGGTGGGCGTATCCGGCGGCAATGGGGGCCATTCATATCAAGAACGCGGTTGGCAACATCCGAACCCAAGCTCCGTCAGGATGCTCCGCGCCCGAGTGCCAACTGCAATAATTCGCGGAACCTGAGCTCGCGCAGTTTCCGTCAAGCCCGTTCCGCGTCTCCGCGGCGCAGATCATGGCTTTCACACGCGTATAATCAAGGCTTACCAGATAATTGTGAAGGATAGCCTTGTTATGACCCCCACGAATGGCACTTCCGGCAATGGCAGTAACGGTTACAGCGTCCTCCAGCCGCGAGCAGAGTGGCTAGCCCGTCGCAAGCGGGAGAACACTAACGGCAACTTCTCGCAGATGCACTATGCGCGCCAGAGCGTCATCACCGAAGAAATGGGATACGTAGCGCACCGCGAGAAGCTGGCGCCCGAACTTGTGCGCGACGAAGTGGCCCGCGGACGCATGATCATCCCCGCCAACATCAATCATCCTGAGCTTGAGCCGATGGCGATCGGCGTGGCTTCTCTGTGCAAGATCAACGCCAACATCGGCAACTCGGCGGTCACTTCGGAAATCAACGAGGAACTGAAGAAGCTGCACACAGCCGTGCATTACGGCGCCGACACGGTGATGGATCTTTCCACCGGGGGCAACATTCACGAGATTCGCGAAGCCATTCTGCGCCACTCTCCGGTTCCGATCGGCACAGTTCCGATTTACGAGGCCATTGCCCGCGTGAAGCGCGTCGAAGATCTCAACGCGGAAGTCATGCTTGAGGTCATCGAAGAGCAGGCGGCGCAAGGCGTGGACTACATGACGATTCACGCTGGAGTGCTCATCCAGTATCTGCCGCTGATTTCGAAGCGCATCACCGGCATCGTGAGCCGCGGTGGCGCCATCCTCGCGCAGTGGATGGCTTACAACCACAAGCAGAATTTCCTCTACGAGCGCTTCGACGACATCTGCAAGATCTTCAAGAAGTATGACGTCAGCTTCTCACTGGGCGATGGCCTGCGTCCCGGCTGCGTAGCCGACGCCAGCGACGAAGCGCAGTTCGCTGAACTGAAAACTCTGGGCGAGCTGACCAAGAAAGCCTGGGAGCACGATGTGCAGGTGATGATCGAAGGTCCCGGCCACGTCTCCATGGACAAGATCAAGGAGCAGGTCGAAAAAGAAGTCGAACTCTGCTACGAAGCGCCTTTCTACACGCTCGGACCGCTGGTCACCGACATTGCGCCCGGATACGACCACATCACCTCGGCCATCGGAGCGGCCATGATCGGATGGTACGGCGCGGCCATGCTCTGCTACGTAACGCCCAAAGAGCATCTCGGCCTGCCCAACGAAAAAGACGTGAAAGACGGCATCATCGCCTACAAGATTTCCGCCCACGCCGCCGACATCGCTCGCGGACGCCCCGGCGCTCGCGATCGCGACGACGCCCTCAGCTACGCCCGCTACAAATTCGACTGGGAGAAGCAGTTCGCACTCTCGCTCGACCCCGAAACCGCCCGCTCCATGCACGACGAAACCCTGCCCGACGACTACTACAAAGAAGCAGCCTTCTGCTCCATGTGCGGCCCCAAGTTCTGCTCGATGAATTATTCATCCAAGGTGGACGAATACAACAAGCAGGTGCACGGGATCGAGAAGAAAGACTATTCGGAGTTGGTGGAGAAGCTGGTGTCGCTGAAGTAAAAGCTCACGAGGGACAGACGCCCCCCGACCCGGCTCTTTAAAATCACGTACCTCCGCACAAATCCCGCATCCCCGCACGAATCGCGTAGCCCCGGACGCCCTCGTCCGGGGACGAGATTTAGCTCGGTTTTTGCCCCCGACGCCACACAGGAAGGCATATTTCCACCGCCGGGCGAACGAGGGCGTCCGCCCCTACGCGTTCCTGCTTGCGACAATTCGGCCGTGAGAGGTCGTGTTTCCGTAAATATCCACTGGTCGGAGACCTACTTCACTTCCCTTCCAGCGTGATATCCCCCACGGACACATGCGCCCGCAACTCGTACTTGCCGTCTCCGTGATACTTCAGGGTCTTGCCCAGCCAGCCGCTGGTTTCGCCGTAGCCGTCGCCGTTTACATCACCGATGCTGGTGCTGGCATGCACCAGGCGATAGCCCCTCTGTCCGTTGGCAACGCGAATATCTCCCACGTTGAGCGTCAGATCTTTGTCGCCTTCGATGTCTTCCACGCTAAGGTCGCCGACTTTCTCATGCACGTCGAGGTTCGTGTTTTGCGGCACTTCAAGTTCGACGTCGAACTGCGTATTGCCTCCGGACGGCGCGTGGAACTCGATGCTGGCGTCGTGGCCGCGAACCTCGAAATCCACTTTCGCATCCTTCACATGGCTCTCGCGGCGTGACTTGACCGTGTATCGCAGGTGGATCTGGTTCGACTCACCGCGCATGATGCGCAGATCGCCCACGCTCAGCCGCACATGCAGCATGCCGCCAGTGACAAAATCACGAACGTCAGTATGGGTTTCTGCGTAGTCCCAGTGGTTCGACGCAGCACAGAAAGGAACCAACAAAAGACAGAGGAGAATTGTCTTGTATAGCCCGGGGAGACCGGCAAGAGATCTTCGGATCATAGAGCACCTCCGAGGCGCACGGGCGGCTGGTTGTGATACGAGAGGGACGGAGCCGTGGTTCCCGGAAAATTACCGCTCGGATCAGAACAGTCGCGGGCGAGGCGCCCACGCCACACTTCAATTCCCGAAGTCGGCCACGCCATCCCACACGAGTTGGACGGCAATGGCGAGAATCAGGAAGCCAAAAATCCGGTTGATTGCTCCTACGGCACTGGGCCCGAGGCGCCGCACGAGCGGGCCTCCCATCAAGAGGAAGAGTAAGACCGACACCGCCACGCCTGCGATGCCGATGACCATGCCGAGATATGCCAAACGATTATCCACATGCGCCGCCAAGGCCATGACGACTCCGATCGCGCCCGGGCCCGAAAGCAGGGGCATCGCCAATGGGGTCAGTGAAATGTCTTCTTTCGTGCTGGCCTCGTCGGTCTCGGCCGTCGTCATCCGGGCGGTGGAAGTTACCATCCCCCACGCCGTATTGGCCACGATCAGGCCTCCCGCAATCTTCAGTACGGGCAGGGAGATGCCAAAGAAATGCAGCACGAAGCGGCCAAAGAACAAAAACACCACGAGGATGGCGAAAACGTAAAGCGCCGTTTTGAGTGCGGTGCGCCGGCGTTCTTTGGGGGGCCACGAGGAAGTCAAGCTATAAAAGATTGGGATCCCGCCAAACGGATCGACGATGGGAAACAGCGCAAGAAATGTGGCCGCCGCCGAAGCCGGCAGCGTGCGTAGAAAGTGTCCCAGGGCGTGGGCGGTGTTCATGGGATTAGGTTGCCTTGAAGGGATTTACCACGCGCACGCCCAGGTGCTTAAAATCCTTTTCATCACGAGTTGCGACTGTCAGCCCGTGCACGGCGGCGGTCGCGGCGATCATGCCATCCTCGCGCAGGGTGGTGGGCTTTCCCGCCATGAGCCGTGCCCACTCGCGAAAACAGGCGGGGTCCATGGGCAGAAAAGCGAATACCGTCTCGACATAGTTCAACCAATCTTCAATCTCGCGTGCCTTGGACGCGTTCTGCCGGCGCGTTGGCTCAACCCCCGCCTGTATTTCTCCGACGGTCACGGCCGAAACGAAAATCTGCTCGGGCCCCAGGCTCTCGATCCACGCCAGCACAGCGCCGTGGGGCCGGGACTTGCGCAACTCCGAGATAACGTTGGTGTCGAGCAGATAACGGGTCACTTGAAATCCGGATGACTAAAGTCAATCGGCGGCCGTCGCTTCCACCTGCCTCGCTTAGGAAGAATGAAATTATCAAAGCGGGGCCCGGGACCGAGAAGTATCTCTTTGATGTTGGGGCGGCTTCTGTGCTGCAGGCGGCGCCATTCCTCGATGGGGACAAGGACTGCAGCTTCCACTCCCCGGCGCGTGACCACCTGGGGACCTTTCTTCAGCGCTGCATCAAGAAACTCGCTGAATCGCGCTTTTGCGTCTTGCACTTGCCAGGAACTCACAATCGGCCTCCGTGAAGGCGATGATATAACTAGTCAGATGACTAGTCAACACGGTCTCGATACGTCTGTGGCGACTATCGATAACCTTCCAGCACCTTGGCCGCGCGATCCAGCGCAGACGCCAGCACTGCCAGTTGCTGTCGCGCCCGATCTGCATCTCCTTTGTCGATGGCCTCATTCACTCCCGGAATCACGACTGCGGCGTACCCCGTGTATTCACCGGGAGCGTAAATCGCATGCCGAAACCACGGACGGAGCGGCAATCCCTCGGGTACAAGCAGGGCGCGCTCGGCGGCGCGAAGCGCCTGGTTCAACCTGGCTGGATCACGCGGCGGATTCTTTTGCTTCGACATGATCTTAGCGCCAGCTTCCCGAAAGTGACGAGCCGCCGAGTTTACCGCGCTGAAATCGAGCGTGTGGTCGCGAAGTTTGCCGTCTGCTCTCTTCCTGGCAACGTCGAGATAAGTAGCAATCTCTTTCCCGTACTCCTCGTAGTCGTAGGGCAACACATCGGCGTCGGCCATGCGCAATGCTTCCAGGCCGAAGACCCGGGCCATCTCCTGCTCGTAGACGAAATCCGGATCGCCAAACTTTTTGAACCACGCAAAATTGTCGAACACCGAGTGATACACACCGTACGGGCCAGTCGACCCAACATCGGTCGAGGGCACTCCCAGATGCTGCAGGAACGCGGTATAGTCCGAGCCGCTGCCCAAATCTCCCACCGGCACGTCGGGCTTCGTCTGCGCCGCGGGCGGCTTGTAGGTAACAGTGATTGGTTCCTCCGGGCTCGAGTGGTCGTCCTGATTCGCCTTCTGCCAAGCCTCATAGACGGTCCCGCCCTTCGGGCTAGGCACGGCTTTGGTGACATCGCGCAGAAACTGCTTCAGGCTGGGCACTGCAGAAGCCCCAAACTTGGGGCCGGAGACGGCGACGTCCACATTGAAGTACGCAGGGGCATTGATAAGCTCAGACTCGTGCTGCTCCACCCACTCGGTGGAGCCAATCAACCCTTCTTCTTCGCCATCCCAACTGCCGAAGACCAGAGTGCGCCTGGGCTTCCAACCCGACTTCAACAACTCGCCCACACCGTGGACAGCCTCAAGCATGGCCACGGTACCGCTGTTCGGATCGACTGCGCCATATACCCAGGCGTCGCGATGATTGCCCGAGACCACCCACTCGTCCGGCAGTTCGCTGCCGCGCACGCGCCCGACTACGTCCCACAACGTGCGGAATTGATAATCCTGTTTGAGGTGCATCGTCACTTTCACCGGGCCCGGGCCCACATGGTAAGTGAAAGGCAGTGCACCTTGCCATTCGCGCGGCGTGTCCGGTCCTCCCAGGTGTTCGAGGACCGGCCGGACGTCATGATAGGAAAGTGGGGTGACCGGAATCTTGGGAAGTTGCGCCGACTGCTCGGGGGAGATTCGCTGCGAGTCGGGAAGCGACGGGAGCGATGCGATTCCGGGCGTCGTCGGATCTCCGGGAAATTCGAACATGTATCCCACCGACCCGCGCTGCACCGCTGTATCCGGGTGCCAAGGTCCCTGGGGATATTTATCGCCGCGCCGCCAGCCGTCGTCGAACGGATCGGAATAAATGATCACGCCTGCCGCCCCGTGCTCCTGCGCCACGAAGACCTTCACGCCGCGGAAGTTCTGGCCATAACGCACCAGCACGATCTTGCCTCGCACGTCGACCTTTAATTTTTCCAGTTTCTCGAAGTCTTCCGGCGATCCATAATTGGCGTAAACCACGTCGGCTTCGACGTCTCCGGAGGGCGACATCCCGTTGAATGGCATGACCACGCGCGGGTCATCCTGATAAGCATCGCCGTCCACGTGCTCGCGCGTAGGGCCGTGCATTTCGACGCCTGCCGGCGCGGTGATGTCCACGCTGATTTCTGAAGGATAGTTCATCCACACTTTGTATTCGACAATCTCGGTGTCGAGTCCGGCCTCGCGGAATTTCTGGGCTACGTAGTCGGCTGTGGCCTTGTCCTCGGGCGTGCCGGCCATGTGCGGGGCCTGGGTCAGCGTGCGCAAATGCTCTTCCGCCAGCTTGGGATCGGGGACGGCAAGGAAACGTGCCTCTGTGGAGTTTTCCGCGGCCGAATCACGAAAGCCGAAGATGGGCTGAGTTGCATCGTTGGCCGCTGGCGCATGGCCGCTGACGCTGGTTGGCAGGTTGCAAAATAGGATGACTGAGGAAACAAATGCTGCCGAAATGAATTTCATCGAGCTCCCACGGTGAAAGATAAGAAGGTAGCATAGTCATCGTGTGGGGACAGCCGCCCTCGGCTGTCCGGCGGGCGCAGCCCGCAGTTCACCACAATCATCTATTACACCAATATCACCAGATGGTGTATACTACTCACGTGAAACGCGCCACGATAAGCCTTCAGGACGATCTGGCCGAAGGTGTAGACAATTACCTCCAAGCCCAGGAAGTCCGCCCAGCGCTAACGTCTGTTATGCAGGCGGCCTTACGCGAATATCTCGGTGCGCGTGGATTTCTGCGGGTGCGCCGACCGTTGAAAATTACGCCCAAAGGAAACAGCGGCCTAAGCGACGTGAGCCTTAACCACGACTATTACCTGGCGCGCGACAGCAGGAAAGTTGGTAAGAACGCGGCGCAGGCGAGGCGTTCCGACGCTCCCAAGGTTTCGCGGAATCAACCCTGAGCTGTTGGAATAAGGCCGAGGCTACCGTACCTGCCCGGTCCCGATAACCTCATACTTCGAAGAGGTGAGTTCCGCCAGCGCGAAGGGCCCGCGGCAATGCAGTTTCTGCGTGCTGATGCCCATCTCAGCGCCGAAGCCGAATTCGGCCCCGTCGGTGAAGCGAGTCGAGGCATTCCAATAGACGGCGGCCGAGTCCACACCGCGCAGGAATTTGCGCGCGTTCGCTTCATTTCGCGTGACGATGGAATCAGAGTGCTTCGTCGAGTAATGGTTGATGTGGCTGATCGCTTCATCCACGTTCGCGACCACGCGCACCGCCATGCAGAGTCGCAGATATTCTTCGTACCAGTCTTGTTCGGTCGCAGATCCGACGTTCAGTCCATTTGCAAGGCTGCGCGCCTTCCCGTCGCCCCGAACTTCGACCTGTGCGTCGACTAACTTCTTCACAATTCGTGGGACATACTCCGCGGCGATGCGTTCATGCACCAGCAGTTTCTCCGCCGCGTTGCACACTGATGGCCGCTGCGTCTTGGCATTGATGACGATGGGATCGGCCATTTCGAAATCGGCTGACTCGTCAACGAAGATATGACAGTTCCCTGCTCCGGTTTCGATCACAGGCACTGCGGAATTCTCCGTAACGAATGTAATCAGCCCCGCGCCTCCACGCGGAATGATCACGTCCACCAGCCCACGCGCCTTAATCAGATCCTGCACGGACTGCCGTGTGCTGGAATCGAGAAGCTCGATCGCCCCCTCCGGTACACCCGGCACCGCGGCGAGAATCTCAACCAGCCGCTGATTACTCCGTGCTGCTTCTTTTCCGCCTCGCAGCACGATAGCGTTGCCCGTTTTCAGCGCCAGCACAGCAGTATCGACGGTAACGTTGGGGCGCGATTCGTAAATGATTCCCACCACGCCCAGCGGCACCCGCACTTTGCGTATGCGCAGACCGTTAGGCCGCGTCCACTCCGCCAGGGTTTCGCCAATGGGATCGGGGAGCGCCGCAACATCCCGCACCCCGCGCGCTATGTCCGCAATTCGCGCCGATGTCAGTAGCAGGCGGTCGCGCATCGCGCCTGCGAGCCCGGAGCTTTCCAAGTCCTGCTCGTTGGCGGCGAGAATGCTTTGAGCATTCGATTCAATCGCATCCGCCATGGCCAGCAGCAACGCGTTCTTTTCCTCCGTGGAAAGCAGTGCAAGCTTCGCTGCCGATTCCCGCGCGCGAAGAAGTTTCTCCTGTGTGGAGGATGCGCTGATGATTGTCGTAGCCACTAAGCTCCTACCCGCTGCGGAGGAAAGTACGTTCCGGTCTTGCGTTTCATTCCCAGCGCGATGCCATGAGGGTGGCGGCCATTGACGATGGCAACGTGCACGCCCGCCTCGCTGGCCAGCTTCGCCGCCCGCAGCTTGGAGATCATTCCCCCGCGGCCCAGCTTACTCTTGCCGTTGCACTGCGCTTCCAGCGCAGGGGTCAGCCTGCGGATGACGCGCAGCAATTTCGGCTGCTTGCGTCCGTTGGGCACGAAGAAGCCGTCGACATCGGTCAGCAACAACAGCCAGTCTGCCTTGACGGCGGTGGCCAGCAGCGCGCTTAGTTCGTCGTTGTCGCCGAAGACGCCTTCCAGTTCGCGCACCGACACACTGTCATTTTCATTGACGATAGGCACCACGCCCATTCCGAGCAACTCCGCCAGCGCATTCTGCAAATTGCGGTAACGCACCGGCGAAGTAAAGTCGTCACTCGAGAGCAGCAGTTGCGCCACCACTTTCTTGCCAAAGAACAGCCGTTCATAGGTGTGCATGAGCTTACTTTGGCCAACCGCGGCGCAAGCCTGCATGCCGCGAACCCCACTCGGGCGTTGCCGCAGGCCCAGGCCCGACATCCCAGCCGCAATGGCTCCGGAGGTAACAATCAGATATTCGTGCGCGGACAGGTCGAACTGATCCACCATGCTGCGCAGAAGCTTGGCGTCGATTTGGCCGCGCGGAGCGATCAGGCTGGTGCCGACTTTGATGACAACTCGCATATTATTTTTTAAGTCTGCATTTATATGGTTGCGCGCCGGGCGGACTTCTTCTTTTCTTCGCCGCCGTGTAATTCCATCCTGGAAAACCCGGCGACCCCGGCAGGGAGGGACAACACCTCTATCCTGCCGTTAGAATGGCTTTCTGGCAAGCTGAAAAATCTTGCCACCTCGAACTTCTATGTATGCCTCGAATGCCACAAGCCGCTTTTCTGACCGGGTGGAAAACTATGTCCGGTACCGCCCGGGCTATCCGCTGGACGTGCTTGAGACTCTGAAGTCTGAATGCGGCTTGACGCCGGCACGCGTGGTCGCTGACATCGCTTCCGGTACGGGGATCTGGACGCGCATGCTATTGGAAAACGGCAATCGAGTCTTCGGCGTCGAGCCCAACGCCGAGATGCGCGAGGCGGGCGAACACCTGTTGGGCGGATTTCCGAACTTCACCAGCATTGCAGGAACCGCCGAAGCTACCACGTTGCCCGACCATAGCGTGGATTTCGTAACCGCGGCCCAGGCCGCGCATTGGTTCAACCGGGACTTGGCCCGGCGCGAATTCGCCCGCATACTGAAGCGCGGCGGCTGGCTGGTACTTCTGTGGAATGAGCGGCGCACGGAGTCGACGCCCTTTTTGCGAGCCTACGAACAGTTGTTGCTGACCTATGGCACCGACTATCGGGAAGTCCGTCACGAGAACACGACGTCAGCCGTCCATGAATTCTTTGACCCTGCTCACTTCCAGGAGCGGGTCTTTGCCATGCGACAGGACTTCGACTATGCGGGGCTCGAAGGCAGACTGCTGTCGTCATCGTACACGCCGGGGCCGGACCACCCGAATCATTCCGCGATGCTGCGTGATCTTTGGCGTATTTTCGACGCACATCAAGCCGGCGGCCGTGTCGCATTCGAATACAACACGCGCCTGTATTTCGGACAGCTGAGCTGAATGGAATTTCTTCGTGGAACTCGTGACCTTCGTGGTTGACGCGTTGATGCGTTAAGCGTTGCAGCGGAAGAAAAACGACCACGAAGGACACTAAGGTTCACCAAGGGAAAACCGAATCGGCTCTGGTACGATCAGCTCTGATTACATCCACCGAGGTCAAGCACGGTGCCCGACGAAAAATCCTTCCACATGACGCCCGAGGAATTCCGCCGCCATGGTCACGCCGTAGTTGACTGGATCGCCGACTACCATTCCCGCGTCGAAACATTTCCTGTGCTCTCGCAGGTGAAGCCAGGAGAGATTCGCGCTGCGCTTCCGGCGGATCCTCCGGCCAAGGGCGAGCCCTTCGACGTACTGTTGAAGGACGTCGAAAAACTGATCCTCCCCGGCGTCACCCATTGGCAGTCGCCGAACTTCTTCGCTTACTTTCCGTGCAACGCCTCCGGCCCGGGGATTCTTGGCGATCTTCTTTCCTCCGGCCTGGGAGTGCAGGGCATGCTCTGGTCGACCAGCCCAGCGTGCACTGAACTTGAGACACATGTGCTCGACTGGCTGGTACCTATGCTGGGCCTGCCGGAAAAATTTCTTTCGTCGAACACAGGAGGCGGCGTTATTCAGGACACGGCCTCCAGCGCCGCTCTGTGCGCTTTGCTGGCCGGGCGCGAGCGCGCCACGAACTACACTAGCAATCAAAAGGGATGCGATGGCCGCCTGGTAGCCTACGCCTCCACGCAGACGCATTCTTCATTAGAGAAGGCGGCAATGATCGCCGGCTTGGGCCGCGCGAATATGCGTCTGATCGAAGTCGACGAAAATTTCGCTATGCGGCCCGAGGCACTGGCCCGGCAGATCGAAGTGGACAAAGTTGCCGGCCTCGTTCCCTGTTTTGTGTGCGCAACCGTGGGCACAACATCTTCGAATGCCTTCGATCCCGTTGCGGAGATCGGTCGCATCTGCCGCCAGCATAATCTCTGGCTGCACGTGGACGCAGCCATGTCCGGCACCGCCGCGCTTTGCCCTGAGTTCCGCCACATTCATCATGGCGTCGAGCTCGCGGACAGCTACAACTTCAATCCGCATAAGTGGATGTTCACCAATTTCGATTGCAATTGCTTCTGGGTTGCCGACCGCAAAGCGCTCATTCAAACTCTGAGCATCCTGCCAGAATACCTGCGCAACCAGGCAACCGAGTCTGGCGCTGTCATTGATTACCGCGACTGGCACATCCAACTCGGCCGCCGCTTCCGCTCGCTCAAATTGTGGTTCGTGATCCGCCACTACGGCGTGGAGGGCTTGCAGCACCACATTTGCCGCCACGTACACCTGGCGCAGCGGTTCGCCGATTGGGTCCGCAAAGATGAGCGCTTCGAACTGGCTGCGCCCGTGCCCTTGAACCTGGTGTGCTTCCGCCATAAGGGAGGAGATGCGATCAATCAAACGATCATGGATCGCCTGAACCGCAGCGGCGATCTCTACCTGACCCACACGAAACTGAGCGGCAGGCTCACTCTTCGCCTCTGTGTAGGGCAGACGAATACGCAGGCCCGGCACGTGGAACGTGCGTGGGAACGCATTCGAGAAGAGGCCGCCGTTCTTAAGTAGGGCAGGGCAAGGCCGTCGCATGTTGGCCGGTGCT
>WNFD01005832.1_pt1 | contig 12306 bp, 7 predicted proteins | sample 5400491 | NCBI WGS metagenome assembly WNFD01 (sample SAMN13153343, study PRJNA577476) | soil metagenome | isolation source: 120 cm saprolite under Douglas fir tree site 2 hole 2 replicate 2 | place: USA:California | collected 2015-04-18 | reverse complement strand
GCATTCTGCTCAGCCGCGTGTTCGGCTACGTGCGCCAGCGGGTCATGGCGCATTACATCGGCAATTCGGGCGCCGCCGCTGACGCCATCGGCGCCGCGCTCAAGATCCCCAACGTCATCCGCAACCTGCTGGGCGAAGGCACCTTGCTCGCCTCGTTCATCCCTGTGTACGCGGCGCTGAACGAGCGTGAGGACAAGGGCCCCGCGCGCGCCCTTGCCGGGACGGTCCTCGGCCTGCTGCTGCTCGCGAGCGGCGTGCTGGCCGTCCTCGGCGTCCTCTTCGCGCCGGCGATCACGACCGCCGTCGCGGCCGGGTTCGACGAGCCCAGGCGCCGGCTCACCATCGCCTTGGTCCGCATCCTGTTTCCCATGACAGGCCTCATGGTCGTCTCGGCCTGGTGCCTCGGCGTGCTCAATACTCACCGCAGGTTCTTCCTGCCCTACGCCGCGCCTGTGGTGTGGAACGTCTGCGGCATCGCGGCGCTCGTGGCGGCGGGGACGTGGCTGATCAGCCCCCAGCTTCCCGTGGACGAACAGTTGAACCGGCTCGCCTTCGCCCTCGCCTGGGGCCTCGTGGCGGGAAGCGTTGTCCAGGTCGCCGTTCAGCTGCCGGCTTGTTGGCGGGCGCTCCACGGCATCCCGCTCGGGGCCAACCCGGCTGTCTTCGGTGTGCGGGATGTGCTCACAGCCTGGCTGCCCGTCGTCTTGGGGATGGGGGTGTCCCAGATCTCGGCGTTCGTCGACACGCAGCTTGGCTCGCTCGCTGGGCCGAGCGGCGTATCGAGCCTGACCTACGCTCAGCTGATCCAGTTCGTGGCGATCGGCATGTTCGGCACGTCGGTGGCCGCGGTGTCGTTGCCGGATCTGTCGCGGGACGCGGCGGGCGCCACCCCCAACGACCAGCTGCGCGCGCGCATCGCCCTTGCCTTCCGGCGGATTACGTTCTTCGTGGTCCCCGCGTCCTTCCTGTTCGCTGCCTTCGGGCCGCTGCTCATCGCGGGGCTGTACCAGACCGGGCGTTTCTCCAGCGCCGACTCGCTCGAGGTGGGGGGCGTCCTGGCCGCCTACGGGATCGGCCTGCTCGGCCAGGCGTGCGTGAAGCTCTTCGCCTCGGGGTTCTATGCGCTGCGCGACACCCGGACACCGGTCAAGATCGCCGCGTTCTCGACGGTGCTGTCGAGCGTGCTCGCCTACCTGTTGATGCGGCGGTTCGGCGTCGCTGGGATCGCGCTGGGGTCCTCAATCGGCGGCTGGGTCAACGTCGTGCTCCACCTCCGGCATCTGGACAAGCGTATCGGCACGGTGATGCGCGGGGTGGACTGGCTGGGCTTTGGGACCTCGCTCGCGGCAGCCGCGGGGGCGAGCGGCGCGGGGGCGCTGGCCACGCTGGCGGTGGCCGAGTGGCCTCCAATCCCGCTGGCAGTTGTGACCGTGGCTATCTTTGCCGTGGTGTATGGAAGCCTGACCCTCGTGCTCCGCCACCCTGACGCCCGTCGCCTGTGGAAGTTCCTGGGCTGATCGCCCGCAAACTGGCGGCGCTGCCGGACCAGTCGGGGGTGTATCTCTGGAAGAGCTCGGCAGGCGAGGTGCTCTACGTCGGCAAGGCCAAGAGCCTGCGCAATCGCGTACCGAGCTACTTCGGGCCGGACGCCGCCGACAACCCCATGCATGCCGCGCTAGTCCGCCAGATCGCCGACCTCGAGACGATCATCGTGCCGAACGAGGCCCAGGCGCTGCTGCTCGAGAACAACCTCATCAAGGAACACAGCCCCCGCTTCAACGTCCTGCTGCGGGACGACAAGAGCTACCCGCGCATCGCGGTGACCGTGGGCGAGCCATTCCCCCGTGTGCTAGTCGTGCGGCGGGTGAACCTCGAGGGCGCACGCTACTTTGGGCCCTATACCGACGTCTACACTCTCCGCAATACCCTCAAGATCATCCGCCGCATTTTTACCGTTCGATCCTGTCACTACGCCTTGCCGGAGGACCACCCCGACCGGCCGTGCCTCGACTACCACATCGAGCGCTGCCGGGCGCCGTGCGTGGGCTACCAGTCGCGGGAGGACTACGGCCGGATGATCGACGACGTGCTGCTGTTCCTGGAGGGCAAGACCGTCGATGTGCGGCAACGCCTGCGGGAGCGGATGCAGCACGCGAGCACCGGGCTCGACTTCGAACGGGCCGCGCAGCTGCGGGACGCCATCCGCTGGCTGGAACAGTTGGAGCAACCCCAGACCGTCGAGCTGGTCGGGGGCGGCGACGCGGACGCGATCGGCTTCGCCCGCGACGGTGACGACGCCTGCGGAGTCATTCTGCGGGTGCGCGGCGGCCGGGTGATTGCACGGGAGCACCGCTTCCTAGAGCACGCTGAGCACGAGCCTGAGGGGGCGATTCTCAGTGCCTTTCTGGTGCGGTATTACTTGCCGCTCGAGGCCCGAGCGGCGAGCGTCCTGCTGCCGTTCGTTCCCACCGATCTCGAGGCGGTCCAGCAGCTCGCGCTGGGAGTCGCGTGGCACGTTCCGCAACGGGGCACGAACGCCAAGCTGGTCGAGCTGGCGGACCAGAACGCCCGGCACCTGCTCGAGAGCCTGCTCATCGAATCTTTCGACATCGAGGAGCGCGCCGCCGACCCCGTCTACGCTCTGGGGCGCGACCTTGGCCTCGCGGAGGTGCCACGGTCGTTCGTGTGCATCGATATCTCGACCAACCAGGGCCGCGACACGGTCGGCGCGCTGGTGTGGTTCGAGGCCGGCCGGCCACGCAAGGCGGACTATCGTCGCTTCAAGATCCGCGGACCAGGCCAGCAGGACGACTTCGCGGCGGTGCACGAAGTGGTGACGCGATTCCTCCAGCGACGGCTGCAGGAAGACAAACCGCTTCCCGATCTAGTCGTGATCGACGGTGGCAAAGGCCAGCTTGGGGCCGCGCTCGACGCGGCCCGAGCCCTCGGGCAGGAGGCGCTTCCCATCGTGAGCCTGGCCAAGAGAGAAGAGGAGATCTTCCTCCCCGGCCGCCCCGAGAGCCTGCGGCTATCGCGGCGCAGCTCTTCCCTTAGGCTGCTGCAGCGCGCGCGCGACGAGGCGCACCGCTTCGCGGTCAGCTATAGTCGACGCCGGCGCACGCAGCGCACCATCGCCTCGGAGCTCCTGACGATTCCGGGCATCGGCCCGCGACGGCGCCGCTCGCTTCTCGAACGGTTCGGATCCCTTGCGGGTGTGAAGACGGCGAGCAGCGCCGAGATCGCGGCGCTCCCCGGCTTCTCGACCACTCTCGCCGAGCGCATCCTCGAAACCCTGAACTACCGCCGATGAGCCTGCCCTGGACGCTCGAATGCTCCGGCTGCGGGCGCACGCGCGGCGCCGACGGTCTCCCTGGAGTGTGTGAAGCCTGTGCCCAGCCTTACCTGGTGCGCTATCGGGCCACGCCGTCGCCCGACGTCAAGGGCCTGCTGCGTGAACGGTGCGGCACCATGTGGCGCTTCCGGGAGTGGCTGCCGCTCGCCGAGGGCGAGGAGCCTGTCACGCTGGGAGAAGGGGGGACTCCGCTGCTGCGGATCGACCGCATCGCGACGCGGTATGGGTTCCAGGAGCTGTACGTCAAAGAGGAAGGCGCGAACCCCACTGGCTCCTTCAAGGCGCGTGGGCTCGCCGCCGCGGTGACTCGCGCGGTGGGGGCGGGAGCGACCCGCTTTGTCGTGCCTACCGCCGGGAACGCCGGGATCGCGCTCGCCGCCTACGCCGCGCGGGCGGGGGCGAGCGCCCGGGTGTACGCGCCCGCAAGCACGCCGCCCACAATCCTCGCCCAGATCCGCGCCTTCGGGGCGGATCTGGTATTGGTCGACGGCCACATCGGCGATTGCGGGACGGCGGCGCGGGCATACGCCTTAGACTCGGGCGCAATCGACGTGTCGACCCTGCGGGAACCCTACCGCATCGAAGGCAAGAAGACGCTTGGCCTGGAACTCGCGGAACAGAGGAACTGGACCCTGCCAGATGCGATCGTGTATCCCACCGGTGGAGGCACCGGACTGATCGGGATGTGGAAAGCGTTCCAAGAGCTGCGCGCCGCCGGGTGGGTCGGCGGCGGCAGGAACGGCCGCGGCGCCCTGCCGCGGATGTATAGCGTGCAATCAAGCGGCTGCGCGCCCGTCGTCAAAGCGTTCGACGAGCGCGCCGACCGCTGCACGCCCTGGCCTGACCCGCGGACCGTCGCGGCGGGGCTACGCGTGCCGGCGCCACTCGGCGATCGGCTTATGCTGCGCGCCTTGCGGGAGAGCGGTGGAGCAGCCGTGGCGGTGAGCGACGCGGCCCTGGCCGCCGGGGCGCGAGAGCTCCAGACCGTGGAGGGAATCGATGCGGCCCCGGAGGGGGGCGCTGCGCTGGCGGCCGCGGTGGAGCTGAAGCGGCGCGGGTCCCTGCGGCCCTCGGACCACGTGGTGTTGTTCAACACCGGGGCCGGGTGGCTCTACCGGGGCTAACCCATTTATATTTGGCCACTTGCCAATGCGCATCGCGATCCTGGACCCCGCCGCGGGCATCAGCGGGGATATGACTTTGGGCGCTCTTCTCGCTCTGGGAGTGCCGCCCGCCTGGCTCGAGGAGTTGCCGCGGCGGTTGCAGCTCGAGGGCGTCGCCGTGGCGATCCGCGACGTGCAGCGCGCCGGTGTGTGCTGCAAGCAAGTCGAGTTCTCGATCCCCGAGCAGCCGCACGGGCGACATGTCGGCGAGCTGCTGCGCCTGGTGGAACGCGCGCCGGTCTCCGGGTGGGTCAAAGAGCGCGCATTGCGAGCGTTCCGGCTCGTCGGGGAGGCCGAGGGGAAAGTGCACGACGTACCCCCAGAGCAGGTGCACCTCCACGAGGTCGGAGCGGTGGACGCTGTGCTCGACATCGTCGGGGCGATCGAAGGGTTCGAGCGCTTGGGCGTGGACGCGATCTATTCCTGGGCGCCGGCGCTCGGCACCGGCTGGGTCGAGGCGGCCCACGGCCGGTTGCCAGTCCCGTCCCCCGCGACCCTGATCCTGTTGGAGGGGTTCGATGTCGCGTCGGGTGGTCCGGTGGAAGGGGAAGGGACGACGCCGACAGGCGCCGTGCTGCTACGCGTGCTGTCGCAGGGTAGCCCGCCCGCACGGTGGCGGGTGACGGGAAGCGGGTGGGGAGCTGGTGGGCGCAATCCCAAGCATTATCCCAATGCGCTGCGGATCGTGGTCGCGGACGCGGCGGAGGAAGCGGGACGGGTTGCACTGCTCGCGACGGATGTGGACGACATGACGCCGGAATACGTGGAGCCGTTGCGGCAGGCGCTGCTCGTGGCGGGCGCGCTCGACGTGCAGACCTGGCCGGTCCAGATGAAGAAGGGACGATCGGGCTTCCGCGTAGAGGTCGTGGCGCCGGAGGACAGGATGGATGGGGTGACGGCCGCGCTGTTCCGGCACAGCACCACGGCGGGCGTGAGGCGCTGGGTGGCGGAGCGGGCGACACTGCCGCGACGTCAGATGACGGTACAGCTGGGCCCGGATATTCACGTTCGGGTGAAGGTGCTAGACCAGCCGGACGGCGGCGCCGTGCGGCTGAAGCCGGAGTACGACGATGTGCTCGCGGCCGCCGCAGCGCTCGGCCGGCCGCCGCTCGAGGTGGCGCGCGCGGTGCAGCGCGACGCCGAGGCCCTGATGGCCAAAACCAAGGAGTGACGAGATGACCATGCGGCCGCTGTGCACTTGGGGACCCAGGCTGGGCTTGGCGCTGGCGCTGGCGGCGACGCCGGCAGCAGCGCAGCACGGCATCTGGATTCCGGTGAGGTGTGACCTCAAGCCGAGCCATTACCTGGTTAATGCCGGTCTCCTCTATCTGAAGAGTGCGGCGGAGGGCCGGTTCCAGGAGCAGATCCAAAAGGATCTGAAGGACGCCAACCGGAATCTGGTCCAGGCCCTCACGGCCAACGGCCAAGACCAAAACCCAGCGGCTTGGTACTACCTGGGCCGTTACTACGGCCTGGTGAAGGACGCGGCCGGGGCGGATTCTGCGTTTCGTCGGGCCGAACAGCTGAAACCGGCCTGCAAGGAAGACATCGCCTACTGGCGCCGCGATCTCTGGGTACCGCTCTTCAACGCCGCGGTGCAGGCGTACAACGCCGGCCAGACCGACTCGGCGATCCACGCGCTGCAGCAGGCCAATGCGATCTACGCGGGCGAGCCGACCGGTTTCAAGCTCCTCGGCGCCCTGTTCTTCAACGCTAACAGCGCCGACTCTGCAGTCCGGTACTTCCGCCTCGCTATCGCCGCTTCCAGCGATCCGAAGTACGCTGCGGACAAGAAGGAGGCGTTATTCAATGTGGCGGCCACCTATTTGCGGGCTCAGCGCTGGTCCGAGGCCGAGACCGCCTATAGGGAGTACTTGGCCGTGGCGCCGAACGACGCCCAGGCCCTCGCTGGGCTCGCGGCTGTGTTCAGCTCGCTCGGGAAGGCCGACTCCGCCGCGGCGATCTACTCGAAGATCGTGAACAACGCCGATTCGGTGGACGCCATGGGCTTGTTCTACGCGGGGACGTCGATCTTCACCTCAGCACCCCAGCTGCCCGACACGGCCGCGATAGGGACCTCCTGTCGCACGGAGGCCCGGCGCACCGGCCGGACGCTGACCCCTCGCGCTATCAGCGCCCGCTGTGATTCGGTGACCGCCCGTCGGGTCCGCGAGAGCGACGCTGAGGCCGCGGTGTCCTACCGGCTGGCGGCGAAGGCGTTCGAGGCCGGCCTCGCGAAGAACCCGTTTTACCGAGACGGGCTCTACAACCTCACGAACACCTACCTGGCCCTCCACGATTCGGTGAAGATGCTCCCCGTGGCCAAACGCCTGTACGGCGTCGATCCGCTGAGCCGCAACACGCTCCGGCTGCTCGCCCAGGGCTTCCAGTTCCGGAAGCAGCCCGACTCGACGCTCATTTATCTCACCGTGGCGGATTCAGCCATGCCGATCGAGGTCACCATCGGCAGCTTCCAGCCGGGAGACTCGAGCGCGTCGCTCTCCGGCCTGCTCACCAACTATCGCTCGCTGGCGGATTCGGCAACGCTCGTTCGCCAGTGCCGGGTGGCAGGGCCGGCCGCAACAGCTGCCGCGCGGTGCGGCTATCAGAAGCTCGTCGCGGACACGAAGACCAAGTTGGCGAACGCCCCGCTGAAGCTCACCTTCGAGTTCCTCAGCGCCACGGGTGACGTCGTAGGCACCCAGTCCCTGGACGTTCCGGTGATCGAGCCGGGCGGCAATCACCCCTTCCAGCTGCAGGCGAAAGGCGTGAGGATCACCGCTTGGAGGTACAAGCAGAGCTAGGGTCGTGGCAGGGGACCGGATTGTGGCCGTCCTGTGCGGCATGGGCTGGTAACATCATTAACTGCATCGCCTTGCAATGCATTGGCTCGGATTCGTGCTCACAACCATCGCAGTAAATGACCGCATAATGCTGCTAGTAATGCTAATTGCAATGCAACATGGCACACTCTAATGTCCGTTGAGATTGCACCAGCGTAAGTTAGCGTCTGGCACCCCCTTTGCGATTACCCACCCCCAGAGAGCTCGGGTGATGGTCACCGAGCGCTGAGGAGCGCCCTCCTCGGTTGCGGTTTCTCCGACCTACTTGGAGAGAGCTATGCGCGTCCTCAGAGTCCTTCTAGCGCTGGTCATCCCGGCCCTGTTCGCGAGCGTTTCGCAGGCGCAAGCCCCGAACTCGCAGGGCGCGATCAATGGTCAGGGCCATAACGCGGCACATTGCGCCGCGCGTGCTGCTCTGCACCCGGGCGAGCCCATAAACAAGTGTGATCCGCCACCCACGCCCACCCCGCCCCCGCCGGCATCGTCATGCGCCAGCACTGGGGCGCTGGCCCTCGGACCCGCCTCGATTACCGGGAAGGTCACGAATTCCTTGACGTTTGCACCGCTCGCGAACTGGTGCGTCGAAGTCTTTGGCACGCTCTCGGCAACGATGCCGACTGACGCTTTGGGGAACTACTCCTTCAGTGGCTTGCCGCCCGGGATGTACTCGGTGTGTATCGAGGTGCAGAGCGGTTGGACGCTGGATTTCCCCGGAGCTGGTGCGGCGTGCCCAGGGGGGACCGTCTATACGTTCAGCCTCGACGCCGTTAACGGGTATTCCGCTGGGTTCGTCAACTTCCGGTTGCATTAGATGAGTTGAGGCGCGCCCTCCTCGGGTTGTGCTTCGACCTACGGGAGAGAGCTAAGAGAGAGACGGCCGGCGTCGATTGACGCCGGCCGTCGTGCGTTCCCCGTGTTCTGTGGCGCTCCCCGCGGGCGTATTCAGGGACAGAATGCCAGCTTCCGAATCGGGCTGACGCGGTGGAGTACCGCCTCGAGCAGCACGTTGCTAAGTTGGGAGGTCGCCTGGAGGCGCTGCGCAGTGTAGGATTTGTTACCACCTGTGTGACCACGGGCCTAAACAGCCAGCCCGATCGTGTAAGTGCTGTAGCGGTAACCCCGCGGGCGTAATTCAGGGGTAGAATGCCAGCTTCCCAAGAGGAGACGGCCGTCGCGCACCAGCGACGGCCGTTGATTTTTCAACGAGTTACGCGACGCGAGCGCCAGCCAGCACCGGCCAGAAACGCCCGCGTTGGCACCACCATTGGCACCACGGCGCGCTAGGCCTTGGGAGCCGTTCCGGCCAGCCCCAGGAACACTAGCATGGCCCGATTCAATCGGAGAATCTCTTCGTCATCGAGTCGACCAAGACGAGACCCGAGCTTCGTCTTCGGTACTGTGGTGATCTTGTCCGCCATCAGGTGGCACGGCGAGCGCAGCCCATTCCGTTCGTTGGGCTCGACGGGCAGCCGAAACAGCGGAGCGTCGGTCGGGTCCGTCGTGAAGGCACAGACGGTTATGGAGTCTGTTGCGTCGAACCGATCATCCTGCACGATCACGACGGGTCGAGGCTTCCCTGCGTAATCTTTGCCGCCGGCTGCGGTCCAGATCTCGCCGCGTCTCATTCCGAGACCGCGTTAATGAAAGCCTGATCCTCCATGGCGTGCGGGCCTCTCGCGACGGCCAGCGACTGCCGATGCGCCTCGGCGGCGAAGGTTGGTGAGCGAACATCGGGTACCCAGATTTGGATGGGCCGCAGTCCTTGTCGGCGCAAGCGCGCTCGATGTGCTCGGACCTTGTCGCGTGACGGCTTGGAGTTCTTCGACCCTCCCATGGTTCCCTCGCTCCATCGGTTACATGTAACCTAGCGATGAGGTAATCGCATAGCCAGAGCTGACAGATGGCCTAGACGGTGAACCCCCTGGCGCGGCTCGGCGGGCGACGGCTAGCAACTCCCGCGGCGACTCTGTCTCTGATTCTGTTTTTCGGCGCTTATTCCGTCCTCGGGGCCGCGACCTTGCCCCGGGCGGCGGCTGCTTCGGGAAGTATCCCGGCTCGCTCGACTCGAGGGAACATACCGCGTCATCGAGGCTCGCTGGAAGCTCAACCACCGGCCGCGGAAGCGACTCGGTTATGGAACTCCGGGGGAATGCGATGCGCCATGACGCTCAGTGTTGCACTTCAAAGTTGATATCAAGCAGCCCCGATCAGCGCGTCGTGCCCGGCATGACGATGGTCTTGAACCCTCTCAGAGGGCGGCCACTTCGCTCGGCGTCGAACAGTTGGACCCCTGCCGCATGAGCTTTTCTACTCAGATACTCGACGTCGGACCAAGGCCGCTTGGGGTTATCGATCACGAAGGCCGCACGAAGGTACGGCAAGCGTTGATCGAAGACGTCGTGAAGGATGTGAAGCAGGCGAGTGGTGTCGAGAGGCGTAGAGTTCACAAGGTAGCCGCCACTGTCCGGCAGCTCGAAGTTGAGAGTGTTATCTACACGAAGGTAATCCCCAGTGGCTGCCGGAAGGTGAGGCCGAGGCACGCACGCGACGAGGAGGACGGCAAGGAGAGAACAGCAACGATTCATGGGAGCCTGTTGGGGCTGCTACTTGATGCGCAGCATCCGAAAGCGCCCAGTGGTTGGATACCCAACGTACGCGTCCTCGTACCACTTACCCACGACCGAATCACCACGCAGCCACCCGCCTGCGGTGAACCCACAATCGGCGGCACCGGGCGTGAGACGCAACGTGACGTCATTCGCCAGCAGCTCGACTCCCACAACCCCTTGACCAGGTCTAAAACACGAAACCTGACGCCCGAGAACTGGCGTGAAGTCTACGTCCACCGTCGCCCGCAGCCCTGTGGCGTAATCCTCGACCAAGGTGTCTTTCAATTGAAGCGTCCCGCTTACCCAGGCACCAGAAGCAGCGCGCATGACAGCTCTATCATCTACGAACGCTGCGTGAACGCTATCAATGGCGAACTCAATGCGCCACGTACCCACTAGGGAACGAAGCCTGTCATCTGGCTCTAGGGTGGTCACTCGTTCCATACGCTGTGGCAGAGGCAGACGAGCGTGTGAAGCGCATGCACCGAGAATCACGAGAGCCGAGACGAGGCATAAACAAGGCCGCATAGCAGGTTCGGGCTGCCTAACGAACCGCGCATAGGCTGCGGCGCAATGCTCGAACGGTCACAAATGGAAGACTACCACAGCAAGCAGGCGCCGGCAGCCTCATGCGCTTGTTAGGCCGCGCCGTCATTGGGGATCCTCACGGTTGCCCGAACGACCCGCCGTCCCTTGTGACAGGCTCCTCGCCCTTCTTGTGCTTCCGCGGGAGTCGTGAGAGCGCCCAGATCGCACCGCCGACGATGCCAAATAGGAGAGCACCCCAGAGTACTTGATGCATGAGGTCCTTGCTGGCTGAATTCCGCGCGTCGGCCTAACTAGGATTAGGCAGCGCCATAGGCAATCCAGGTCCACAGACGGCGCAGGTGCCTCCGAAAGCGCTGCCGGCGAGTCGGGGGAGGTGGGGGCCATGGGAGGGGCGCGGGAACGATGAGGCCATCTTCATTGATAAGGTAGTCGCAGAACTCGGGCGTGTTTCCCAAACGGCGAATTATGGCGGGCTCTCGGCCGGCGTACCGTAGCGAGCTCACGCAACACACCTGCGCTGCCCGACATGCAGCTTCAACTTCCTCCGCAGTCTTCGGTTGGCGTACAAAAAACGTCTCTAGTTGATCGTCTGTTAGCTCGGCGAGCAGGGCCGGCGCCTCCGCTTCGGGAGCTCCACACGCGAGACAGTCCCCGGTTGTGTAGAACGGGCCGTCGACGTTCCGTGCATGGCGTGGCATCGAACTAGGCTGCATTAGTTAATCGTGGCGCTGCGTAGCGGTCCGCGCCTAAGCTGCGGCGCGCTGAAGAAGAATTCATTCCTTAATCTATGCGCGCCGTCAGCTTCAAGCGCTTGTTGGGCTGCGCCCTCTACCTCGTGGCAAGGAGCCTCACGATAGCAATCAGCACCGCCACGACCACGAGAAGAACTGGGCCCGACACTTGGCGGTACTTCCGCCACCGCACCTGCCACAGAGCGCTACGCGCCTGTTGACTGAGCTGGCCGTCTGCCCTTGCCGCCAATTCCTTCAGTCGCGCAACATCCTCATCCCTGGCGACGACCGCAAGGGCACGAAGCGCGCGACTCGCATCGTCGGCGTCAGCAGAGTCGAGGAACTCAAGGGCAATCTTTCGGAGGCACTCGGTAAAGCCTGGGTGGTCCCTTTCCTCACGTGTGACCCAAGCAGCGTTTGCTCGCCAGTAGTTAGGCGCTCCTACCGAGAAGAAGGCGTGGCTGCGGAGCCAGGCGGCGGTGTATGCGGTCAGAGAATCCAAAGACGACACGCGCAGCCTAACGGATCGCGCTTAAGCTGCGGCGCGCTGAAGAAGAATTCATTCCCTAATTTACGCGCGCCGCCAGCTTCAAGCGCTGGTTAGGCAGCACGCTTGGCAGACCAGGGTTAGCGAGCAGGCCGCGCTGCAATCGCGTCCGCATGCCAAGTGCAGAATGGCGGGTCAACGTCGCCGCAGCCCTCCAAGACCATTGGGAATTCGGCAGAATCTGGTTGGCCACGTAGTACCAGTCCTGTATACCCATTCGAAACAATCACGAACAGCGAATCATTTCGGGACTCCCACCACCAGTGACCAAACCATGCTTCGTTGGGTTCACCGACAGGCGGACCCAGTGCTAACATGCGATTGGAGGAGCCACCGAGAGGCTGTGGGTCCACCAGCCTGGCAATGAGGCAAAGAGTGTCGGGATAGGATCCGTGTTCGCCCCGAGTCCATCTAAGAGCGTAACAGCCGGCGAGCGGCTGAGCTGCGGGCACTACACTACCGAGGTAGCCTCGACAGGCTGCCACGATCACAAGCGCTAGAGGCAGAAACCG
>WNFD01012535.1_pt1 | contig 12310 bp, 12 predicted proteins | sample 5400491 | NCBI WGS metagenome assembly WNFD01 (sample SAMN13153343, study PRJNA577476) | soil metagenome | isolation source: 120 cm saprolite under Douglas fir tree site 2 hole 2 replicate 2 | place: USA:California | collected 2015-04-18 | reverse complement strand
ACAACGGCGGCGAATTTTCCGTCCTTTGCGAGTGCGAAATCAGGAAAATTGCCGAAAGCATGAAAGCTTTCCGGCCCCTTCCAAATTGTGCGTACGGAATTGTCAGCCACCCTCAATTCCGAGATCGCGCCTCCGCCACCAACGTATTCGGTGACCAGGATGCGCTCCGGCGCGTGCCAGAAAAGCGAACTCACCGACGTTTTGCGACCGGGCGCGCGATTTGTCAGGCCGCCTCCGTCTGCCGCAATCGTGAATAAATCGCCGCCGTGAAATCCTTCATCGCTCATCAACCCTTCAATAAACGCGACTGATCTCCCGTCCGGCGACCAGCGCGGAACCGCGACCTGGAGAGAAGGTTTGTAGATGGATGTGGCGATGCCCTTGGCGATGTCGATCTTGTGGATCTGCGCGATCCACCAGTTGTTGTCGCCCGGCCCCGGGGCCGCCGTTGTGACAAACATTTTGTCGTCGGGCGACCAGTCGAAATCGTAAATATGAAGATCGGGCGGCGAAACTTGCCGGAGCTGGCCGGTCGCAGCGTCGAGAACCGCAATCCGCTGATTGTGGATCGCCTTGTCGACGATGCCCGTCGTGGTAGGCGCGGCCAGGAGCGGACCGCCTCCGCCTGCGCCCTCTATATATAAGAAGGCAACTTGTTTCCCATCGTGCGACCAGCGCAGGCGCGCGGCGTATCCGCTCAATTTGGTTAGTTTTTTCGGCGTTAAGCCGTCGGCATTGACCGTCCAGAGTTGTTTCTGGTCTTTCTCGCCCGCAGTAGAAAAGAACGCGAGCGTTTTGGAATCGGGCGACCACGCAGGATCGGCATCGCTCCTATCGCCAATAATCGCAAGGTTAACCATCGTTGCCGGCGAATTTTCCGACGTCTCGCGGACATACGTTTGCTTGGATGCGGTTGCGGCGGTGGACTGCACCCACGCCACATTTTTGCCATCGGGAGAAAGAGCAACGTCGCTATAAAGGACAGTCTTACCCAACTGTTCGGTCAGCTGCATGGTTTGAGCTGTTAACAGTGCCGGAAAAAGAGATGCCAGCAAAAAATGTTTCATCATTCGGCGACTTCAGTTCTTCTGGTTGCGATCGTAAGGAATGATGTTGTCCCATTCGTCGGCGGATGAGCGGGCGACAAAGGCCACGACGGGTTTGGTGTCGCTCATGTTGAAGACTTCGTGAGGTACGCCGGGTTTGATGTAAATGAAATCGCCGGCTTCATTTCCCAGCATTTTCCTGCATCCGTCTCCGAACTCGTGGCGTACTTTTCCCTCGATGATGTAAAGGATCACTTCGAAGCCGACATGAATGTGCGCGTAAGCGACGCCGCCCGGCGGAATGGTGGCGATATTGGCCGAGAGTTTGGTCGTGCCGACGTTCTTGGAGGACATTCCTTGCTTATAGTGAATCCCATTCCAATCACGACGAGCGCCGCCTCCGCGAATTGTTAGTATGCCGTCATGATCTTCCACTTCGCTGAGTTGGATATTGTCTTTCATAAGCGTTTTCTTAAGAGCGTGCGGTTTTTCTTACTGGAAGAAGTTTGTTCACCAAAGCATTAGTTGTCTTCTCCAAAAAGATCCCCCACGCACTGAGGACTGCGGCCGTGATTAGAAAGATGAAGAGAAAGATCGAGATCGGTTGTGGTCGAATCCGAAGTCCAAGCCAAATCACATAAGGCTGGTGAATGAGATAGAGGCCGTAGGAATAAACCCCGACGACACCGACGATTTTGGCCAGGCCGGCAACGTGCGAGATCAATCCGGCGATGCCGGCGATTACGAGAAAACAACATGCACCCGTGGCAAAATCGCAAAAGACGTAAGCGATGCCGTTGTCGTAAAGTTTCAGCGCCAACGGGTACAAAATCAGACCGGTAACGAGTCCGGCGCCGCGGAGAAGAAACCATTCCGCGCGCGATGTCGCCGGGCCCGCCTCGCGGCGGGCAGCCCCTTCAAACGCAGTGACGCGTTGTGAAGAAATATGCGTACCGAAAGGGCTGGGCGACCCAGCCTGTTCGGTTGAACTGGCTGCCCTTTGGGCGCGCTGCGCGCGGGTCGATCCGACGTGCCACATTCCGAGCGCCATTCCCAAAGCGAATTCAGGGAGGCGACAAACCGCGAAGCCGCCGAGAATCCAGAGCCCGTGGACCGGATAAACATCGAGCATCAGGTAACGAACGAAAAATCCCAGCGCGCACGCGATTAAGAGAAATATCCACGCTCCGAACTTTTGCGCGGCCCAAAAGAGCACGGGAAAGATCAGATAAAATTGGATGAGCATGGAGAAATACCACCAGGCGGCGTTGAGGTACATGAAGTTCATCGAGATATCGATGAAGCGGAGACCCAGTAGGCTGAGAATGATGCGGCCATCGACCGGCTCTAGTCGCGCGACGAAAGGCGAAACAAGATAAACGATGTGTGCCACCCAATACATCGGATAAAGCCTAACGAATCGCGCGCCGTACCATGCACCCCAGGCGACGTGGCCTGATTCGGCGCGGCCCATGGTCGATTGCATCAGCGTCCAGCCGCTTAGAATGATGAACGCACCGACGGCGTGGAAACCGAGGCCGGAGATTTGCCACCAGCCGCCGCGCAAGATCGACATCGTGCCCGCGACGAGACCGCTCCAATCCGCAGGCGGAAGCTGGTAATGCTCGAAAACGGTCCGGAAGAAATGAAAATAGACGACGAAGAGAATCGCGAGCCCTTTTGAGATATCCAACCACTGAAGCCGTTTCATCGACGGCGCCAAGAAAGCAGGAATTCGGAGATTAAGACAGAATTCGTTTCCGAATCGCCGAGACAGCCTTGTTTTTGCGTGAGTTGCCCGAGACCAATTGTATAAGCTTGCGGTCGATGAAAACCGGCGGCAGATCGACAACATCACGGAGTTGCGCGGCGTTCGTTCGCGCGGAATATCCATTCTTCATCGGGCTCGCGACTGCCGTGATCTTTCTGGCGTTGGGAAGCCAAGTTTTGGAGGACGTAGCGCACCCTTATCTGCTGGGGGCGATTTTCGTTGTTTTACTGGCCGCAGTTCTTTGGTCGGCGATGTCGGTTGTGCGGCACGCTGATTGCCTGGCGGTAAAGTGCGGCGAGCCTTACGGGACACTTATCCTCACCCTTTCTGCGATCAGCATCGAGGTGGTGATGATCTCCGCCGCGATGCTGCACGGCGCGAATAACCCGACCCTCGCTCGTGACATGATGTTCGGTGTGGTCATGATTGCGCTTAATGGCCTGGTGGGATTTTCTCTTTTGTTAGGCGGATTGCGTCACCGCGAGCAAAATTACAATCTCCAGGGAGCGAGTGCATATCTGAACGCGATCATGGCGCTTGTCGTCCTGGGATTGGTTCTGCCCAACTTCACGACTTCGCTTTCCGGCCCGCGGTTCTCATCTATCCAGGAAATGTTTCTCATCGTCACGTCTCTGAGTCTTTACATAGTTTTTCTTTTCATTCAGACCGGACGCCATCGTCAATATTTCAAAGATGCCATGGCCGAGCCGCCCGCGCGCGGAGACCATTCTGGATCGCAGCTGCGCTCCACCGGTTTCCACGCCGCGATGTTGTTTCTCTACCTGATCGTGGTTGTGATTTTGGCGGAGAAGTTCGCAATTCCTCTCGACAATTGCATCGAGCGTTTTGGAATGCCGCAGGCGTTCGGCGGCGCGATCGTCGCCGGATTAGTCCTCGCGCCGGAAGCTATGAGCGCGATCAAAGCGGCGACCAGAAATCAATTGCAACGCTCGGTCAACATTCTCCATGGCTCGGTGCTGGCGTCGATCGGTCTGACGATTCCCGCGGTGTTGATCATTGGCATGACAACACAGCGCTCGGTCATTCTCGGAATCGAAGGCGGCAATCTCCCGCTGCTGGTTCTCACTTTGGGCGCGAGCATGGTCACGTTCGGCAGTGGCAAGACCAACGTCTTGCAGGGTTGTGTGCACCTGGTGCTGTTCGCGGTTTTCTTATTGTTGATCTTCAATCCGTAACGATCGGTGCGGGAGTGGACGATGTCGGCCTTCTCTCAATTATCACCAGAAAAATTCCACCGAGGACCGCGATTGACGCAATTGCGTAACGCAAAGTGATCGGTTCCCCGAGCAACAGGATTCCACCGGTGGCGGCGAGTACCGGGACACTAAGTTGAACAGTGGCAGCGCTCGCAGCTTTCAAACCGGCCAATGCAGCGTACCAGATCACGTAACCGAGTCCGGAAGTGATCGCGCCCGAGATGACAGCGTAAGTGATGCCTAACGAGTCGAGATGCATTTTCGACAGCATGAGGACACTAACCAACGCCGCGAATGGAACCGCGCGCAAAAAATTTCCAGCGGTAGCGGCGATGGCGTCGCGAGACGATTTTCCGCGCAGCGAATAAACGCCCCAGGCCAGACCGGCCGCAAGCATCAGGATTGAACCGCCGATCGGTGGAGCAGCAAGACCGGGGAAAAGCAGCACGACAAGTCCGGCTGCCGCCAAAAGCAAACCGACAATTTGAATTGCATCCAACCGTTCGCCTTTGCCAAATCCCCAAAGAATCATCGTGGCCTGGACCGCGCCAAATAAAAGTAACGCGCCGGTCCCGGCGGCAAGATCGACATAAGCAAACGAAAAGGCCGCAGCGTAAACGAAAAGCGCGAGCCCCGACCACCAATTTCCGGATTCTTTCGAGGTGACCTTGCGCATCTTAATAAGAACCCAAAGCACGGCTGCGCCGGAGAAGATGCGCACGAAAGTAAAAGTGGCTGCATCAATGCTGGTGTGTTTCAGCGCTGCGCGACAAAGGAGCGAGTTGCTGGCAAAGGCGATCATCGCCAGCAGCGTCAGCGTGAAGACGCGTGTCTTCATGGAAATTAAAACGAAGAAGTCACCGATTAGTGGGATCGGTGTCGAACTTCGGTTTGTTGGACGAAACTTTTTTGTAAGTGCCTTCGGCGCTGACGTGGTTTCCAAACCCGCACGTGCCAGTCTGAGTCACGACGAGTTTCCCGCGCGTAAACGTGAGCGCGATCTTGCATTCATCTTCGGCGCCCTCGGGTTTGAAAATGGCCGTGTCGCCTTCAATGCGGGCGATGCCGCTGCCCTGGCCCTCGTTAGCGGTCGGACCTTGCGGCGATTTATATTCGTAGGTCCCGGAGAATTCGATTTGAAGTCGTTGCTGGCCAAGCGCCCAAATTTTGAATTCGCCGCCTTTCATTTTCCAGGTGCCGTTGACCTGCACTGCGGTGACGTCGCCTGACGCCACTGCGTCGGAGATCGCAAACAAAACGATTGGTAAGAACAGGAGGAGACCTTTTTTCATCTTTTCAATCGGGAACGGGTTCAAATCCAGCAAACATTTCCTCTGCTTCCGCGAGCGATTCGAGCGGCACGCAATCGCAAAGCGCGAAGAACTGATTCCACATTGCGAGCACGTTCGGATTTTTGTGCGCAGCATCGATCGCTCCCTGCGATTTCCATTCCGAGACCTCGATGATCGTGCCGTCGCGGGCGCGCATAATTGTCGGGGTGCGATCAGTCACAAGTTTTTCTTTGCGCAGAGTCGGCACCCGGCTCCGCACAAGATCGACAAGCTCGTTTTCTTTACCCGGCTTTGGACGATAGGCGACGATGACAACGATGCCACTCATAGGTCACGCGGCCGATACGTTATCGCTCGGCGCGAGGAGATGTCCGAACATTCTGCCGGCCACAAGGAATGTGGCCCCGGCCACTCCGGCCAAAGCTGCGTGAAGAAGCCAGAATTGAGTCGCGGGCATTTTTTCGAGAAAGCCGCCGATCCAGCCGACAAGATTGTTGCCGGCAAAAAACGCCAGATAATAAACGCCGATAATGGTGGCGGACAATGCGGCGGGAGCTACCCGCGCGTAGAGTGCGAGTGAAACCGGAAAGACATTTGCGAATCCAGCGCTGTTCAAGACGTGAAACGCGATCAGCCAGCCGATTGATACTTTTCCTCCGGAAGCTGCGGCGATCGCAACGCCGATCACGAGCGAAAGCATGCCGGTCACGGCGATGAGGCTGCCGATCGCGATCTTGTTAATCTCCGTCGGTTCGGGAAATTTCTTCGACCAAATGCGCCAGAATATGACTGCGATGAAAAGAAAACTGACCGACACGATCGAATCGAGCGTGATCAACCACGTCGTCGGCATCTTTTTTCCGAAGAAGATGAGATCGGCGTGGTCCTGCGCCCAAACCAGATAAGCGTTAAAAATTTGCTGGTTGGGAATGATCGCAATTGTCAGGAACGGCAAAAGCGCAATCAGCACAAGGATTGCGATCTTGTCGCGACGCGTCAGCTTCGTTTTGGCGGTGTGATTCGCGCTCGCTTCCTTTTCTTCGACAACGGGCGAGTCGGGCGGCAAATATTTGCGGCCCGACAAATAGATGGTCAGGCCGATCAGCATGCCGACGCCGGCAGCGCCGAAACCCCAATGCCATCCAACTTTTTCGCCGAGCGTCCCGGCAATGAGCGGGGCTGCGATGACGCCAGCATTGATGAAGATGTAATAAATCTGAAACGCATCTGCGCGGCGATTGTCGCCGATTGGGTAAAGCGCGCCGACTTGGCTGGCGAGATTGCCTTTGAAACAACCGACCCCGGTGAGAAGACAAGTGAGCGCGATGAGGAAAGTCACGTCGAACGCCATCAGAAAATGGCCGAGCGCCATGAGCGAGGCTCCGATCGTGATGGTAAGAGTGCGACCAAGCCAACGATCCGCGATTAAACCGCCGGCGATCGGCGTGAGATAAACAAGGCCAGTGTAGAGGCCAAAGATCGTCGAAGAGAGCGGTTGAACGTCGAGAGGTCCGCGAAAACTCTCGATCAGATGACGGAATGGAACGAAGCCGGCGATATGATCGACATGCGGCGGGTGTAGCAACCGGTTGACCATGTAAAGGACGAGAAGCGCCTGCATGCCGTAGTAGGAGAAACGCTCCCATGCTTCGGCGAAAGCGATGTAGGCGAGCCCGCGCGGATGCCCGATGAAACTGCGGTCCTCAGGATTGCGCACGAAACAAAGTAGAAATTAGAAAATAGGAAGTAGAAAGAACAAAGTAGAAAACCGCGCTGGGACGACCGATGTTGTTGAGCGAAATATGAAACTTCCAACGATCAAAGAGCGAAAACGATTTCGATCGCCGACGGTAACACCTCAAGCGCTGGCGTGGGATGGCAGCGCACTTTGGATGAGTTCGCGCGACCTTGGCACTCTTTTTAAGATCGACATCAATGACTGGAAAGCAGTCGAGGAGATCGACCCGCCGGGAATTGTTTGGGCGGCAGTCGCGACGAACGGCGCGATGCATTTCACTATTGGTAAAGGATTGAATGACGATCGCTACGTCTATCGCTACGATTCGCAGAACGGCTTCACGAAGCTCTTCGCCTGTCCGGATTTCACCGGCTCATATCTGAGTTACGACGGAGAAAATCTTTATCTGAGCCAATGGTATGAAAAGCGCATCCTGAAGTACGACGACCAGGGGAACATCATTCGCAAGATCGACATCGGCGCGGAAATCTGCGGTCACACGTTTGTCGACGGAATGATTTACGTTTTGCGCGGCGTGGAAAAGCCAAATGAGGATTGGCGGATCGCGCGGCTCAGTCCACGCGAAGAAACGCCGAAAGTCACGGACCTCGCGGTGGTGCCGTTCGCGTCGCGGTCACTTACCTTTGATGGGGAAGATTTCTGGTCGAATCACCGCGCGGCGAACACGACAATTTCCTTTGTTCGTCCCGATTGATTCGACCTTACGGTTTCAGCAGCGGAGCAAAGGCGTTGCGATATTGCCAAAGTAAGAACAGCTCGAGCACCGTGACGACGAGCGCGGGCGGAAAGCCTTCCGGCGCCATCAGAATATGAAACGCCCAGATGTTAAAGATCATCGCCGCCAAAATCGTCAGGCCGAGCGGCACGAAGCGGCCGACGAGCAAAAGCAAACCGGCGATTAATTAGTTGCATGCCGCCGATCACGTAAACGTAACCGCTTTCAAAAAATGCTTTCAGGTAGAGTCCGGCCACGCCTTCCGGCAGCGGCGGCATGGGAAGGAAATGCAGGAAAGCGTTCGAGCCGAAGACAACAAAGATGAGCCCGAGAAGAACGCGGGCAATGATGATTAAAATTTTCATGGCGCGCAAATGGTGCATTACTGGCAGCAAATTTCCAATCGCGAAGTTTTTCGTAATCGTGAAATAAATCTTCGTGAACCCGTGCCGACTGCGGCTCATCATGCAATTATGCGTATCAGCGAGATGAATTGGATGATGGTGGAGGAGTATTTGAAACGCGATGACCGTTGCGTGTTGCCGTTCGGGAGCACGGAACAGCACGCTTATCTCAGTCTGAGCGTGGACAGCATTTTAGCGGAACGACTCGCGACTGAAGTTGCGGAGTTGGCCGGCGTTCCGGTATTCCCCGTTCTCGCGTACGGGATTACGCCATATTTTCGCGGGTTTCCGGGAACGATCACACTGCGGGTAGAAACCTACATGTCGATCGTGCGCGACATTCTTGACGCGCTGGCCGAACACGGGTTTAAGCGGATTCTGATCGTGAACGGTCACGGCGGAAACACGCCGGCGCAAGGACTGGTTGGCGAATGGATCGCAGATCATCCCGGCGTCCGGGTGAAATTTCACAATTGGTGGAACGCGCCGAAGACGTGGGCGCAGGTGGAGGCGATTGATCCGGTTGCGTCACACGCCTCCTGGATGGAGAATTTTCCGTGGACCCGTCTGGAAAAAATCAAAATGCCATCAGAGCAAAAGCCGGAGGTTGATATGAATCACCTTCGCCAGCTCGATCCGAAAGCGCTGCGTGTGTATTTGAAGGATGGCAACTGGGGCGGCGTCTATCAAAGAAGCGACGAAGAGATGATGAAAATCTGGCGTGTGGCCGTCCAAGAAACACTCGACTTATTGAACAACGACTGGGCACTACAGCCACGGTCGAAAGGCTTGGCCATACGAAGTTGAGATATGAAAATCATAAAACGAATTAGGCTGAAGGGGCTCGCTTTGATGATGTCGATCCTACTGACCGGCGCAGGGAGCGGTCTGGCCGAATCCGGACCGTTCGAAAATTTCTTCCGTACGTTGAAACACGCGTTCAGCGGCAAGCCGCAGCACAAAGAACAATCGCGTGGAAGCAAGCGCGAGCAAAAGGGGGCCACTGCGACTCCGACCCCAACCACAACGCCAATCGCAGCAGCAACTCCTGGAGTGAGCGGGCCGCCGACCGAACGTAACACGCGGGCGGCGACCCGAGCTGCTTCCAAGAAGGGAGACGATTTGCGCTACGGGACGCCGGTGCCGGGCAAGAATGGTTTCGTGACCAGTCCCTTCTCACCGAACAGCGGTTACATCGATGTGCGCGGTTTCGCTCCCGGCACGCCGGTGAAAGATCCTTACACCGGAAAAGTTTTTCTGACGCCGTAGCCGTCTTGTATCGCGTCAGTTCCCGCTGCGCTCGACCGCTCCCTCGCGGCTTTTCCGGCCCGCTCGCTTCATTCGCCAAGACCGACGCCGGTTGGAAATTCGTCGCGACAGCGTAAGGTCGAGAGCCGATCATGCCGAAATATCTCGTCGTCAGCACCAGCGGAAATCCTGACAGCAACAGTCGTCGCATGGGCCGGTCGGCGTTTGCGCATTTACACAAGCGAAAAGTCGACTGCACCTGGATCGACATCAGCGAAATGGACCTGCCGCTGTGCGACGCGGACAAATGTTACCTCAACGCCAGCGCACAGAAGTTGAACAAGGCGGTCGAATCGGCGGACGGAATTCTGATTGCCGCGCCGGTTTATAATTACGACGTCGCAGCTGCGGCCAAGAATATGATCGAGCTCACCGGCAGCTCGTGGGAAGAAAAGGTAGTTGGATTTCTATGCTCTGCCGGCGGAACGAGCAGTTACATGGCGGTGATGGCCTACGCCAACAGTTTGATGCTCGATTTTCGAACGGTGATTATCCCGCGATTCGTTTATGCGACCGGTGATGCGTTCAAAGGCGACGAGATCATCGATAAAAAAGTTCTTACTCGCATCGAGCAGGCCGCGGACGAACTGGTCCGTTTTACCCAAGCGTTGCGCGGTTAAGTCAAGATCCTGCGCTTTGTCGCGAACTTGCGAATTTTCTCCCGATCGTGTTAAAACTCGACCGTGCGAGTGTCCTCCCTCATCGTTGTTCTCAATTTATGCATCGCTGTGGCGTCGGACGCGAGCGAGCCAATCAAACTCTACAGTGGCAAGGCGCACGCCTGGGCAATTAAGTTTAGCAACGACGCCGAAACACAGCTTCACAATGGCGCGAAGCGGATTCAATCGACACACTCGCGGTGGCCTGTGCTAAGAGTGGCGATGTTGAGTCGGCGGTCCGCTACGTGGAGAAGGCGATGCAAGCATACGATGCCGCCGAGATGACGAAGACGCTGCAGCAGCACCTGGCAATGTTTAAACAACAACGCCGCGTCACTGCGCGATGATTCCGATCAGTTTCTGCCAAACACGTCGCGCAGTTCGTCTTTGGCCCGCTCAAGCGTTCGCTTCCGGCTTTTCGGCAAATTTTTGCCGGCGCGGTTGATATAAAAGTTCAACATCGACATCGCGGACTGGTACGGCGTTGCCTTGCGCCGCTTGCTGTGCTCAGCCGATTGTTTCAACGAGATGGCGATCTTCCTCGGGCTTCGTGATCGAAAGACTTCCGGTTCCAAATCCAGAGCGTTGCTGTGCTTGGTGACTCGCGCCGACCACCGCTTGTTTTTTTCTGAGCTTTTTCCCCGGTGCTCATGGCTTTACGAAATGAGCAAGGCCTTCATTATGTTGCCCTCGTGAGACTTAATTCCGTCGAAACGGAAGTAACGAAAGCCTTGCCTGCTACTATTTCGCGGCAAACCGAAGGCGCGGGGGTATTTTTTGTTAACTGGCCCTTCCGGCGAGGCCGAGGCGGTTCGCGTCGGCTTTGAGTGCGGCGATCACGTTGGTGATGACTTCGTCCAGCGGCATGGCGAGTTGTTCCGCGCCGCGTACGATCTCTTCGCGATTGACTGCGCGGGCGAAGGCCTTGTCCTTCATTTTCTTTTTGACCGCGGCAAGATCGACATCATGGATACTTTTGGTTGGCCTAACGAGCGCGACGGCGACGACAAAACTGCTGAGCTCATCGACCGCCCGGAGCGTTTTCTCCAATCCGGTCTCCGGATTAACGCCCGAGTAATCGGCGTGGGAAAGAATCGCGCGACAAACTTCTTCACTCCAGCCGTTGTCGCGCAGCCACGCGACGCCGACAAACGGATGGCCTTCGGTCGAGCTGCGTTCCAAGTTCGGGTGCCGTTCGTAATCCATGTCGTGCAACAAACCGACTGCTTCCCAAAGATCGACATCTTCGCCGCGTAATTGCGCGAAATGTTTCATCGAATCGGCGACGGCGTAACAATGCTTTCGCAAACTCTCGGATTGGATCCACTCCTGAAGGATGGCAAGGGCGCGTTCAGCTTGGGGCATGGGAAAGAAATTAAAAAGTACGAGAGGAAAGCAAAGCCTTAACTTTTCAACAACGTAACGTTGCGTTAGTTTCTTCGAGCATGTCCTGCGCAAAAATCGATCCGGCGCTGCACCAGGCGCATAAACCGTCCTGGATCAAGGTCCGGTTGCCGTCGAACCCGGTCTTCTTTTCGACTAAAGCGCTGATTTCCGATCTGCGGCTGCATACGGTTTGTGAAAGCGCGCAGTGCCCGAACCGCTGGGAATGCTGGAGCCAGGGCACCGCCACGTTCATGATCGCGGGCGATCGTTGCACGCGGGCATGCGGATTTTGCGCAGTGACAACGGCGAAACCGTTCGCTTTGGAAGACGACGAACCGCAACGCGTGGCCGAAGCGGTGATACGGATGAAGTTGAAGCATGTCGTGATCACCGCCGTCGCGCGCGACGATTTGAAAGACGGCGGCGCGAATCATTTCGCGCGGGTGATCGCTGCAATCCAAAAAATGGATTCATCGATCATCATCGAAGTGCTTGTCCCTGATTTTCATGCCGATGATTCATGCATCCAGACTGTGCTCGATGCCGGCCCAGACATTTACAACCACAACATGGAAACAGTAGAGCGGCTTACTCCCGTTGTGCGATCGCGCGCGAAGTATCGAACTTCGTTGCAAGTGTTGCGACGCGCGAAGGAACTGTCGTCCCGCGGCCGCGGGATCGTAACGAAAAGCGGGATCATGCTCGGCCTCGGCGAAACCGAGCCGGAGATTTTCCAGACGATGGACGATCTGC
>WNFD01006496.1_pt1 | contig 12310 bp, 10 predicted proteins | sample 5400491 | NCBI WGS metagenome assembly WNFD01 (sample SAMN13153343, study PRJNA577476) | soil metagenome | isolation source: 120 cm saprolite under Douglas fir tree site 2 hole 2 replicate 2 | place: USA:California | collected 2015-04-18 | reverse complement strand
AGCCAGGAGCGCATCCGCGCCCTCATCGACTCCAATATTATCGGGATTACTTCTGGCGAAGTGGAAGGAGAAGTGCTCGTGGAAGCCAATGATGCCTGGCTTCACATGAGCGGCTATACCCCAGAGGATGTGCGCAGCAGAACGCTGACCAGGGCGAGGATCACTCTTCCAGAAGATGCGCCGCTTTTCGAGCGCGCGCTCCAGGAGGTCACCACACGCGGGCAGCACACGCCCTTTGAAACCGAGCTGGTGTGTAAAGATGGCAGTCGCCTTCCGATCTTAGTGGGAGGGGTCCTCTTCCAGGACCACCCGCGCCAGTTTGTCGTCGGCTTTATGCTGGACAATTCCGCGCGCAAGGAACTGGAGCGCCGCAAGGATGATTTTATCAGTATGGCCAGCCATGAACTACGGAACCCACTCACGGCCTTGAAACTGCAAACCTCTTTGCTGCAAAGGCAACTGGCCAAACAAGGCCTCCAGGCATCAGTTCCGGCTCTTTCCCGCATGGAGACCCAGCTCAATACCATCACCCGGCTGGTGGAAGAGTTGCTGGATGTCTCCAAGATCCAGGCGGGCAGGCTGGAGTATCTCCAGGAGACGGTGGATCTCGACGCGTTCTTCATCAACCTGCTGGAGAATGCCATCAAGTATGCTCCCGACGCCCAGACCGTCGAGATGGACCTGAGTTCCTCCCCAGAGACGGTCACCATCCGTGTCCGCGATCATGGTCTGGGCATCCCGCGAGAGCAGCGCGAGAAAATCTTTGAGCGGTTCTACCGGGCCGCTGATCCCAGGCAGAGAGCGATCCCCGGTCTGGGCATGGGATTGTACATTGTGGCGGAGATCGTCAAGCGCCATGGGGGAACCATCACCGTGGACAGCGAAGTCGGGAAAGGCTCCTCCTTTACGGTGACCCTCCCCCTCACGAGGGATGCCTGACCGCGGAAAGCACGCCACGCGCGTCATCTGAGCCGGTGATGGCGGCAGAAGCTGTTTCGGCGCGGATTGCAGCGCCATCACGGACCAGATTCCTGTGGACATCCTCAAGAACTGCTCAAGCCCTGTTGACCGAGTATGGCCTCGGGATCATAAACGGCGCGTCCCCCAACCACTGTGAAGTCGGGTCGCAGCGACGGGAGGGCATCAACCGGACAGGTAATGGGGTTTGAGCGGAAAGCCACCAGGTCTGCGAGTCGTCGTGGCTGCAGCGTGCCACGGCGATGGCTCTCCCGGTTGAGTTGAGCACCAGCCACTGTATAGAGCTGGACAGCAGTATACTGGTCAATGGCATACTCTGGTCCCTGGATGCCGACATCCTGCGTGCCACGGGTCACCATGCCCCAGATCGAGAGCAGCGGATTGAACGAGCTGACCGGGTAGTCGGTGCCTGCTGAGACCGAAGCTCCTTGCCCCATCCCTCAACGAGCACCGAGCCCAGAGTGTACAGGAGCGGGTGCTGGACTGTGATGGAGACACCGAGCCGAATGGCACGCGCTCGTTGCTCAGCATCAGCCAGGAACCCATGCTCAATCACGAGTGTGCCAGGTTTCAGTCCGGGATTCTCCTTGATGACCTGCTCATATACATCCAATAGTGTACGTACTGCACGATCACCGATGGCGTGCGTTCCAATCCTCCAGCCTCTGCGCACCGCGAAGTCAGTTAACGTATGCAGGTCGTCAGCGCTCCAGAGCAGGTGCCCGCGATAGCCCGGGTTGTTCACGTAGGGCTGGTCGAGGGCACCTCCTTCAGCTCCTCCATCAAGGCCGAACTTGAGCCCCCAGAGCTTGAGTAGATCGTCACCGAAGCCACTGCGTACACCAAAGCCCTCAATGCCCTCAAGACTGTCCGCCATCGTCCCCCTGCCGGTCGTGGGCGATAACATAAGTCTGCTCCGAATGTTCAACTCGCCCCGCTCCCAAAGTGCCTGGTAGATGGGTACCTGGTCACGCGTCACCATCGGGTCACGGACTGCACCAAGGCCGTATGAGTTGTACTCCTGGCAAGCCTGCTGCAGGCCATCAACCATCTGTTCAAAGGTCAGAGCAGGGACCAGTCGTGTAATGGGCGCATGTGCCGGGGCCTCGATGAGCACACCGGTGGGCGTGCTATCGGGGAAGCGCACAATGGTGCCTCCTTGAGGGTCCGGCGTATCACGCGTGATACCTCCAAGCTTGAGCGCTAAGGAGTTGGCAACAACTACGTGTCCGCCACGTCTGACCACGACGGGATGTTCCCTGGTCGCCTCATCGAGTTCGGGTGCGGTCGGGAGGCGTTTCTCTGCCAGGTTCACCTCGTGCCAGGCATCGGAGGTCCTGATCCATTCACCTGGAGGAGTTTGGGCCGCGCGTTGTCGAATCAAGTCGATGAATTCGGCCAGGGTGTGTGCCCGATCCACTGGAACGAGGCAGCTATTCTGCGCAGCAAGAATAAAATGGTTATGTGTGTCTTCAAAGGCCGGCAGGATGGTCAACTGCGGGGCATCTACTACGTGGGTGCCGACACTAATCACACCATCCAGACCATGAGGGTCCTCCGAGACAGCGACGATCCATTCGTCGCGGATGGCGATGGCACTGTAGACCTTGCGATCCTGGGCCATGGAGTAGATGGCTCCTGCACGGATCACCAGGTCCGCCAGGCGGAGGGGAGTATCGGCTGCGCGAGGAAACATGATAGCGGCCTCCTTTTTCTCTGGTACTCGCTTCTATCAAGGTATTTGTCCATTGTGCTGTATCCTATCATACGCCAGCATATGTCACAAATGCCGTGGCTCACCAGTCTCCTTTAGTTCACCGGTAGGACACCGACTCACAAGAGATATCCCTGGTGTGAACGGTGAGGTCAGATGGCGAGGCGGGCGCTAGCCTCATAGGCGGCATTGATGTTGCTCCCTCCCTCGGACAAGTACTCATGAAACAATCGGGCGACATCGGCCCTGGTTTCTTCTGCCCAATCGTCCCTGAAACACACATCTTTAGCATCTTCGATCAGATCTTGAACGACGCGTTCCCAGAGGTAATAGGTCAGTGCCATCCAATCAATCTCTCTCTGTCCGTATCCTTGAAAAAATGCATCGGCTTGTGGTTCCCGGACAAAGATGAAATCGCGCTCTTTGGGCGCCAGCATCACCTCATCCCAATCGATCACAAACACGTGACCGTGCCGATCGCGGAGCAGATTGGCTGCATGCAGGTCCGCGTGACAGATGATGTAGGGGAAGGTGCGCGACTGAAGCACCTCTGCCAGCTTTTCCAGGGAGGTCACTGCTGTGTGAATCGTGGACTGATGCGCCAGCCAGTCGGCGCGAAGAGCGCGCGAAGCTCCACTTCCACCATGTCGCGAATGCAGGTGTTGGGTCTCAAAGGCACGTACCCACCGGGCATACTCGGTCGGATCAAAGGTTTCTTTATGCAGGGACTCAAAGCCCACTGGCGGCAGCATGACCTGGTGAATCTGCTGGAAGATGGTTCCCACCTCCTTCCACTGCTCATTGGTCATCCCCGTCAAGCTGGTATCGCCGTCAATGAAAGGGTACACGATCACGGTCCACTCCTCCAATTGGGTCCACAAGGCACCGCTCCTGGTGGGAACGGGAGCCACGACTGCTGTGATCCCCTGATCGTTGAGATAGCGAGGAACCAGACACCGTGGTTCGTAGAGAGGTCTAGACGTAACTTTGAGCAAAGAGGCAGTGCCCTGCTCGCTCACCACACGATACACCCCGGCATGGTAATCCAGTCCCCGGGGAAGAAACTCAAGTGTGACGGAGGAAAGGTCATACTGGTCCTGCAAACAGGCTCGCAGGCGTTCCTCTGGAATACCTGGCTGCTCACGCATAGCTCGTTCCATCCTTTCTTTCCCAGAGCTGGCGCATTTCGCCGCTCGCCTCTAGCAAGTCTGATAAGGTCCCCTCGGCTGCAATATGTCCATCTTTGAGAACAACGATATGATCAGCATGCTGGAATGCAAAGCGGCGATGCGACACCAGCAAACAGGTGTGATCCCGCTTCACGAAAAGACGCTCCCAGAGCTGCTGTTCCGTCTCTCCATCGAGCGCGCTTGAGAGATCATCAAAGATCAGCAGGTCAGGTTCGCGCAGAAACATACGCGCGGCAGCAGCACGCTGAAGCTGACCGCCAGAAAGTTTGATTCCCCGCGGCCCTACCAGCGTATCCAGGCCATTTTCAAGCGCCTGTATATCCTGCTCCAGCACTGCAGCATGGATTGCGGATGCCATACCATTCCGCTCATCAGGATATCCCATGAGGAGATTGTGTTTGAGCGACTCACTGCAAAGACGCGGGACTTGAGGGGTATAGGCGCTTTGCGGTGGAACAAAGAATTGATCAGGATGCTCGATGCGCTGGCCATTCCAGAACATGTCACCTGCCTGCCTGGGAAGTAAGCCCAGTATTGTGCGCAACAACGTCGTTTTCCCTGAGCCGATGCGCCCCGTAATGACCGTACACGAGCCGCGCTGGAGCTGGAGGTCAATCTGTTCTATGCCCCTACCTGATTGAGCATAGCGGTACGTGAGACCCCGAACCTCTAGATGCTCAAGGGGTCCAGCCTGTCTCTGCGGTGCTGGCACCTCGGGGTACGCACCTCTGAGGTACACTGGAGCGTGAGCCACCACTGTGCTTCGAGGAACGCCAGCTGGCAGCACAGACTGGAGACGTTGCAGTGAGATACCCGCCTGCTTGTACATGGCAAGCTCCTGGAAAAACAGAGCAGTAAAGGGGGCGACCTCGTCAAGATACGCGACAAAGAGAGCGAGACTGCCAACGGAAAAAGAGCCACTTTTCATCGCTTGCACCGCCAGGAGGAGAATCACACCCGTTCCTAGGTTTGCAGTGTTCTGCGCGATAGAGTTCAGCACCACATCAGTAAAGAAGAAACTCCTGAGCTTTGTGTGCCTGCGCGCGTCGTTCAACTGGCGCAAATGAGCTATGACCCGATGGTGCGCATTGGCAAGTTGAATCGCTTGCGTTGTGTTAAAAATCTCTCCGATGAAAGAGCTCACCTCACCCGCCGCTTTGCGACTCTCGTGATGGTACTTCTGGATTCTCGCGCTCATCCTCTTCATCAGCATGCTTGATCCCGCAAGCGGCACAAAGACGACGAGGGTAATGAGTGGATTGATTGTCATCATGATGATCACTGCCACCAGTGCCAGAATGGCAGATCCAAACACGATGTTTCCATACCTGATGGTTTCCGTGATCGTGGCAGTATCCGTATCGAAACGGTTGAGAAGCTCGCCAGGCGAGGAGGGAAGCGCTTGTGCTCCCAGCTTTGTAATCAACTGCTCAAAGACATTGCGCCGGATCAAAGTCTTTCCATACTCGATACAGGTCGCATCCGTCGCTTCGCTACAGAGCTTCACCGTAACGCGAGCCACGGCGGCTCCTACCAACAGAGCGCCTAACGTCCAGAGGTCCCAGCCAACAGGCTTGTTGGCAGTGAGTACGTTAAAGAGAGCGAATACGATCAGTCCGGGCAAAAGCAGAAACACACTACGGAATAACTGCAAGAGCACGTTGAGCGTATACAACCAGGGAGTGAAGGTGATCAACTGCCAGAACGCTTTGCGTGTGTTCATGCTCTGACCTCCGCCAGACCTGTTTTCAAGAGGTGCGAGAGACGCGAGGTGGGATCTGCCGCTAGCTTCCTGCGATCGCCATACTCACTGATGGTGCCATCCTCAAGGATCATCACTTGATCGACATGCTGAACCGTTTCGAGGTGGTGCGCAATCACCATGCCCGTCCGGCCCGCAAGCAGTCGAGCAATGGCGCCCTCGATCAGCTTCTCTGTGACCGGGTCGAGACGTGAAGAGGCCTCATCAAGGATGACAATAGCTGGATTGTGCAAGAAGACGCGGGCGAAAGCCAGTAATTGCGCCTCTCCCGAGGAAAGGGTCATCCCACTTCCAGAGATAAGCGTATCAAGCCCATCGGGTAAAGAGGCATACCATTGCGCGAGATTGAGATCTGAGATGACTTGCTCCAGGCGCTCGTCAGAAACGCCCGGATCAAAAAAGGTGAGATTGTCGCGAATACTGGCGTGAAAAAGTTGGACCTCCTGTGTCACGACACCAATCCGGCTACGCAGTTCGTCGAGTGTCGCCTGTTGGACATCGACGCCACCGATCTGAATAGCTCCCTGTTGGACATCGTAGGCTCGATAGAGCAAACGGGTCAGCGTCGTTTTGCCGCTGCCAGTTCTGCCAAGCAATCCGAGGGTTTTCCCGGCATGCAGTTCAAAAGAGAGGTCTCGCAGCACCTTTTTTTCTGGTGTATAGCCAAAGGAAACACCATCGAACCGAACCTGCAACGGCCCCGTTGGAAGAGGAACGCCAGGACCATCGACGAGAGCATTGGGTGTATGGGAGAGTTCGGTAATGCGCTGGATACTGGCCGTCGCACTTTGCAGTTGATTGATCTGGTAGGTGATGGCATACAGGCTTTGAGAGAGCAGGGTGGTGTAGTAATACGTGACAAAGATCGTTCCCAGACTCATCTGACCGCTGCGAAGTAAGTAGGCCCCCAACGTCAGCACCGCTGCGATAGCCAGCGCCAGGCAGATTTCAATGGCGCTGGAGAAGAACTGTCCGGTGACGCTACTCAAACGTGCGGTACGCAACATGCGGCGTGCCAGTTGGCTAAGCCTGAGCATGACATAGGACTGAGCGCCGAGGCTCTGAATATCCTCTATGCTGGAAAAGCGCTCCTCTAAGAAACTGGCAAGCTCGGCGCTGGCCTGCCGCGCTGCACGAAATTGCGGCACCGCAACGCCTTGCAGAGGGTGCAGGAGCACGATCACCAGCAAGGCAAAAGCCAGGAGAAGCAGTCCAATACGCCAATCAACGTAGCACGTGAGCACCACAATGCCTATCAGCAGGAGCACACGACCAAGCACGGAGAATACAAAGCTCGAGAAAAATTTGGAGAGCAGAGCGATATCCCCATCGACACGCTCAATGAGCTCACCGGGAGTGTGCGCCTGCTGAAAAGACATATCCAGAGTGAGACAGTGCAGGGTGAGATCAGCACGCAGCGCATTAGTGGCTCGCCAACCGATATCTTCACTCAGGTAGCTGGCAAGCGCTGTGACAAACTGATTGGCAATGACCAGACTCATAAAGAGGAGCGCAATAGGCAGAAGAACTTTCATGCTGCTCTGAATCGAGTCAATAAAATGTCCCAAAAGCTGGGGATTGAGGATTTCAAACCCTAGACTGCCAAACAGGAGCAGGGCTAACAGGCTCATCTTGAACCAGTGAGGTTTGAGATAGGTTCTCAACAGAGAAACATAGTGCCTGAATGAAACCTTCATGACCATTTTTTCTTTGGGTTCTGCCATGTTCTTCCTTTTCATTACAGCCGCAGGGCGATGTAACCGCATCTGATATATCACATACAGATATATCAGATGCGGTTATAATATAAGATAGGCAGTTTCGTGTCAAGGCGGTGGGGATGGTGGCGCAGAGGCACACGAGATGTCACTGACGCGCACGGCATGATATGGATCTGCGGCACGTGTCGTCCCCAATCCGCCAATGCAAGGGAATCGAGCAAATCTGCTCCTCTCTGTTTGCGCATGACTCCGACCACGTTTCATACGCCCTTGCTCGAAAGACAGAGCAAGAGGCAAAGACCATGAGCATGATCGTCCATTTCAATCAATGGTAGGTAGAGAGGTTATGGAGAGTACCTGTGAGGCAAAAAAGACACAAAGGGACCCTCAGGCAAAGAAACGATCCCTGAGGCCCGGCTGAGAGCAGCTAGTGGGAGGCTTCAGGGTGGGCATCAAGCTTGATATGCATATGTGTCCCCCTTCAGGCTAAAATAAGAGTGATATCTCAGCAAAATGATACTCTGTAGTAGCAAGAGGTGTCAAGGGATGTTAATCAAGACTGCGCTGCGTTTTTCCGCCTTTAGCTCGCTGGTGCCAGTGGCGGGACAACGCCCACCTGGTGGAGCACAGCGAGCCGGTCGGTGAGGCCCCAATGTTCCACCAACTTGCCATTAGCGATACGGAAGATGTTGATCCCCATCACTGCGATCTGCTTCCCCGTGGGAGCGATGCCTCTGAATGCGCCCTGGTGGGTGCCACGATAGCTGACGCGAGCCACCACCTTGTCCCCGTCAGCCATGAGGTCCTCCACGGTCGCCTTCACGTCAGGGAAGGCGTTGAGGTACTGACCGAGGAATCAGTATACCACAGGTGATAAGCCTCTCTCTTGCATAATTTTCAGTAAGTTCTCGTGAGTCGTATAAAAGATGATCTTGGGTGAATCATCTTTGATGAACAAAATATAGGTGGAATAGTCCTTCAAATCTATTGGTTGACCCGGGTTCTTTTCAAATCGCATATGCGCCTGGACTTTCGCCATCACGTAATGGTCATCCAGTCGCGTTTGGTCAAGTAATAAGATTTTTACGAATTGACGACGTTACTCACTTGATTCATTGCCTTCACCAATCCTTTTTCGATAACGATTTTCCTCAAGTTTTGAGAAGAACACAGGATCTCCTCTTCCTGATCAGCCATTCGTGGCCCCGCAACTCCAGGAATCACGAAGAAGTGGATCTGGTGGGTAGCCATTGTATTACTCGTAATAGGCTGGCGCTTTCTTGAGCGCCTGCCACTGCTGGCCATCATGGCCAAAGATGACCAGCGCCACGCGTTCGCGCTCGACCAGGTCCAGGAGTTTGCGCGTGCTGGCGCGCAATTGCTCTTCATTGTCATCGCCGGGCCAGGACCGACGTTCCGGGGTAAAAAGGCTCTGCAGGACGACGGCATCAATCGCCAGCAGCACCGGGCCGGTCTGCGGCAGGTGCAGCAGGACCGACTGATGTCCAGGGGTATGCCCACTGGTCTCAAGCAGCGTCAGGCCGGGCAGCAGCTCGGTGTCGCCATCAATTAGCTGGTAGCGCAGTGCCGGATGATCCCAGTGAGCACGTGCTGGGGTAAAGCGCGGATGCCCGCTGCGCGCCAGTTCATAGTGTTTGCGCTGGACGATGAGTTCCGCCTGCGGAAAGGCATCGTGATAGCCTGCATGGTCCACGTCGAAATGGGTACAGATGAGGAGATCGATGTCGTCAGGATGCAGACCAAGACCGGCGAGGTACACAAGCACATTTTTTTCATTCTCGGCTGGTGGCGTTCCTGGTGGTGGCGTGTAGTCCGCAGGAAGTCCACTATCGATGAGGATGTTCTTGCCATCGCTGGTCTGAACAAGATAGCACCCCGATGACATGGCCAGCCCCTGGCCTGCTGTTAACGGGATGGTCGTGGTAGACAGCTGCATGAGGTAGAGTCGCTGTGGAGTTGCGCTGATCATTGTTATCACTTATCCTTTCTTGATGACGAAATTACTTATTGCGCGTCGGTCAGATCCGATGGGTATACCTCACTGCTGCTTGCTCTCCACAGGTACTGGACTCCTTGTTCTGGCTCAGTTTGGCCTATCGGGCCCGCTGCGCAATTTACAACGTTCATTGACGTTTCTCCATGGATGTGCTAAAGTTGCATCTCTATGGAAAGAAATTCTCTGCGGCGAGAGCTACATACCCACAACAGAGCCTCCTGGAACGCGGCGACTCAGGCCCACAATAGCCACAAGGGCGACCAGGCCAGATTCTTTCGCGAGGGGGGAAGCACCCTGCACCCCGAGGAACTGGAGTTGCTTGGCGAGGTCCGTGGCCTCGCTCTGGTGCATCTGCTTTGCAACTCCGGGCAGGACACATTGAGTATCGCAGCGCAGTTGGGGGCTGTCGTTACCGGGGTGGATATCAGCGATGAGGCGATTGGTTTCGCTGAGCAATTGTCCCTCGACTCCGGCATCTCTGCCACATTTGAGCGCGCTGACGTCTTCGACTGGTTGGAGCAGGCATGTGAACATCACAGGCAATTTGATATTGTTTTTAGCTCCTACGGCGTGGTGCATTGGCTCTCCGACCTCACCCTCTGGGCACAGGGAATAGCTGCTATCCTCAAGCCGGGTGGTCGCTTTGTGCTGGTGGATTTTCACCCGCTTGAACGGATCTTTGACCGCAATCTCCAGTTTGTGGATGATTACTTTCCTACAGAGCGGATCAATACCCTCGAAGAAGGGGTGATCGATTACGTCACCCGCTCGCCGGGGAAAGTAACCCCCTTCGCCTATGAAACCGGTGTCGAGAACTTTAGGAATCCACATCAGGGCCATACATTCCTCTGGACACTTGGCGAGCTCTTGACCGCGATTGGGCAGGCCGGACTCTGTCTCAAGAGACTTCACGAGTACCCCCACTCCATTGCCATGCGCTTCAGCCCCATGCGTGAGATCCCAGGGTATCGCACCATGCCGCTAGAAGGCATGCCCCTAGCTCCCTTGCTTTTTGGTCTCCAAGCAGAAAAATCCTGAACGAAGCCTCTTACTTTCCTCCCACTCCATGTTGTAAATTTTGTCAGTGGGCCTAACTGGCTCGTTTGTCGATTCGATCTCCTTTCTTTCTCGGCAAGATTTCTGTTAGCAAACAGTCTCTTAATGTTCTGATAGCTCTGATGCGTCAATCAGAGTATAAGGCAAGGGGCATAAGAAAAAATCGTCCCTTTGGACGATGCGCAGAGAGGCGAAATGTGGTAATGTAAGGATGCAAAGAAAGCAGAATCTTTCTTCGAGCTTCGCAAACCCGCAGCACTCACGACAGAAACAACAAGTTCCCCACGGCAAGAAGAACGGTAGGAATACCATGGATGCGCAAGAAATAGAGCAGCCTCAGAACCACCAGGTCGTCATGAACCGCTTCGTAGCAGCTTGCCAGGCAGATGAGCGGGTGGTGGCCGCATTTCTCGGCGGCTCCTATGCCAGGGACGCGGCTGATGCCTACTCCGACCTTGATCTCTACCTGATCACCACCGATGAGGCTTACGACGACTTCTTCGCCGAGCGCGAGGCTTTTATTCGACGGCTGGGTGAGCCGGTGTTCCTGGAAGACTCTCATGGTGGCAGCGCTGATTTTGTTTTCTTCACTTTTCCCGATGGTATCGAAGTTGAACTTGGGCTTGGCCGCGAGAGCCACTTCACTGACATTCACGGTGGACCTTACAGGGTCTTGCTCGATAAAAAGGGCATCCTGGCTGGGGCAGTGTTCCCCTGGCACGAAGCTGCTCAAGCAGAGCAGACCGAGACGTTACACCGCCTGGTCTCCTGGTTCTGGCATGACCTGTCCCACCACTTCATCACAACGATGGCGCGCGGACAGCTCTGGTCGGCGTATGGCGCTTTAGAGGATATGCGTCTCACCTGTGTGAACCTGGCCCGCCTGCGACAGAACTTCCAAGCTGCGGCAGAGGGCTATGAAAAGGTGGAGCAAGCGATACCAGTAGAGCAGTTAGCGCCTTTACAGGCGACATTTTGTCCACTGGAGCGAGATGCCATGCTCCAGGCTGCCCTCGTCATCGTCCGCTTCTACCAGGAACTGGCTCCTCCCCTGGCGCGAGCGCACGGAATACCGTACCCGGCTGGTCTCGAACGAGTGATGTCTGAGCGGCTGGAGCAATTGTGCAATGCACGCTTGAATTGAAAGAACGCCTTTCATTAAAAACGCGGGGATTGCCTTTGCATCAGCCAGAGCGTGCAGCCCTGGATGAGCAGGGCGCCAGCGATGGCGCAGCCGAAAGCGACGAGGATGCCACGCGATGCTATGAGCGTGGCGATGAGCAGAAAGAAGAGGGCATAGGCGAACGAGCCAACGACCACTCCACGCAGCACCTGCCAGGCGGCGGCGGCTCCATACGTATGGTGCGTGAAGATGGCGATGACCGTGGCATAAATAGGCAGGGGCAAGAGGAGCCCGCTCAAACGCGGGCCGAGCAAGGTGGCGGTCCCGGTCAGGAGCAGTACGAAGGCAGTTGCTACGAGAATGCGCCCGGGAAGGTCCCAGGTAGGATGGGTAGTCTTGACGATTTGATCCTGGGTGTCAGGCAGGAGCCGGAGGGTGAGCAGCAGCACGCCTACTACGATGATGAATACCAGGGGTAGAGGAAGCGAGACCTGCTGCAAGACGAAGGTCAAAATGAAAAAGACGCTCCAGCTCATAAGCCAGCAGCCGAGCCAGCCGAAGCGCGGCGAGAGCCACCTGTAGGTCAGGCAAAATGTTGCAAACGATATCTGGCCGAGCAAGGTGGCCTGGGCGGCGCGAGCAGCAAAGCCTGTACCCTGCTCTAACGCGAGATAGAAGGCAATGGGTCCAGATGTGAGGGGAAGGCCCACCAGCCAGCCGCCGACCCTGGGGCCAAAGCGGCGAGCGAC
>WNFD01026542.1_pt1 | contig 12311 bp, 9 predicted proteins | sample 5400491 | NCBI WGS metagenome assembly WNFD01 (sample SAMN13153343, study PRJNA577476) | soil metagenome | isolation source: 120 cm saprolite under Douglas fir tree site 2 hole 2 replicate 2 | place: USA:California | collected 2015-04-18 | reverse complement strand
CGAATCGCGGAGGTTGCGCCGGCTGGGGAAATTTCTTCGCGCAACGGTTTCGAGGTATTCGACGCTGGCGGACAGATCGTTGCTCCTGGTTTTATTGACCTCCATGCGCATCTCCGCGAACCCGGGCAGGAGTCCTCTGAAACCATTGAAACCGGGACGAACGCGGCGGCGCGCGGAGGGTTCACAGCGGTTTGCTGCATGCCAAATACGAAACCGGTAAACGACAGCGCGAGCGTCACGCGATTCATTCTGGATCGCGCAAAGACGTGCGCCAGCGTTCGCGTTTGGCCCATCGGCGCGGCGAGCGCGGGCAGCGAAGGCGAGGCGATTGCGGAAATCGCAGCGATGCAGCAAGCGGGGATTGTGGCGGTCAGCGATGATGGAAAACCGATTGCTACCGCCAAGCTTGCGCGTCAAGTCATGGACTATTGCTGTTCGCTGGACATCCCGGTGATCGAGCACGCCGAAGATGTTTCGCTGGCGGCGGGGGCAGTGATGCGTGAAGGCGTGACATCCACGCGCCTGGGCTTGGCTGGGATGCCCGCCTCCGCGGAATCTGTTTGTGTGGCTCGTGATGTTCAGCTTGCCGACCTTACCGGCGCGCGGCTGCACATCGCGCATCTATCGGCTAAAGGGTCGCTCGAACAGGTGCGCACGGCGAAACAGCGTGGGTTGCGGGTCACCTGCGAGGTTACCCCGCACCACTTCACGCTGATTGATGAAGATGTGCAATACGATTCGCGCTACAAAATGAATCCCCCGCTGGCCGCTCGTGAAGATCGAGATGCGCTGCTCGCCGGCCTGGCGGATGGAACAGTCGACGCGATCGCCACCGACCACGCGCCGCACGAACCGGCGCTAAAGGACGTTGAGTTTGACCGCGCGCCCTTTGGCATTACGGGGTTTGAAACAGCATTGAGTCTTGCGCTCGAGCAACTGGTTCACACCGGGCGTATTTCGCTGATGCGCATGGTGGAACTGTTCACTTCCGGGCCGGCGCGCGTGCTAGGCGCCGAGCGAAGCATTGCCGCAGGCCAACCTGCGGACCTCACGATATTTTCACTGGATCGCCAGTGGACCTTCCGTGCCGCGGAATCCGCTAGCAAATCGCGCAATTCGCCGTTTGATGGACGCAGTTTTAAGGGTGGTCCGGTAGCAACTGTCGTCGGCGGTCGTTTCGTCCACAAAGTGTAATTAAACCCAGATCCTCAAAACTACAGAAACAGATATCCGCTGATGCCGAGACCGCTGGCGGCGTTTCCAACGAAGTGATTTCAGTGCGCGGCGGGCTCGGCGGCGGGATGCATGCCATGTTGCGGGACTTCGTGTAGGCCACGGGCAGGCGGCTCGATTTTGTGGCGATAGAAATGGTCGAGCGGGATTCGGCCTTTGCCGATGGCGTAGGCTTTCTCGATGGCCTTCGTAACGTAGGCTTTGGCTAAAGTGGCGGCCTCGAATAAGGAGCGACCCGCGGAAAGGTGAGCAGCAAGGGCACTGGCGAAAGTGCAGCCAGTGCCGTGCAGGGCTTCTTCCTTACCCTTGTCTCCGGCGAGGGGCATGATCTCATTGCCGTCGAACAGAATGTCCACGGCTTTGTCCATGTGGCCGCCCTTGACGATGACGGCGCGAGCGCCCATCTCGACAATTTTTCGGGCGGCGGTTTCCATGTCGGCGGTGTCCTTGATCGTTAGCCCGGTGAGAATTTCCGCTTCCGGCACGTTGGGTGTGATGACGCTCGAGCGCTTCAGCATCTCGGCAACGATAAACTTTATTCCCGCGGCGTCCAGCAATTCCGTTCCAGTCGACGACTTCATCACCGGATCGTGGACAACATGAGCAAACTTGCAGGCGTCCAAAAATTCCGCAATCACCACAGCGTTGCCACGATTCCCTAGCATGCCGATCTTTACCGCTGCTATTTCGCAATCTTCGGCCAGGACATCAAGCTGCGCGCGAAGAGTCGCACTCGGTGTATTCTGCACCTCTCGCACGCCTTGCGTATTCTGTACAGTTAACGCGGTGATGGCCGCCACGCCGTAGCAGCCGTGCGCGGCAAAGGTCTTCAGGTCCGCCGCCGTGCCTGCGCCGCAGGATGGGTCGAATCCCGCAATGCTCAGCAAGACGGGCGCGGCAGGATTGGAATGATTGCTGTGATTGCTCATCTTTCCGTGCTTTGCACCTCGTAACCCCGATTCCTCTCCGGTTACCACAAACTCCGAGTACCGCCGCAGCGAAGACCGTAGTCTTGAGCAACGCTAAGTGAAAATTGCCGGCAACGCCAAAAGAGGCGGCCGGCAAGTGCGAATGTACGCACGTTTTGAGGTTCGGCGCAAGAAAAAATTTGAAGAAAATTACAGCGCGAGAAGAATTCCGCGATTGAGTATTCCTAGGGGAACAATCCGCGGACGAGAGTGGCCTCCGCTACGCGCCCAACGGCAAGAATCATGGCGCCGGCGCGTGGAGGAACGTGATGCTTGCGCATGGTGTCCACCATTTCATGGAACGCGCGCACCATGATCTTTTGCAGTCGCAGGTTCACTTCTTCGCTGTCCCAGAGCAGCCCTTCCTGGTTCTGCACCCACTCGAAATAGCTGACCGTGACGCCGCCAGAATTGGCCAGGATGTCCGGCAGCACGGTGATGCCGCGGCGCGCTAGGATTTCGTCGGCGTGCGGAGTGGTTGGACCATTGGCGGCTTCTGCGACGATGCGGGCCTTGATGGCCTCGGCATTGTTCAACGTAATCACGCTTTCCAGTGCCGCGGGCACCAGGATGTCGCACTTCATAGTGATCAGGTCGTCGTTGGAGATGCGCGAAGCTCCGGGCATGCCCACGACCGTGCCGGAACGCTCCTTGTAACGGATGGCTTTAATGGGGTCGATGCCGCGCGAATTGGTGACGCCGCCACGCGTGTCACTGAGCGCAATGACTTTTGCCTTCTTTTCGACGAACAACCGCGCCGCCGTGGCGCCGGCGTTGCCGAAGCCCTGGATGGCGACAGTAGCGCCGCGCAGCGAAATCTTTTTTACCTTGCAAGCTTCTTCGACTACGAACACAAGGCCGCGAGCGGTGGCTTCCGCGCGCCCTACGGAGCCACCGACGGAAATCGGCTTGCCGGTGACGACGCCTGGGACGGTGTGGCCCACCATCATGGAGTACGTGTCCATGATCCAAGCCATAGTTTGTGAGTCGGTATAAACGTCAGGTGCCGGAATATCTTGGTCGGGACCGATTAGCGGCAGGATCTCGCTGGCGAACCGGCGCGTCATGCGCTCCAGCTCGCTCTTGGACATACGCTTAGGGTCGCAGATGATGCCGCCCTTGGCGCCGCCGAAAGGCACGTTGACCACGGCGGTCTTCCAAGTCATCCACGCCGCGAGTGCTTTGACTTCATCGAGGGTCACGTTGGGGTGATAACGAATGCCGCCCTTGCCCGGGCCGCGCGCGACGTTGTGCTGCACGCGGTATCCGGTCAGGACCTTGACCTGGCCGTTGTCCATCTTTGTCGGCAGGGAGACTTCCAGCACGCGCTTCGGGGTGCGCAAGATCTGTCGAAGACCAGGATCGAGCTTCAGGAACTCGGCGGCCATGTCGAATTGAATCTGCGCGATGCGGAAGGGATTAAGATCCTCCCGCGGCGCAATACGCGGGATCATGGGTGCAACTGTAGGCTTTGCGACCGTGGCCATTGGCTTCGGTCCTTTCGTTTAGGCGGCGTGACGCACATCCGCTCGCCGGTGCTTCTGTTGCTTGCTTTCTGGGTTACCCGAAATAAAACCAAGCTGCAGCCAACATTTCAGCCATTGGCGGCGAACTTGTGTTCATTAGCCGCATACTGATCGCGGCAAGCCGCTGAGCAAAAATGCACGACCTCGCCCCCGGTCCGCAGCGGAATTGCTCGCTCTTCCGCGACGTGCACCCCGCAGACCGGATCGCGGACTAGCCGCCGCGAACCGACGGTAGGCTGTTGGTCAGGCGCAGCTTCGCGGCGTGTGAGCGAATTCAGGAATCCGCGCAGCATCCAGGCTACCGCGCGCCGCAACAGCGCTACGGCCCAGCACAGCGCCACTAGCCAAATCAAGAATCGCATAACTCGGGAAGACAGCATGCTCAGCCTAGTCGGCCTTGCTGTCATCGTATGCAAGGGGAAAAGCCGGAGTCAAACGAAATCCTCTGATTTCAATAGCTTGCGCCGCGAAGTGAACCTAGTTGGGGCTGGGCTTGTAGGTGTTGGTTGAACTATAAGTCATTATTTATCAGCAACATACGTAAGATTTGTACAGTTTTGGGAGGTTAAAGGGAGCTAGGCCAGAAATTTTGCTACAAGTCACTCGCCGGCGGGTATGCGGTCGATGCCCATGTATGGGCGCAGCACGTCTGGAATGACGATAGACCCATCCGCCTGCTGATAATTTTCCATGATGGCGATCCAGGTGCGCCCGACCGCCAGGCCCGAGCCGTTCAGCGTGTGCACGAACTCGCTCTTTCCGCCGCCTTTGGGCTTGAAGCGAATTCCCGCACGTCGCGCTTGAAAGGCTTCGCAATTTGAGCACGACGAAATTTCGCGGAATTCATTGCTGGAAGGCAGCCAAACTTCGATGTCATAGGTTTTAGCCGAGGCAAAGCCCATGTCGCCAGTGCACAGAAGCATCGTACGGTAGTGCAGACCGAGTTTCTGGAGCAAGGCTTCTGCGTTTCGGGTTAGTGCTTCATGCTCTTCGTAGCTCTTATCCGGATGTGTGAACTTGAAGAGCTCGACTTTTTGGAACTGGTGCTGGCGCAAGATTCCACGCGTGTCTTTTCCGGCTGCACCCGCTTCGGAACGGAAGCAAGCAGTCCACGCAGTCACATGGATTGGCAATTTCTCCTCGGGGAGGGTTTCGTCGCGATAAAGGTTGTGGAGCTCCACTTCGCTGGTGGGCGTTAGCCAGAAATCGGTATCCTGGACCCTGAAGAGGTCGGCGGCAAATTTCGGTAATTGGCCGGCGGCAAGCAAGGAGGCGCTGTTGACTAGGAAGGGTGGAAGGATTTCGGTGTAGTCGTGCTCGCGCGTGTGCACATCGAGGAAAAAATTGGCCAGGGCACGTTCCAATCGCGCTCCCCAGCCCTTGTAAACCGCAAAACGCGCTCCGGCAATTTTCGTAGCCGCTTGCAAATCGAGAATCCCGGCGCGCTCACCCACTTCCCAATGCGGCTTCGGGGAAAAATCGAACGTCGGCGGAGTCCCCCATCGGCGTACCTCCACATTTTCCGCGGCAATCCTCTCGTCCGCTGCCTTGATTCGCTCTGAGACCTGCTTCATTTCGGCGATCAACGCGTCGGCGTTTTGCTTCGCTTTTTTCAGGCGCGCAATTTCGTCGCTGGCCTTGTTGCGCTGAGCCTTGAGCTGCTCAGTTGAGGTAATCAGTTCGCGACGCTCTTTGTCCAGGGTACGAAATCCATCCAGATCCAATGCGGCGCCCCGCTTTTTGGCCATTTCAGCAAAGAGGTCGAGATGCTCTCGAAAATAGCTCAGGTCATGCATAGGGTTGGAAGAATAGCGGAAGAGAAGCTTTGGAGTCGACACCGGAAAAAAAAGCGCAGCCCTTGGGCAATCACCGTTTTTTCAGCGTAGCTTCGATAGTCGCGTAGGGTTCATCTATGGGCACGAAGACCTTGCCGGGGTTATCCATGCCGAGCGGCGCGAGATCGGCCAGATGGAAGTGCCTGCTGGGCAGTGAGAGATGAATTTCGCCGATGTTCTCGAAATTATTGAGGATAGCATCGCCCATCGCGTAGAGCGTGTGCTGGAGCGATTGACTATGGTGCTCGGCAAAGGTCTCGAGCAGCATCTGTCTCACACCGTGCCACAACGGGCCGAACTCGGCTTCCTCCTCGGTGTACAGCCAATCAGCACAAATTACCGTGGACAGGATGCAGTCGCCTTCGTCCTGCAACGTTGTGTAGGGATCCTTCTTGAAATCCTCAAAAGCCGAGTTCGTCGTTTTCAGAACGATCAAATTATCTATGCCCGCGCGAATCTGCGTGCCTTCGCCGGTTCCGCTTAGGAGGGAGGTACGCTCTTCGTTTCCGGCGCGCGCGAAGGCTGACGCGTGTGGCTTGCCGCCATGCGGAAGCCGGGCCCAAATGTTCTCACTCGCTTGGATGAGCACGCGCGCGACCTGGGAGTTGTAGGTCAGGAAATGCTCGATCAGGTGCAGGCCAAAGTCTTCCAGGGGCTCAATAGAGTGCTGGCGAGCCAGGGCGTAAACAGTGTTTTTCATGGTGTCGGCTGGGAGGATCTTGCGATTGTCGCCCTGAATATGCGCGGCCTCAAAGTCACCTTCAAAGCGTATTGACAATCGGATCTCGCGGATGTCGTGGCGGCCCTGCTGCTTGGCGACGCGCAGCAAATGAATTCGCGAACTCCCGTAGTTGTTTTCAGCGAGCCTGATCGCCATAGGTTAGCTCCCAAGGCCAATAGAATGGGCGAGGAGATTCTAGCGCAGCCGGGAACGCTCAAGGGACAAGCGAACAGAAAACGCAGCTAGAGGCGCTCTGGCGTGAGAATGGCGGTCATCTCCAGCACACGCTGGTAATACTCCTGCTGCTTGAGTTGCGCGCCTGCTTCTCGATCGACAATAAAGGTGACCTCGCCATGAAGCTGTAGTGCGGAAGCAGTGACCGAAGCTGTGAGCGGTCCTTCGATGGCCTTGGCTATAGCCGTTGCCTTGGAGGAGCCACTAGCGAGAAGCAGAATTCGCTTTGCTTCGAGGATGGTGCCGATGCCCATGGTGATGGCGCCCTGGGGAATTTCTTCTCCCGCAGCAAAGAACTTGCGGTTGTCTTCGATGGTCTCTTTGCTGAGAACTTTCAAACGGGTTCGCGAACCTAGGCTGGAAGTCGGTTCGTTGAATCCGACGTGGCCGTTGCGGCCGATGCCCAGAACTTGCAGGTCGATACCACCAGCTTTGCGAATGGCCTCCTCGTAGGATGCGCAATACTGCTGATACTCTCCCTTGATGGAGCCGTCCGGGATGTGAATGTTGCCGGGTGTTACGTTCACATGAGCGAAAAAATTCTGCTGCATGAAATGGCGAAAACTCTGCGGATGGTTCGCGGGAAGGCCCAGATATTCGTCCAGGTTGAATGTAACAACGCGAGAGAAGTCCAATCGCTCCTCGTGGTGCAGACGAACGAGCTCCCGGTACATTCCGAGCATGGTGTTTCCGGTGGCTAGCCCCAGGCGCAGCGCAGGATTTTTTCGAACGGCATTGCCCACCACGCGCGCAGCTTCGCGGCCGAGCTCTTCCGAATTTGGTTTCAGTACCAGCAGCATCTTTTCGCCTTTGAGAAGCGCGCACTACGCATAGGGCGCCGGAGCGCGATGAATCTACCGGAACCGCCGGATCAGGAGCTTGTGGCGGTCCGAGCGATAGAAACCCAGGACATAGGTGATAGCTTTTCCCTTTGTAGAGTAGATCAACTGGCGGATGCGCATGAGTGGCTCTCCTCGCGGGACAGAGAGCAGCTCGGCAGTCCTGGCGTCAGCGGCCGTAGCGTCGACTTCCTCATCGGCGTAGCCGAGCTCCACCTGGTATTCGCGCTCGAGCACTTTGAAAAGCGATTCGCGGTGGAGAGGTGCGGAAAGGAGGTTTGGGAATTCCACGGAAGAGAAGTAGCAGGTTTCCAGCGCGAAGGGCTGGTCGGACGCGTGTCGAAGACGTTCCAGCTTGATGATTCCGGTATTGGGAGGCAGGGCCAGGCGGGCTGCGATTTCCTGCTCGTCATGGATAATTTTCGCGAACAAGATTTTGGAACCAGCGGTGAGACTGCGACTGGCCATTTGTTCGGTGTAGCTCATCAGCTTGTTGAAGTGAATCTTGGGAGCTGCTACGAACGTGCCGATGCCCCGGCGGCGCTCTACGATACCCTCGCGCTCCAGGGTAGCCAACGCATGGCGCGCGGTCATTAAACTGACCTGGTGAGTCTTGGCGAGGTCTCGTTCAGACGCAACAGGGTCGCCTGTGCGCAACTGTCCGGATTCGATACGCTTGTGAATCGCGCCCCTAATCCGCTGGTAGGCCGGCATACCATTGCGATGCTTCTGCTTCTCGGCCATTGGTCTCCGGTCGCGGTGTTATAGAGCGCTAGCGGCGCCAGTCGTAAAGTGTAACGCTTAATACGATTTAAGTCTGTGACAATTTGTTGACAACCTGTTTGCAGAGCTATATAGCTATCTCGCACACGAATCGGCCTCGACCGAGCGAGAGCAAAAAATGACGCTCACCGCAACCGATTGGATCGTTATCGCCGTCTATCTGGCGCTGAACCTGCTGATCAGCCTGTACTACCGCAGACGTTCTTCTGGCAGCACCGAGGAATTTTTTGTTTCCGGGAGAAACGTGTCGTGGTGGCTGGCGGGCACGTCGATGGTGGCCACGACATTTGCGGCGGACACACCCTTACTTGTAACAGGACTGGTCGCGAAGAATGGGATTTCGGGGAACTGGCTGTGGTGGTCGCAGTGCCTTTCGGGGATGATGACCGTCTTTTTCTTCGCGCGGTATTGGCGGCGTTCGGAAATCCTTACGGATGTGGAATTTGTGGAGTTGCGCTACGGAGGAAAACCCGCCGCTTTTCTCCGCGGCTTTCGCGCCCTCTATCTGGGAGCGCTGATGAATTGCCTGATTCTCGGCTGGGTAATAAAGGCCATGATTAGCATTACCACAGTGTTGCTTGGTGATGCCATCGCGCGAGGCCGTGTACTGGAAGTGGCCATTGGCGGCCATGTACTGATGCACTACACGCTCGGCGACCCCGCGCACACGGCGTTGCTGATTTGTGTGCTGATCCTGGTTCCGTTCACCGGCATATATACATTCATCGGCGGGCTCTGGGGCGTTCTAGTAACCGATTTGTTCCAGTTCATCTTGAAAATGTCCATGATCATCGTGCTTGCATGGGTCGCGGTTGCCAAAATCGGTGGGATGACGTTGCTAAAGATTCAGTTGTCGCACGTTAACGATGCCGCGCGGCATAGTGGCCAGCCCACGGGTTCGGTGCTCTCTTTCTTTCCGTCGTTTCGCTTGGGCTGGACGACAGATGCGATTTGGACGCTGCCGGTAATTACCTTCGTGCTGTACTTGGCGATGCAGTGGTGGGCAAGCTGGTATCCGGGCGCGGAGCCAGGCGGCGGTGGCTACGTGGCGCAGCGAATGTTCAGCGCGAAAGACGAGAAAAATTCGCTCGGCGCCACGCTATGGTTCAACATCGCACACTATGCAATGCGCTCCTGGCCTTGGATCGTCACCGGCCTCGTCGCGGTGGCTGTGTACTCGCCCATAGGAGGATTGCACCCCAGCGCGGAGTTCGCCGCGGAGCCAGAGAAAGGCTACGTGATGGTGCTTCGGGATTTCCTCCCGCCGGCGCTGCGCGGCTTAATGGTAGCGGCATTTCTCGCGGCATTTATGTCCACCGTTGGCACGCAACTCAATTGGGGCACGTCGTACCTCATCAATGATTTCTACCGCCGCTTTGTGGTGCGCAAGGGCAGCGAGAGGCATTATGTTCTGGCGAGCAAGCTGTTTATCGTGCTTCTGGTCATTTTGAGCGGCTACACCGCGGCCCACATCGGCTCCATTCAATCCGCATGGCAGCTTTTGCTGGGCATGGGCGCCGGAACCGGCGGAGTGTTGCTGCTGCGTTGGTACTGGTGGCGGATCAACGCGTGGAGCGAAATTTCTTCGATGACCGCGGCGTTCATTGTCTCGATGTCGCTGCAATGGGTGCACTTTTCGGGAAACAGTTCTGTGGTGTTCGCCAAGAGCACCATGATCACCACCGTGGTCACCACCGCCGTTTGGTTGATTGCCACGCTTCTCACACGGCCCGAGAGCGATGAGCGCCTGGTGAAATTCTACCGGCGCGTGCAGCCGACAATTCACGGTTGGAAGCGCATCGCCGCGCTCTCGCCGGATATCGCGCCGGTTCGCGACTTTACCGCGAATGCGTTTGATTGGGTGATGGGCTGTACGTTGGTGTATTGCGCGATGTTCGGCATCGGCGAATTGGTGCTGCAAGCATGGCTCGCTGGATTTCTGTTATTCGCTTGCGCAGCGATAGCCGGTTATCTGATCTACTGGAGTCTCTCGCGACGCGGATGGGAAACGTTGTCCGGAGGAGCAAGTCCAGTGCCAGCTGTACAGACCAGGCCAGGGACGGACTAGGTTGTCTTTCCTAACGTGTCGCCTCGATCGGGTGATCGTATCCAGTCATTTCCAAATATCCGACGCCGCCGATTGGCGACCGCCCTTTAGTTCCGGCGAAGAGGACGGCGCCTTCCCAATAGGCAGGCACGAACCCCGTTGACGACACGAGTTCCTGCGAAGGCAGCAAGGTTGAACACTCCAACGCAACGCCAAGCCTCGGAACGGAGATTTTCCACCGTACCGGATACACCGCACGCGTGACCGAACTGACCCACGTATCCCCCATAGGTTCCAAACTGAATTCTTCTCGGCGCAGATGCGTGGTGTCCCCACGCGCATCCACGAACGTTCCCGCGGTTGGAGCTGGATGCTCATCCAGTCCCATCCCACCTGATCGGCCTCGAGTTGGTGCGTGAAAAATTCATGGTCCATCCACGCCGTGCCTATCACTTGAAACTTTCTGCTGCCCAGCTCGATTTCGCCCTGAGTATTCAGCCGCGTGAGCGAAATGTAATGAGACGCGTGTCCCGGCCCTTCGGCTTTTTGGCTGACGCCGTTCTGTCCGTGCGCGACCGGCGCCTTTGCCGATCGCAGCGTGAGATGCAGTGCAAAGCGCTCGTCGATGGCCTGCAGGATTTGCTCGTTGTCGCGCCACGCAATCTGCCAGTTGCTGTTCCAGATTCGCCTGTCCCCCTCGCTTACGCCGGCGATACCGGGGCCTGCGCGGTTAGTGCGCTCCGCATGAAGAAATTTGCCGCCGTTCAAATCGCTTAGCGCGAGGTGAGCGAAATACAGGTCGCGCACTTCCCAGATGCTGATTGTTTTGGCGTCGCGATTCACGCCCTGCCGGAAAAAGGTCAACTCAAATCCAAAACGATGCCCGTCTGCCGACTTGACGTTGCCGGTGTAATACCACCACTCCGTCTGAAAGTCCGGATGATTGAAATAGTCCTGCGGAAATTTGTAGCGATACCCGGGAAGAGCAACCCTGTACTGTGCCATTGCCGCGGCCGAGAAGAAGAACAGCGCGGCGACACATGGCAACCTACTCTTCATGGACGACCTCGACCGGATTGAGGCGCACGGCAACGCGAGCGGGATATAAGCCCGCCAAGACCGTCGCGGCATACACCAACGTCAAGGCTCCCAGCAGCACAGCCACCGGCCAGTGAAAACGAATCGTCCAGCCGAACGACTGCTTGTTAATGACATAAATAAGAATGAGCGAGAGCGCGAAGCCCAGGGCAACGCCGGCAAAATTGGCGAGCAGGCCGATCAATCCCGCCTCAATGACGATGAGCTTGTGAATTTGCCCGCTCGCAGCGCCCAGAAAGCGAAGCAGCCCCAATTCGCGGCGCCGGTCGATCACCAAAGCCAGCAGAGCGCCGGCAACGCCCATTACAGCGATGAGGACGGCAATGGCCTCCAGCGCATACGTAATCGCAAACGTGCGGTCGAAGATGCGCAGCGCCTCGATGCGCAGGTCGCGATTGGTGAACATCAGCACGCGATGCCCGGCGGCGATCCTTTCGATTTCCTTGCGCACATCTTCCATCCGCGCATTAGGAGCCACATAGATGGCCAGATTCGATGCGGCGGGGTCCGGCAAATAACGCAGCATGACAGTACGGTCCATCAGAATGCTGCCGCGCTCGCTGGAATAGTCGTAGTAAACATCGACGACGCGAAACGCAACACGGTTCTCGCCCAGCGCTAGCGTAATGGAATCGCTGGCGCGCAGATGATGCTTATTCGCAAATGGTTCGCTCACAAGAACTGCGTTGGAATTGCGCAGCTCCGCCAAGACTTCACTGGTCCTGCGCCCGGACAGGAAATCCGCGTTGTGATACTCACGCAAGATGTTCAATTCGATCGATCCCAATCCCGCTGGCATGCCCTCGTAACTAATCTCGTATTCGCGAAGCCTGTCGATTGCGGCGACGCCCGGAAGTCGCGCGATTTTCTCCGTGAGCTCCACCGCAATTGTCGGATGCCGGTCCGCCGCGGGATTTCCCGCAGGCCGCATGTACAGGTCCGCCGGGAGCTGGTCGCCCATCCACAGCAAAACCGTCTCGCGAAAGCTGCCGACCAAGATGCCGACGGCAGTCATCATGGCAATCGC
>WNFD01014783.1_pt1 | contig 12311 bp, 12 predicted proteins | sample 5400491 | NCBI WGS metagenome assembly WNFD01 (sample SAMN13153343, study PRJNA577476) | soil metagenome | isolation source: 120 cm saprolite under Douglas fir tree site 2 hole 2 replicate 2 | place: USA:California | collected 2015-04-18 | reverse complement strand
AAGTAGATGTAGCCGAAGTTGGACCGGTCGGCGATCGAGAGACAGCCGGTCTTTTGGCCCAGCGCCAGTAGCTGGAGCACGTCCGGCAGGGAGGCTTCCTTGAGCGAGCCCTTGATCGCCATCAGCGGAGCTCCTCGATAACGCGGTCGCCTGGCGCGGGCCAGTCCCACACCATCTTCTCATGGCTGCGGATCCCGCCCGCGCTCGAGACGACGATGCCGCTGGTGCGGAACCCCGAGGTGCGGCGCTTGTCGGCGGGCCCCTGCCCCTCCAGCACTTCGCGCGCGAGACCTGCTGTGACGGGCTGATCCTGCGCTGCCGCCGCGCTGGCCACCCGTTGCACCAAGCCGGAGAGGGTTCGCACCGAGTCGACCGGCCGATCCGCGAGGTAGTCGAGCAAGGCGGCGTCCGGCGCGATGCGCTGCGCGGCGCAGATGCGGGGAAGTGCGGCCCGGCGCACCTCGCGATCGGGCTCAGCCAACTCAGCCACGAGGCCCCCTTCGAGGCGCGAGACGATGCGCTCTTCTAGCCCTTCCAGCGTATTGGGGTGCTGCGGCGCCGTGAAGACGAGCTGCTTCCCCTGGGTGTGGAACAGGTCGAAGAGATTGAACAACTCCTCCTGGGTGCGGTCCTTGCCCGCGAGCAGGTGGATGTCGTCGAGCAGTAGCGCCGTGGCACGCCGGTAGCGCGCGCGCCACCAGTCGACCCGATTCCCGTCGATCGCCGCGATGAGCTCGTCGATGAACGCCTGCGTGGAGAGACAGGAGACCACCGCGCCACGCCGGGCCGCGAGTTCGAGCCCCAGCGCGTTCAGCAGATGCGTCTTCCCCAGCCCGCCGCGGCCCGTCAGGACAAGCGGGTTGTACTTGCGGCCCGGCGCGGCGATCACGGCGCGCACGGCACCCACCGCAACCTGGTTCGAGGGCCCCGTCGCGAAGTGCTCGAGCGGGAAGGCGGGCGAGGGACCGGGAGGCGGCGCCGCCCCATCGCGCACTTTGGCCGCAGCCTCCTCGGCCCGCCCCAGCCCTTCGGGGTCACGGAACACGCTCTGGCCGGCGGCCTGCGGGTCGAGCACCGCGACCTCAGCCTCCAGCGCCTTGAGACGCTCGACGTCCCCGGCGAAGCCGGCGATCGCTTCGTCCACGGCGGGCGGCGCCTCCTGTTCGAGCAGCCGCTCCAGGCGGTGCGTGCGGTAGCCCTCGCCCTCCCAGCGCAGGATCGCCTCGGCGACACGGGCCCGCCACGCCTCGACCGCCTTCCCGACCGTCACCTGCACGTCGCTTAGGAACGACGAGAACTCGTCGGCGGAGGCCGGAGTTCCCGCACGGGTCGCGGCACTCACCGCGCTGGCAGTCCTGCCGGCCGCCGGCCGCAGGCCCAGCAGCCCACCGGCGGCCTCGGCGGTGACCGGTGCCTCGTTCACCGCCTGGTAGGCGACGAGCCGGTTCAGCGCTCCCATCAGCTCGCGCACGTTGGCGAACTCCGCCCCGGCCACTCTGTCGAGCACGCCCGGCTGGAAGGTTGCGCCCCGCTCCTCGGCCTTGCGCCGCAGGATGGCGACGCGCGTCTCGTAGTCGGGGATGCCGATGTCCACAACCAGCCCGCCGGAGAAGCGCGAGATCAGCCGCTCGTCCAGGGCCGCAATCTCAGCGGGCGGCCGGTCGCTGGTGAGCACGATCTGATGGCCCGCCGCCTGCAGCGCCTCCGTGAGGCGCAGCAGCTCGCTCTGCATCTCGGCCCGGTTGGTGAGGAACTGCACGTCGTCGACCAGCAGGAGATCCACGTTCTGGAACCGGCGGCGGATGGCGTCGGCCTGGCCCGCCGCGATCGCCGCGTGGAAGGCTTCGACGTACTCGTCCAGCGTCAGGTACTCGATGTTGAGGCCCGGCGTGAGCTGCTTGGCGGTGTGGCCGATGGCCATCAGCAGATGCGTCTTGCCCAGCCCGGACTCACTATAGATGAAGAGGGGGTTGTAGGCCGTGCTGGGGTTCTCCGCCACGGTACGCGCCGCGGTCACGGCCAGCCGGTTCGCGGCGCCGACTACGAACGTGGCGAAGCTGTACTTGGGGTTGAGCGCCGTCGTCACGCCGTCGTCCCCTGTGCCAGGCGTTTGAGGACGAGCTCCGAGATCCCTTTCAGCGTCTCGAAGACACCCACCCCGTGCAGCGCGTCGCCAGGGAAGCTGGGCACGCCACGAAAGTTCAGCGCGTCGTCCAGCTCGGCCGGCGTGAGGATTAGCTCACGCGGCAGGTCTTGCTTGTTGAACTGCTGCACCAGGGGCACGGTGCGGATGTCGACCCCGAGCTCGAGCAGGTTACTCTGCAGGTTCTGGAGGCTCTCCACGTTCTCGTCGAGTTGGCGCGCCTGGCTGTCGGCGACGAACACCACGCCGTCGGCGCCCTGCAGGACGAGCCGCCGGGTGGCGTTATAGTAGACCTGACCCGGCACCGTGTAGAGTTGGAACCGCGTGCTGAATCCCGAGATCTGGCCGAGGTCGATGGGTAGGAAGTCAAAGAACAGCGTGCGGTCGGTCTGGGTCGCGAGGGAGACCATGCGCCCCCGGCGCGCCGCGGGGACCCGGCCGAAGACGTAGTGTAGGTTCGTCGTCTTCCCCGAGCGCCCCGGCCCGTAGTAGACGATTTTACACGTGATCTCCCGCGTCGTAAAGTTGACCAGGGACACCCGGTTATCTCCCGAAGAGCGCGCTGAGGCTGTTGTTCAGCTCGCGCTCGAAGTCGGCCGCCAGCACCTGCTTGGGCACCCCCGCTTTGGGACTCGCCGCACGCAGGTCGTTCGCCAGTTGCTCAAAGAATAACTGCACCAGCCCGAGGGACGAAGCGTCGAGGTCGTACACGACGAGCACGACGAGCGGCCCGCGGCCGGTCGTGAGCTCCGAAAGGAAGATGCCGTGCCGTTGTCCCTGGTGGTTCAGCGCCTCGAACGGCGGGCGGCCGAGCTGGCGGGCCAACTCGGTAGTGGACGCAATAATCGCGGCGCCGAGTGCGGCCGCCGACATCACGTCCACCGCGCGCGTGAAGCCGTACTGCGCGAGCACCTGTCCCGCCGGCGTCATGAGCAGCACTAGCCGCGCCGCCGCCTCGTGCACGTAGGTCGTGAGCGGCTCAGACGTCCAGGCTTCGACGGCGTGGACGCTCATCCGATCGCCTCCGCGGCCCGCAGCAGCTCTAGGCGCACTAGGCCGAGGTTCACGTCCGGGGCGGCGACGGCCACGAGCAGGACGCCCGAGGCCGCCGGGACCACCAGGAGCGCACCCTGCTCGCACTGGAGATGCCAGAACGCGCTTGCGCCGACGCCGGCCGCATCCATCGCCTTGCGCAGCCGGTTCGTCAGGTTCCCCGCCAGAGCAGCGACGGCCGGGCCGCGGATTCCCTCCATGAGCTGCTCGACGACGATGACGCCGTCGTCGCCGGCAACGACCATGGCGCCTCGCACGCCGCGCACGCGGGTGACGAGATCCAAGGCTTGAGTGAGGGCGGCCGCGGTCACGCCTGCCGCTCCAGCCAGTGGCGTGCGGTCTGCGCGACGCGCTGCGCCAGGATGGCCAGCCGCCCGAGCGGCACACTGCGGTCGCGCACGACAAGCAACAGGGATTCGCCCGTGGGCGGCGTGAGGTGGACGTGGCCGAGTTGCCCCTCAGCTGACAGGCCCCGCCACCGGCCGAGGTTGAGCAGCTTGGCCGTGCGCGCGGCCTCCTGCGACACGCCCGCGAGGTAGGCCGCGACCGCGTCAGTCACATCCGCGCCTGCGGGCGAGCGCAGCGCCCCGCCGAGCACCAACCCCGCCCCGTCGAGCAGCAGCAGCCCCTCCTCCGCGCCCTCGAGCCCCGCGAAAATGCGCGCCTCCTCCAGTGGCGCCGCGGCGGCGGGCCGGACTGGCGCCCCCGGCTGCCCCGGCGCCGGAGAGGAGGAGGGCGCCGGGGGAGGGCCGAGGGAGGGGGGAGGGACAGCGGAGGCGCCACCGCCGCGTATCATGGCGATCGCCTGGTCGACGGAGGGGTCGTCGGGGGCGATACGCTTGGCGGCGCGCAGATGCGACTCCGCCTGGGCCAGATCGCCGACCTTCAAGTACAGAAAGGCGATCCCCTTCAGCGCGCCGGTGTGTTCGGGCGCGATCCGCAGTGTCATGTCCCACTCATCGAAGGCATGCTCATAGTCGTGTCGGTCGGCGAGGATGCGCGCGTACAGGTCGTGCGCGTCTGCCAGGTGCGGGTGGCGCTCCAGACCGAGCAGCGCCACACGGCGGGCAGCGTCGAGCTGGCGCTTCTGGCGCAACAGCTCTCCCAGCCGCAGAAACACCAGGCTGTGCGGGTCCTGCGCGAGCTGCGTCGAGAGCGTCCTGACCTCGTCAGCCATAGACCCTCGTGTCGCCGCCAGCCAGCACCTGTGCCGCCTCTTTGGCTCGCCGCACTTCCTCGAGCCGGGCCTGCTCCTCCTCAACCCGAGGAGCGAGTCGCTCCCATTGATTCCACTGCTCTACCGCCTCAGTGAACCGGCCACCTGCGACCAGCGCATAGCCGAGGTTCCGGTAGGCGGCGGGTAGCAGCGGATCGAGCCGCAGCACGCGTCGCAGCTCTTCGACCGCATCCGCCGGCCGGCCGCCGGCCAGGTGGATGCGGCCGAGCAGGAGGTGCACGGTCGGATCGTGCGGCAGCAGCACGGCGGCTTGCTCCGCCGCGCCACGCGCTGTGGCGACGTCGCGTTGGCGGAGCGCATCCTCGGCCTGGGCGACGAGCAAGGCTGCTTGTGCGGCGGACCCACGGCGCCCGTTCCACCTCCTGCGTCGCTCGCCCGGGGTCGGGTACCGGGGTCGGTGAGGACGACGAGGCCGGCGCTCTCCAGCCCGAACATCGTTTTGGCGACGTCGAAGTCCGAGCGGCCCAACCCAGCCGCGATCGCCCGCACGTCCCGTTGTCCGTCGATCAGCGCCAGCACCTCCCACTCGGGTGGGAGCAGGTCGAGGTCCCCTTCGGAGCCGGCCGGTGCGGCGAACGCCGGCACGACGCCGAGGTGCGGGAGACGCTTTTCGATCCGCGCCCACTCGTCGATGCGGCGCGCCCCTTCCATCAGCAGCGCCTCCGTGGGGATTCGCACCGCTGATTCCGCTGGGACCTCGGTGAGCGGCCCTTCGGTGAACGAGAAATACCCCTCGCGCCACCCCATCACTTCGAAGACCACTTCTTCGATCTGGAAGCGCACTTGGCGCTGCAGCTCGCGCGGGGTAACGACGCCCAGCTCGACGAGGATCTCGCCGATGCGCCGGCGGTCGCCACCGCGCACCTGCATGTCGCGGGCGCGATCCAGGTCCGCCTCGTTGACGCGGCCCGTGCGCAGCAGCAAGCTGCCCAAGGGATGTGGGTTGCTCCGAATTTCCGCGTAAACGATGGCGCCGTCCTCGAAGTAGATCGTCCCCGCGTTGTTGCGCAGCTCCGAGGCGACGCGCAGCACGCCCGTCTTCCGGCTCAGGTCGAGGAGCTGGAAGACGTCGTGGATGCCGAGTTCGCGCAGCGGGCCTTCGATGGCCATGGGCTACGCTGCGTCCGAGGCGAAGATGTGCTGGAGGTCGAGCGCCGTGCGCGCGTGCACGCGCGCGCGCTGGGCGAACGGGCTCGCGGGATCAAGCCGGGTCACCTTCTCCCACGCTTCGACCGCCTCGCCGTAGCGGTGTAGGCGCGCCAGCGCCGCGCCGGTGTGAAACAGCGCGCCCACGTGCTCGGGATCGAACTTGCAGATGCGGCGAAACGCCTCCAGCGCCGCCTCCACTCGCTTATCGTCGAGCAGCACGCGCCCCAGCAGCAACAGCGCCTCCAGATCGTATGGGTCCTGCTCCAACATGTCGGCCAGACGGAGGATCGCCGCGCGCAGACTGCCGGTGCGGCGCAACAGGTCCGCTAGGGCCAGTGCCGCCTCCTGAAACGTCGGCAGCGCTTCGAGGGCCTGCTCGTAGGCGGCCTGGGCTTCGCTCCAGTCCTCCTTCTCCTCGTGCAGCCGGCCCAGGTCGACCCATACCTGGACGAAGCGCCGGTCGAGCTCGAGCGCTGCGCGGTAGGCGGCCAGGGCGTCGGAGCGGTTGCCGACCCGGACGGCGACGTCGCCTTGGAGCTTGTGCAGGTCCGCGCGGCCGGGGGCCCGGGTTTGCGCTTGCTGCAGGGCGGTCAGGGCCCCGGAGGCGTCGCCCGCTTGCGCCCGGGCTTTGGCCACCGCCACCAGCGCTTCGACGTCCTCCGGCACGAGGGTGAGCAGCTCTTCGGCCAGCCCATGCGCCTCGGCCCAGCGGCCCAGCGCCAGCAGCGCTTGCACCTCGCCGAGCCGCGCGTCGCCGCGCGCACCGTCGGTCGCGCGCGCCTCGCGGTAGCGCTCCAGCGCCTCGCCGTGGAGCCCACGCTTGGCATAGATGTCGCCGAGCAGCGTCGACGCTTCGGCGCGGTCCGCGCCGCGCTGCGTCGCGCGCACCGCCTCGGCGGTCGCGACGTCGAGCAGTCCCTTGCTCAGGTAGTCGCGGGCCAGGCTGAGCGGATCGTCACGTCCGCGTTTGCGGCCCGCGCCGGTGGCCGACCCGAGCGTCCCTCCACCTGCGGCGGGGGCCGGCGCCAGTTCCTGGAAGATATTGTCGAGCAGCCGCTGGTCGAAATTGAAGTCAGAGCCCAACGTTTCCGCCGTGACGTCAGCGGAGATCTCTGGCACCACGCCGATCGTCGCCTCTTCGAACTGGAGGTCGATGGTCAGGACGAACTTCTGCGCGACGTAGTACGGATCGAGCTCGAGGGCGCGCTTGGTGGCTCGCAGGGCACCGTCGAAGTCACCGAGGTTCGAGAGTGTGAAGCTCAGGTTGTAGTGAGCCCCGGCGTTGTTCGGGTCGGCCTCGACTGCGCGGACGAACGCGTTGCGCGCGTCCGCGAAGCGCTTGAGCTCGACCAGCACGATCCCGATGCCGTTCCACGCGGCCGCGGAGTCGGGCTTGTCCGACAGCACCTGGCGGTAGGCTTCGAGCGACAGCTGAAAGCGCCGCAGGTGGAAGAGGAGCAGCGCGAGGTTGAGCCGCGCGGCGACGAATTCCGCGCGCAGTCGCAGCGCCGTGCGGAACCCCTCGATGGCCTCATCGGTGGTGCTCTGCTGGGCCAGCACTACGCCGACGTTGTTCCAGGCGAGCGCGTACTTGGCATCGACCTCGACCGCCCGGCGGTAGGAGTCGAGCGCCTCGGCCGTGCGTCCTACCTGGTGCAGCACGACGCCGCGCTCGTTCCACAGCTTCGGCGAGTCGGCGTCTTCGCGCAGCAAACTCTCGTACAGCTCGAGGGCCGCCGCGAAGTCGCGCCGCAGTAAGTGCACCTCGGCCATCGCCTGCAGTACCAGGCGGCGGTCCTCGCCGCGGTCGAGTGCGAGCCGGTACTCGCCCAGCGCCTCGACGTAGTAGCCCTTCTGGCGAAAGGCAAGGCCGAGGTTGTAGTGCGCCAGCGCGCTCCCCGCGGCGACCTCCGGTTGGGGCTGCGCGCGTAGGCGCTCCTGCTGGCTGCGGCGCTCGGCATTGTAGCGCTCGAGCGAGAGGTTGGTCTGGGCGCGCGCCAGGGGCGGATTGAGTGCCACCGCCCGTTTGGATGCCGCGCGGGCGTCTTGGTGGCGGCCCATGTCGCCGAGTACGAAGGCCATCAGGTAGTGCGCGTTGGCGTTGTCGGGGTTCAGCTCCACGGCCCGTTGCAGCGCGGTGAGCGCCGCCTCGTTGAAGCCGCGGTTGTAGAACACCTCGCCCAGGTAGAAGTGCACGACACTCGAGGTGGGCTCGAACTCCTGCGCCCGGGCGAACCACTCGGTCGCCACCTCGAGCCGCCCCCGGCTTTTCTCGGCGAGACCGATTTGGATGATGGCCGCCACGTCGCGCGCGTGCTGCGCGAGCAGCTGCTCGAACTGCTCGACGGCGTCGTCGAACTGGCCCAGGGTCGCGTAGGCGCGCCCCAGCTCCCAGCGCGCATCGCGGTCGTCGGGTGCCTGGCGCAGCCGCTCCTGCAGCTCCGCAACCCGGCGGTCATAGAAGCCGCTGCCCTGGTAGGCGATTTCGAGGTTGCGCTGCGCGACCTGCATCTTCGGGTCGAGCTCCAGCGCCCGAGAGAACTCGGTGATCGCCTCGGGCACCAGGCCCTTCTGGTAGTACAGTACGCCGAGGTTGTTGTGGGCCCCGGCGTCCGAGGCATCGATCCGGCGGGCGAAGGATCGGAGGACGGCGAGGTCGCGTTCCGAGAGCGCGGGCGCCGTCACAGGTCAGGTCACGCGGATGGCGTCGAAGATGGCCTTCAGGGAAGCCAGGTCGGGGAGCAGCAGGAAGTGGCCGCGCAGCCCCTCGGTGCTGTCGATCCGGAACTCGGTCTCGACGCAGAACACGAAGTCCCGGTCGTGGCCGAAGTTCAGATACGTCGTCGTGAGCACCGCGGCGGACAGGTCCACCACGAGACTGGGGACCGACGGCAGCAACAGCATACCCATGAAGTCTGACAGCGCGTTCATGTAGGCGCCCGACAGGATGTTCCCGGCCTCCTTCAGCGCCGATTGCTCGATGACGTCGAACGCCGTGGTCCCGCCTGGGTCGCGCCGCAGCAACATGTCGCACAAGCGTCGAGCCACGTGTTCCGGAAACAGGAGCAGCGTGCGCCCAGTGAGGTCCCCCAGCATGTGCATCAACACGGCCGCCACCACGTCCTGCGGACTGCCGAGCAGGTCGGGGACCTCCTCCAGCCGAGCGATGTTGATCTGGGGCACGCTGATCATGATGCGCCGGTTGGTCATCTGCGACAGCGCGGTCGCGGCGTGGCCGGCCCCGATGTTCGCGACCTCCCGCAACGCGTCGATCTGCAGTTCCTTCAGGTCCCGGACGTCCTCCATGCCTCCTCCGCTGCCGGCTACAGGAGCCCGCCGGCGTCCAGAATCAGCGCCGGGACTCCGTCGCCCATGATGGTCGCCCCGCTGAAGACCGGGAGCGTGCCCTGCGGTGCCTCGAACCCTTTGACTACGATCTCTTGCTGGCCAATCATCCCGTCCACGACCAGCCCGGTCCGCCGCTCGCCCATTTCCAGGACGATGACGGGCCGCCGCGCCGGCGGCGCGGTCGCCGTCACGCCCAGCAGGTCGCGCAGGTGCACGAGGGGCACGACCCGGTCGCGCAGCACCATCGCTTCGCGACCCTCGACCATAGTGAGCGGTGCGGCCCCGAGCTCCACCGTCTCCGCCACATAGCTCAGCGGGAGCGCGTAGCGCTCCGATCCGACCGCGGCGATGAGCGCCCGGACGATCGCCAGCGTCACCGGCAGGCGCAGCACGAAGACCGTCCCTTTCCCCAGTTCGGTCCGGATGTCGATCGTGCCGCCGAGCGAGCGGATCCGCGTCATCGCGACGTCGATCCCCACACCACGCCCCGACACGTTGGTCACCGCCGCCGCGGTCGTGAACCCCGGCCGCGCGATGACCCGCAGCAGTTGATCGTCGCTCAGCGTCTCGGCGTGCGGGTCCACGAGCCCTTCGGCCTTGGCCTGCGTGAGGATGCGCGCGCGGTCGATGCCGCGCCCGTCGTCGCTGATACTGATGGCCACGCTGCTCCGCTCGCGTATGGCCGCCAGCACGATTTCGCCCTCGGGTGGCTTGCCGACACGGCGCCGCTCGGCGGGCGGCTCGATGCCGTGGTCCACCGCGTTCCGCAGCACGTGGACCAGCGGGTCGCCCAGCTCATCGAGGATCGCGCGGTCGAGCTCGATCTCCTTCCCCTCCACGCGGAACGCCACCTGCTTGCCCAGCTGCCGCGCCACGTCCCGCACCAGCCGGGGGAAGCGATCGAACACCTGCCACACCGGCGTCATCCGGGCCTGGATGATCTCGGCCTGCAAGTCGGTGGACAGCCGCGAGATCTGCAACGCCACATCGTCCACAGCTGGGTCACGTCGCTCGGCCGCGAGTTGGTTCAGCCGCCCGCGGGACGTCACCAGCTCACCGATGAGGTCCATCAACCCGTCGAGTCGTCGCAAGTCGACGCGGATGTGCCGACTGCGGCCGATCTCTCCGAGCGGGCCGACCGTCTCGGGCCGTGGCGCCCGCCCCTCCCCGCTCTTTCCCGTTCCCCCGCGCTCCCACCCCCCTGCGGGCTCCTCCGTCACGACGAGGACGCGCTCCACCTCGCCCGCGGTCAGGAGGGACGACTCGATCACGCCAGGGGCCGCGGTGGTGTCCAACTGGAAGGAGAAGTGGCCGTCGAAGTCGTCGCTCTCGATCGCCGCCTGGTGCGGAGCGAGCTGGCTGACCGCTCCCAGGGCCTGCGCTCGCTTCAGCACCAGCACGGCGCGCACGCCTTTGAGCGCTGCGTCCGTATGCAACGTCACCTGGATCAGCTGTCCCGCCCCTGTCTTCGGAAGGGGCGGGGGGGGGAGGGAGGCGGGGGACTCGAGCGCCGGTGTCGCTGCGCGGGGCGCCCCACCGCCGCCCCCCCCCCAGGCCTGAGCCGCGCGGCCGCCGCGTCGAGCTCGGCGGCGATGCTCGTAACGTCCGCCTCCCGCTCCCGCCCGACGACCGAGAGGTTGATCGCCTTCTCCAGGGCGTCAGCGGAGCGGAACAACAGCTGGAGCACGTCGTCACTGACGCCGCGCGTGCCACGGCGCAGATGGTCGAGGAGGTTCTCCATGCGGTGTGCCAGCTCGGCGACTCGGGCGTAGCCCATCGTCGCCGCCATGCCCTTGACCGTGTGGACTGCACGGAAGATGCCGCCGACCGGCTCGGGAGCGGTGGGACGACGCTCCCATTCGAGCAGCAGGTGGTTGCAGGCGCTCAAGTGTTCCCGGCTCTCGGCCAGGAACAGCTCGGCATACTGGGACAGATCCATCGACTACCCCAGCACGCGCTGCACGGCTTCGAGAACGCGCGAGGGCTGGAACGGCTTAACGACGAAATCCTTGGCCCCGGCCTGGATCGCCTCCACCACCAGGGCCTGCTGGCCCATCGCGCTGCACATCAGGATCTTGGCGTCCGGGTCGTTCTTCACGATCTCCCGCACCGCGTCGATGCCTCCCATGTCAGGCATCACGATGTCCATCGTGACGAGGTCCGGCTTGAGCTGCTTGTACTTTTCGACCGCTTGCGTGCCCGTCTCGGCCTCTCCCACGACCTCGAAGCCGGCCTGCGCCAGGATGTCGCTGATCATCGTCCGCATGAAAATGGCGTCGTCGCAGACGAGAACAGTATGGCTCACACAGCCTCCCTAGGTAGTCAGTATGGGGCCGAGCAGGGCGTCCGTGTCGAGCACAACGAAGGGGAGGCCTGAGCGCCGCCCCACCGCGCGCACCAGTCGCGGGTCCAGGCCGGGCAGCGCCTCGCGCTGTTCCAGGGCGTCCCCGCTCACGGCCAGCATGTCGATGACCTCGTCGACGGTGAACCCGATCATCTTCCGGGCGGCACCCACATGCAGGAGCACTGTCGTGCCGACGGTCCCGCCACCGTCCACCGGGGCGGGTTGCCCCAGGGCCTTCCACCCGTCCACCACCGTCACGAGGGTCCCGCGCACGTTGACGAGCCCCGCCACTATTGCCGGCGCCCCCGGAATCCGGGTCGTGCCCAATCGTGGCAGGATCTCCCGGACCGCGTCCGCCTCTGCGGCGCAAATCAGGGTCCCGACGCGAAAAATGAGCAGTCGGACTACCGCCGCGTCAGCCATCCGATGCGAAGAAGCCAAGATACTGCAAGGGGTTGCGTTCCACAAGCAAGTTTGGATCGCCCGCCAATTCGGCGAGCGCGGGCCGCAGTTCGGGGGGCCATTCCGACTGCAGCGCGAGGCGCGCGCCCGTGACCGGATGCGTGAACGCCAGCGAGGCAGCGTGCAGCAGCTGTCGCGGGGCGAGCGACTCGAGCCGCTCGGCCGCCTGTCGCGAGGAGGGCGTTACGCGTCGGCTCCCGCCGAATGCGTAGTCGCGGTCGCCGACGACCGGATGGCCCACGTGCGCGAGGTGAACCCGGATCTGATGGGTGCGGCCGGTGCCTAAGCGGACACGCGCGAGGTCGGCGAGGGCGAACCGGGCGATGACGGACAGGTACGTGACGGCGTGGCGACCGCCGGCGCGCACGGTCATGTGCTTGCGGTCGGCGGTGTGACGCGCGATCGGTGCCTCGATCTCGACGGGGCTCTTGGCGAAGTGTCCCCACGCAACCGTCGCATAGATGCGCTCCACTTGGCGACGCTCGATCGCACGGGCCAGTCCGCGGTGCGCTACGTCGGACTTGGCGACGATGAGGAGCCCGGAGGTGTCTCGGTCCAGCCGGTGCACGATGCCG
>WNFD01012055.1_pt1 | contig 12311 bp, 11 predicted proteins | sample 5400491 | NCBI WGS metagenome assembly WNFD01 (sample SAMN13153343, study PRJNA577476) | soil metagenome | isolation source: 120 cm saprolite under Douglas fir tree site 2 hole 2 replicate 2 | place: USA:California | collected 2015-04-18 | reverse complement strand
ACGGACGCCTGGACGTCTATCAGGCGATTTCCGCGTGGGTGAATAGCTCCAGCTCAACATCCGGCTCGTGCCTCTTGTTGTGCTGGTAATCACTATGCCGTCCAGCCCAGCTTCGGTGCTCATCATGGACTCGATTCTTCACGGGACACCGGATTCGCTGCGCATCAAGCAAGTCGAGGAGCAGTTTTCTGCCCTGCGCAGCTCGGTGATCTGCGCTTTTAACCAACTGTTGGATCTGAAAGATCTCAATACCGGAGTGCACAGCACTCGCCTGGCGGAATGGGGCATGCGCGTGGGGCAGGAGCTTGGCCTCGAAGAACCAGAACTCCAAAACCTGGAAGTCGCTGCGCTTCTCCACGACATCGGCAAGGTTGGAATTCCTGACTCAATTCTGAAAAAGCCCGGACGCCTCGATGTAGACGAATATGCTCTGATGAAGAAACACCCGGAATACGGCTGGGCTGTCTTGCGCATGCTTCCGGGTTTCGAACGCGCCGCGCTAGATATTCTTCACCATCATGAGAATTTTGACGGCAAGGGCTATCCTGCGGGTTTAAAAGAACAGGAGATACCAGTCGTTTCTCGAATCGTGTCGGTGACCGACGCTTTCGATGCCATGGTTTCTTCGCGCCCCTATCGAAAAGGTCTTCCTCTGGAGGAGGCCATCCGCCGGCTCATCCTGGCCAGCGGCACGCAGTTTGACCCGGTCGTAGTGCAGTGCTTCCTCTCCTTCGCGCAAGCGGAGATGGCCACCGTTTTCGCCGCCGCCGGCACATCAGTCTCATCCGCTCTCTAGCAACCCCCCTCGAAATCTCTTTCAGGTACTCGAGCTGTGTAGCGCATCACAAACCGCGGCGGTGACCTCCCGTGTTGTCGCTTTCCCGCCTAGGTCGGGGGTAAGAAGACCTGAACCCGTCACGCGTTCCACCGCTTGCATTAACCGCAGGGCGGCATCCTTCTCTCCCAGATGTTCCAGCATCAACGCGGCGGTCCAAAACGCGCCGACAGGATTGGCAATCCCCTTCCCGGCGATGTCGAACGCCGAGCCGTGAATGGGTTCGAACATCGACGGAAAGCGCCGCTCCGGATCCACGTTGGCGGTGGGCGCGATCCCCAGACTGCCGGCCAAGGCCGCGGCCAAGTCGGACAGGATGTCCGCGTGCAGATTGGTGGCTACGAACGTGTCGAGGCTGGAGGGTTTCCCTACCATACGAGTGGTCATGGCATCGACCAGCATTTTGTCGCACGTGACCTCAGGAAACTCCTTCGCCACTTCCGCGGCGATTTCGTCCCACAGCACCATGCCGTGCCGCTGCGCGTTGGACTTGGTTACGACCGTGAGCAGTTTGCGTGGCCGCGCCCGCGCAAGCCTGAATGCAAAGCGCATGATTCGCGTCACGCCTTGGCGTGTGAAGATCGCCGTCTCCGTGCCGACCTCCTCGGGAAAGCCTCGATGCGCGCGTCCTCCTAGACCGGCATACTCACCCTCGGTGTTCTCGCGCACGATCATCCAGTCCAGGTCGCCTTGCTTGCAACCGCGCAAAGGCGAAGGTACACCGGGCAGGATTTTCGTCGGCCGAAGATTTGCATATTGGTCGAAGCCCTGGCAAATCGCCAGACGCAGCCCCCAGAGCGTCACGTGGTCAGGGATTCCGGGCGCGCCCACGGCGCCGAAGTAAATCGCATCAAATCGCCGCAACCGGTCCAGGGCGTCGGCCGGCATCATCGCGCCGTTTTTTCTGTAGTAGTCGGAGCCCCACGCAAACTCTTCTACCCTCAGTCGAAAGCCGCCTGTTCGCTTCTCAAGTGCCTGCAGAGCCTGAAGCCCCGCCGGTATGACCTCAGGCCCGATGCCGTCACCGGGGATTGCCGCAATCACGTGCTCTCGCATGTCGAGGCTCCCAGTACGAACGCTCTCTCAAGATATTTCTCCGAAGGAGGTCGTTCCGCAAAAACGAAGCTTCGGAAGTGAAACCCACTTATACGAAATCTGCAGCGTCGCGTCGAGAGCTGCTCCCCAGCGTCCGGGGCTCTTCAACGCTCTCTGCTTCATCTCCAGCAGTTTCTTGTTGGTGGCAGTCTCGGCCGGTTTTTTCGCTATACTCTGCATCGCACATTTCGGATTGCGAAGACAAGAAATGGCGCGCGTACGTCCGCTGGTCTCTGAGCTTCAACGAATCGAGGCAAAATGCTTCCTCAAGACCCTGTCCCGGACGTCGCCCAACGCGCCAGGCGCCGTATTGCGCGCCGTCTCCTGCCCTTTCTATTGCTCCTCTACATTATTGCGTTTCTGGATCGAATGAACGTCGGCGCCGCCGCCCTCCAGATGCCCGGCGATCTTGGTTTCAGCGATCGCGTGGTAGGTCTTGGCGCGGGCATTTTCTTCCTCGGTTATTTCTTGCTGGAAATACCCGGCGCGTTGATCGCGGAACGATGGAGCGCGCGCCGCTGGATCGCTCGCATCATGATTTCCTGGGGAATCTTAACCGTGCTCATGGCCTTTATCCACACGATCCGGGAATTCTATTTGGTGCGCTTTTTGGTGGGCGCTGCTGAAGCGGGTTTCTTCCCCGCCGTCATTGTGTACCTGACACATTGGTTCCGGTACGCAGACCGGGCCAAGGCGGCGGCCTTCTTCTACGCTGCCATGCCTCTTTCTTATGTTATTGGATCCCCTCTCGCTGGTTGGCTGCTCGGGATGTCTTGGCTCGGTCTGAGAGGCTGGCGCTGGTTGTTCATACTCGAAGGGATTCCGGCAATTGTGTTCGGCGTGATCGCCGTCTTCTATCTCACAGACTGGCCGCGGCAGGCGCGATGGCTCCGCGCAGACGAGCGCGACTGGATCACCGACGAGCTAAGCCGGGAAAAGCAAGCGAAACAGCGGGTTCGCTCTTACAGTATTTGGCAAGCCCTGCGTCATCGCGACGTCATCCTGCTGACGTTCTGCTACTTCTTCTCAACGACGGGAGGCTACGGCATAAATTTCTGGCTCCCGACGATTCTGAAGCGCCTCTCCGGCCAGAGCGACCTCAAGGTGACCCTGCTCGCGTCTCTGCCTTATCTTGCAGGTTTTGTGATGCAACAATGGAACGGTTGGCATTCCGATCGAACCGGCGAGCGCCGCTGGCATGCCGCAATCCCAACTCTTCTTTGTGGACTGGCCCTTTTCCTGGCTGTTGTTGCGGGCTCGAATCTGGCGCTCTCGGTCATGCTATTCACTCTTGTTGGCGCTTGTTATTTCGCATACCACCCTTGCTTTTGGGCCGTTCCAACAGTTTTTCTGAGTGAGTCGGCTGCCGCTGCGTCCATCGGTTTGATCAATTCGGTGGGTAATCTCGGAGGTTTTGTCGGACCGCTAATGATGGGCTATCTGGTGACCCGCACCCGGTCCTTCGCCCCCGGCCTGCTGTACTTGGTGGGGAGCCTCTTTCTCTCCGGCGTTCTGATGCTTACGGTAGGCGTGGGACGCCGTCACGCGGTTGCGGAACAGGTAAGCCAGGCCGTTGCCCGAAATCAATGAATCTCAGGTTCCGGGATAGGTGCGGTACCTTCTAGAAAGTCGAAGTCACATCCCTCATCAGCTTGTTTGATGTGCTGCATGAACAACTTCCCGTAACCGCGAGGATAAATCCCCTCTTTCGGGCTCCAGGCGGCGCGACGCCGGGCAAGCTCATCTTCATTCACTCGCATGTTCAATTGACGCGCGGGCACGTCGAGTTCGGTGATGTCTCCTTCCTTCAAAAGCGCAAGCGGTCCGCCGACAAATGATTCCGGCGCAACATGAAGCACACAGGCGCCGTAACTTGTGCCGCTCATTCTTGCATCCGAAATGCGTACCATGTCGCGTATGCCATCCTTCAAAAGCTTCTGAGGAATGGGAAGGTTCCCCCATTCGGGCATTCCCGGCGCTCCTTTCGGTCCCGCGTTGCGCAATACTAAAACGCTGTTGGCGTCCACATCCAGAGCGGGATCATCGATCCGCGCGTTCATTTCGTCGTAGCTGTCGAAAACGATGGCGCGTCCCGTGTGTTTCAAAAGCCTCGGCTCGATGGCCGAAGCTTTGATTACCGCGCCGTTGGGAGCGAGATTCCCGTGCAGAATCGCCAGCCCTCCGGATTCAAGCACCGGCTTATCCAACGTACGAATCACATCTGTATTGTAGATTTCCGCGTCCGAAATGTTTTCCCCCAGCGTTTTTCCGGTGATCGTTCGACAGGTGAGGTCCAATCGGGGCGCCAACGCTTTCAGCAGCGCTGGCAACCCGCCTGCGTAATAGAAATCTTCCATCAGGTATTTGCCGCTGGGACGCAAATTCGCCAATAGGGGCGTCTTCTTGGAGAATTGGTCAAAACGCTCGAGTTCGAGCTTGATTCCCGCGCGCCCCGCCAGCGCGAGCATATGAATCACTGCATTCGTCGAGCCTCCAAGCGCCAGCACAGCGGCAATCGCGTTGTCAAACGAAGCGTCAGTCAGGATGTCTCGCGGTTTCAGATTTTCCCACACCATTTCAACGATCCGGCGGCCGGATCGGTTGGCCATCTTGGCGTGATTCGAATCCACTGCAGGAATTGAGCTCGCGCCGGGAAGGGAGAAGCCCAGCACCTCCGCTACGCTGGTCATGGTCGATGCCGTGCCCATGGTCATGCAGGTTCCCGCCGACCGTGCAATGCCATCTTCAATCTGCATCCAGTCCCGGAAATCGATGTTGCCCGCGCGCCGCTCCGCCCAATATTTCGAGACGTCGGATCCACTGCCCAAAATCTCGCCGTGCCAATTCCCCCGCAGCATTGGTCCCGCCGGAACATAGATCGCGGGAAGATTCATGCTGATGGCGCCCATTAAAAGCGCCGGCGTCGTCTTGTCGCAACCCCCCAGCAGCACGCAGCCATCGGCTGGGTAGGAGCGCAACATTTCTTCTGCTTCCATCGCCAGCAGGTTGCGATACATCATCGTGGTGGGCTTCTGAAATGTTTCGCCGAGCGTGAACGCCGGCATCTCCACCGGGAAACCGCCGGCCTGCCACACGCCGCGCTTTACATCGTTCGCGCGTTCACGCAGATGGCTGTGGCACGGATTGATGTCGCTCCAGGTGTTAAGGATTGCGATCACGGGCTTCCCTGCATAATCAGCTTGCGTACAACCCATTGATGCGGCACGCGAACGGTGCCCGAAAGAACGCAGATCATCCGGGCCATACCAGCGATAACTTCTCAATGATTTCGAATCTTTTGGCGACATGGGATTCCTTCTGCCCGATGCAACTCGACATGAAAACCATAGAATGGCGAGAAGACTCCGGTCAACTTCCGCTCTTGTCGGCAAAGCGCTGTATTCTAGGTGTCCCCAATTTGCGCTGTCAAACTCTACTCTGTGAAAAGGATAGACGAACCGGATCTCTGCCGGCATAGCGGCCGGCATCGACTGGCACATTCGAACCACAAGTCACCTCGCAAATGGCTCTTGACTTCGGATTCGCTTCGGAACCGCCGAACGGTATGGAAATAGCAGGGGCTAACTGCAGTGGACGGCTCCGCCAGGCCTACGAGCGGCATCGTGCTCACGTGCGCGGAAGTTTGCAGGCGGTCTCAGAAATGGCTCAGTCGACGAAGTCGATGACGGCCCCTTCGCGCCGGTCCAGGAAACCGGCGAATTGGCCAAAGTTTGGCGCGGTCACATTGTTGTACACGGCGTTGAAATTGCCGTGATTCGTCACATTCAGCGAGTAGAAACCAAGCCGGACATGATGACCCTTGCCCTTTCCATGCTCAGAACCAAAAAAAGGAATGCGGACTTGGCGATAGATCTTCACGTCCAGCGTGAAAAATGAAGCAAAGCGCTGCCCGTTTGGCGTCCCCACGTAATTTTGCAGCGTATCGATATTGGAGTAGGGATAGCCGGAGTGTAGATCCGCGATGGGACTGAACTTAAGGCTTTTCGGCAGAGAAAAAATCCCCCAGGTCACAACCCGGTTGGGCACGTCATAAGGCAAGATGCCATACACATTTGTGCGAATGACCGGCTGTTCGAAAGGAATGAGCATAGCAGAAAGATTGTTCAAATCTCCGCGTGTGCGGCTCCGGATGTAGGAGACATTGATCTCATCGGTTCGATGAAAGGTGAAATGCGCGGTACTTTCCAGCTCGCGATAATGCGATGAGCCCATGTTCGTAAGAGCCAAAAAAGATTGCCCACCCGCCGGAGCTGTGAGTGGATTCACGGCAAAAAGGCACGTCGTGTGGCTATCGATGTAACCGACACGCAAAAACCAGTTTTTCCGCAACTCTTGCTCCACTTCGACATTCCATGTGAGGTTGCGTGGCGTCGTGCCCGGCTGCCTCGGCAAACCGCTGGCCGTCAGTGGGTTCAACCCGCCAACGTAGACATTCGTGTAAGTCACGGGGAGCCCGCTCGGCAAGCCCGCCGTATCGAATGGCGTAATCACTCGAGTCGGGTTGGCTGCGAAGTCTCCGGCCAGAAGCGGCAGCAAACTGTAGAATAAGCCAACGCCCGTCCGAATTACGGTCTTGCCCCCTTTGCCCGGGGAATAAGCCACACCAGCGCGCGGAGCCAGCGCTGCGGACCAACCCTCGGTTTCGCTCGACAAACGCGTCCCCAGATCCACGGCCCAGTGGGAGTCCAGAACCCAATGATCCTGGATGAACTCGGCCGCTGCCGAGTCCGACACGTTCTGAATCGTCCCCGAAAGAAAAGCAATTTCTTCCGCCAAAGTCCCATCCTGACGAAGAATCCGCACAGGATTCGAACTGCTGACTCCCACGTAGGACCGCTGATCGAAATCCGCGCCCACGTGGAGCTCGTGGCGGCCGAGCCAGTGTTTCTCGGCAAATTGGTACGCGGAGACGACTTGAAATTCCTTGCCCCTGCGCGACCATTGATTGAAGAAATTCCCTCCCCAGCCTTCCGGTGTGATTAGCATATCCGCAGGCCCCTGACCATGCGCATTGCTGTCAAACCGCGTGTACTGCGCAACAGTGCTGAAGATCGCGCCGGAGCTAAACTGGTACCGATCCGTTAGACCCACCGTCACGCCCTTTTGGTCCAAGTCGTTCGAGGCAGGCTGAGGAACCAGAGCATTGATCTCCGCATGCTGTATCCGCAGCGGGTACGCGTTCACCGTGAGCATCACCACGTGTGTCTTGGAGAGGATCGCTTCGAGGGTCGAAAATGTACTAAACCCCTGCTTCTTGCTGATGTCAAAGGGCCAGGGCAAGCCTCGCACCGTGCGCTTTTTCATGTCGTACTGGAAAATCTCCGAAAAGAGCAGTTTGTGTTTGAGTAGTGGTGCGCTGAAGTCGAACCCCGGCGTCGCCTCCTGGAATCCGACCATACTCCCATTCTTCCCGAGCACGGAAGGGATAAAACTCTTTAGTCTGTAGCTCCACGCATCGTCCGGTGGTTTGGTTTCAACCTTTGTCAATCCGCCGGAAAAGCTTCCCAGGCCCGCGTTATAAGGCGTCTTGTAAACCGCGAAGGACTGCACGGCATCTGTCGGCACAGGCACCGCGAAACTACCGGTCACCGGATCGGTGGTCCGCGCGGAATTGACGAGCAACAAGCTCTGATTCTCGTCCGCGCCTTTGAAGTTCAGTTTTCCATCCTGCGTTTTCACCACTCCAGGGGTCACCGGAAGGACTTCTCGGATCTTTTCCTGCGCTGTCGGAAGCGAAATCAACTGGCGCTGCGTAAGGGCCACGCTCGGGGCCGTCACCTCCTCGGTCGCGATAGACTGAGTCTCTTCGCTGACCTCAACCTTTTCGGTGACGGTCTGGAGCTCGACCCTGATGCTCACGACGGCCGCCTCTCCGGCATTGAGGCTGAGGGACTTTGTAAAGGGCTTGAATCCCGGTTGGCTTATGGAAATCGTATAGGTTCCAGGCTTGAGGTTCTTGAATTCGTACTGCCCGGCATCATCCGTGTCAGCGGTCAGAGGGCTGCCGTCGGGAGGCCCCGGGGTCAACTTTACGGTAATCCCCGCTAGTCCGCTTGAGGCGTCCTCTTGCGTGGTGGTGAGGGTTCCGTGGATGGACCCCAGGGGCTGTTTCTCGTTGCCGGTCTGGGTCACCTGCCCAAGCGTCGGTAACGTTGCGAGCATGAACACACACGCAGCGGCAGCCTCCCGCAACCAACCGCATGGCCAGCGGGGAGAGGTTAAGCCCAAGAGGTTCAGGGCCGCGATTTGGCGAACTATTGGTCGGACTAAGCTCATGGTCTTGTCTAGCCAAAGGCTCATTCCCCATTGTCTCGCGAGTAGTTCCGTCCGATTCACCACTATCGCGGGCACCCTTGTCATTGTCTCGCGAGTAGTTCCGTCCGATTCACCACTATCGCGGGCACCCTTGTCCAGCCAGTGAACATGCCCGTCTTTGTCAATTTGCAGTTCTGAGATAGGAGGGCCTGCCAAATCCAGGTGTGCCTCCATCTCCATTTCGGCGAATTGATGGGCAAGCTTCAGATAGTTCTCTTTCGCCCTAATCAGGATGTGATTTGACAGCAGCGCTACGGTTTCCGTCGGATGAATCTCTTATCCAAAGTGAAGGACAGCTTAAAGAAGTTCAGTTGAAATGCCTGATTAACGCTCACCGGAGAAGTCGGTTTCAGATGACTGGCAAGGCACCTACGCGTAACTCATAAAGACGTCAACCTTATCGGAAATCCAAAATCCGTTGGCAGAGCATCATAATGAATGGATGGTGCTGATTATGCGTAGATACACGGCTTGGGTAGTCCGGCTAATCCTAAGCATCCTGACTTGCGGCCTTCCAGCTCTGGCTCTGGCTCAGTCTCCGCAGCCGCCTATCGCACTCGGCGCGGAGAGTGGTCTACCTGGCAGCATCAGCGGAAAAGTTGTTGATCAGACTGGAGCCGTCGTCGCCGGAGCCCAGGTGACGCTTTCACGTGAAGATCAATCCCCAAGCCAAGAAGTGCTATCAGGCGATGATGGGCAATTCTCCTTTGCCAACATCGCTCCCGGGCCCTTCCATCTCGCAATCACGTCGGCGGGCTTCGCGACGCAAACATCCTCTGGAATCTTGCGTTCGGAGGAGATCTACATCGTACCGCAGATTACGTTGGTTGTTGCTACCGCTACTACTGAGGTGCGTGTCGTCCCCACACGGACCGAAGTGGCAGAAGATCAGATCAAGGTTCAAGAGAAGCAGCGGGTCCTCGGCGTCGTTCCAAATTTCTATGTCAGCTACGACCACCACGCAGTTCCTCTCACCTCTAAGCAAAAGTTCGAGCTTGCCTGGAAGACCACCGTGGATCCCGTCACCTTCGGAGTGACTGGGGTTATTGCGGGAATTCAGCAGGCGCAAAATGACTTCAGTGGATATGGACAGGGCGCACAAGGTTATGCAAAGCGCTATGGCGCCTCCTACGGCGACTTTGTTGCAAGCACTTTCATCGGAAGCGCTATGCTGCCATCGCTGCTGAAGCAAGACCCACGTTATTTTTACAAGGGAAACGGTGCCAAGCGATCACGGATTTTGTATGCGCTCGCCAATTCAGTTATTTGCAAGGGCGACGATGGACACTGGCAGGCAAATTACTCGAGTATCCTCGGAAGCCTCGCGGCAGGCGGTATCTCAAATCTCTACTATCCAGCGAAAGATCGCAATGGAGCGCGTTTAACGTTCGAAAACGGCCTAATCGGGATTGGCGAATCTGCCGCGATCAATCTTCTTCAAGAATTTTTCGCCCGGAAGTTGACAACGAACGCCCCTAACCACGAACCCGCCAGTCCCTAAAGCACAATCGACAAGGTATCGAACACGCTCGCCCACGAGGCTGACGTGGACAAGAGCGTTTCGGCGAATTATGGAGTTCGCCAAATCCTCATAAACGGGTTCTAGGAAATGAAGCAATGAATTGGCGGCGCTCAGACATGTCACGGATGTTTACTGAATAACTTTCGTACAACATCGCAAGGTTCGTGCTTTCGAACCATTGGTGCCACCCTCGAGGCCCTTATTGCCGCCTTTTGCCGCCTCGACAAATCGCTAAGTTGTTGTTGGGAAAAAGGATGGTTGGTGGGGCGTGGGGATCGAAATTACCCTTTCCAGTGTTCTCAAGGACTTGCGAAACATTCTACGGAACAGAAAGAAACAACTTAGCAGTCTGGGGAACGCTTATTGCTGCCCTAAAGCTGCCTCGTTTTTCTCATCCCGCCTTCCGCATCGGCAACAACATTCCCACTACTTTGCCGTGTGCTTACCGCATCGCTTGTGGGACCGCCTGCGTGTAGATGTTCATGGTTGTCCGAATGTCAGCGTGGCGCAGCAATTCTTGCTGCACCTTCACGTCCACACCGAACGCTCGGAGAAGAGTCGAATACGTGTGACGAAATGTGTGCCAACCAATGCGCCCGATCTTGGCCGCTTTTCCCGCCGGAACTAGGTGATGTTCCTGCAGGCGTCCGGGCCAGTACGGTTTTCCAGTTTCCGGATTGACAAAGACCCAATCGGTGTCCTTTGCCCCGCTAGCCGTCCTCCCCTTGTGTTGCAACAGTAGCTCCGCAAGGATCGGATCAACTGGCATCCATTTCTTCGAATACGGAATCTTCACGTCGTCTTCGACTCCAGCAACCCATGACCGTTGGATTTTCACCCGCAGGTCATTCATATCTCAACAGAAAGAGGCTTAACCTTCGCGAGAGAAGTATTCCCCCAATGAGGCTTGATGTGGTTCTTGAGCCAAGATCGATAGCGGCTCTGTGTCACACGTCGCTTGGGAATCGCTTCTCGAATGTAGCGGTCTATCACCGCTCCGAAAGTTGTCTCTTCTGCCGAACTTGGATTGTTGATCGACAAACGGAGTCCTTCAGCGGCCTTCCAGGCATCGGCTTCTGAGGGATACTGCTGTACGCTCCCTACAATCACCGAGTTTTCCTTCCGCTTTCCGACTGGCGTAGTTGACCGATAAACCCACACGCACACATCTGGACCTCGCTTGCGGGACTTCCTACGTAACCATCCAAACTGATACCGCGTCCGCTTGAACATTCGCAATGCCTCCTAGTTCGAGCGGCACGGATGGCAAGATGAATTTATCCGAGATCGGAGCCACGCGTCCAGTTCTGTTGCGCGAAAATACCAGTGCCCGGCCACGCGGTAGCCGGGAAGCGTTCCCCCGCGTGCATAGCGTTGCAAGGTCTTGACGTGGATGTTGCCGAGCAGTTTGGCGGCGTCTTCGCATCCAATCAATGGTTCGAATACCTGCCTCGACTCATTGGCTGCGCTGACCGTCGCCGGAGCGGACAGGACTTCGACGCCACTTCCCCTTTCTCCCCCTGTGGCCGCATCCAGCGGCTTGGTGGTGACTGACTTGCGGCGCTCGCTTGCATTGGATGCCAAGACTGGCGTTGGGTGTCGATGTTGCGAGCTTCTCGGCAGAGTTTCTGACAACGATGGCGACGAATCTACTGCTAGGCGCGAGGCATGCTGTCTTGGGGACGCTGTATTCTCACGCGCACCGAATTGGGTTGGACGGCGATTCATGTTTGCTGCGCGGTCTTTGTAAGAGCCTCTCCTGTTGGTTGTCATTGTTGGTGTGTTGGCCTAGCCAGCGCTTGAACTCTTCATCTTTCCTGAACAGGAGCCTGAGCGCCTCGCTAATGACATAGGAAGGGTTCGCGTCGATGAATTCGGCGTACTTGTCCAGGTTGTTTCTGACTTCGTCCTCGAGACGGAGTTGAATGGTTGCGGTTTTCGGTTGCTTGGACGGTGCTTTCAGAAGTGCCAAGTGTTTCTCCTCCTTTCGTGATTCATGGTGCATTACAACTTGCCTTACAAATGTTTGCTCCGATTCCTGCACGCGGCCAAAACACGGCCCCGAGCTGCTCGGGGCGGGCGGGAGCGATCCCACGAAATTTTGGGCGGCTGAAAGCCCCCAAAAGTGGGGTCGCCTCCCGCCCATCCTAGTGTTTTGCCCGCGTGCATATGTCACCTCCTTCCATCACGCATCTGCCCTTCTCTGAAGAGTTTGGGTTGGTCTCGAATGTGAACCGCGAAGTGACCCCGCCCCTGAACAACCACGTATCTGCCAGCCGTCACCCCAGTTCTTTGTGCTGTCTCCGAAAATCGCTTCGTGACCAGGCATCGTGATGGCTCGGAACAGGATCTTCTGCATGGGCCTTGAAGCGAATACGGCGTCAGCCTGAAAATCCTTTGGCAGCTGATTGCGTTTCCACAGGTAGTAAAGATTGCTGATGCTCTCGCCGGTGTAACGCTTCCTGGCGTCGCTCAGAAAGATTGCGTCCTGCTCCGTGACGAGCCTGTATTGTTCGCGGTTCC
>WNFD01010737.1_pt1 | contig 12311 bp, 12 predicted proteins | sample 5400491 | NCBI WGS metagenome assembly WNFD01 (sample SAMN13153343, study PRJNA577476) | soil metagenome | isolation source: 120 cm saprolite under Douglas fir tree site 2 hole 2 replicate 2 | place: USA:California | collected 2015-04-18 | reverse complement strand
CAACAACGTCTATGTTCTGCTCCTCACCGGCGCCGGCGACAAGTTCTTTTCCGCGGGAGCCAACATCAAGATGCTTTCCAGCGTGGATCCCACTTTTAAGTATTACTTCTGCCTGCACGCCAATGAAATGTTGCTGCGCCTGGAGCACACACCCAAGCTGGTGATCGCCGCCATCAATGGGCACTGCGTCGGTGGCGGACTGGAAATCGCCATGGCGGCTGACATCCGCATTGCCCGTCGCGATGCCGGAAAGATCGGTCTTCCGGAAATCAATCTCGGCGTTCTGCCCGGCACCGGAGGCACGCAGCGTCTCAGCCGCATGGTCGGCAAGAGCAAGGCTATTGAACTCATGGTCACCGGCAACACCTTCACGTTCGAAGAAGCCAAAGAGTACGGCATCATCAATGACATTTACGAGCGCGACAACTTCATGGAAAACATCATGGAGTATGCGCGCCAGTTTACACCGCCGAACAAAGCCGCGAAGGCCGTCGGCAACATCAAGCGTTCAGTACAGAGCGGCTGGGAAATTCCCATGGAGTCAGCGTTGGCCATTGAGCGCGAACTGCAACAGCGCCTCTTCGCCAGCGAAGACGCCAAGGAAGGCCTGGCCGCATACACGTGGACAAGCGTCCGGCTACGTTTACGGCGAAATAGGACGTTTTTCTGAAATCCCGAGCGAAGCGAGGGATCCCTACCATCTTCAGGACGCCTCTGGAACGGAGTAGGGTTCTCTCGCTTACGCTCGAGACAGAAAACCTTCCCGAGCAAAGCGAGGGATCCCTATCGTAACGGCGATCTTAAATGCCGAAGAGACACACAGTGATGGTGGCGATGAAGATGCCCACCCGGGTTGAAAACGAGGTTAACCGACGCAGCAAGGTTCTCATAGGGATCCCTCGCTGCGCTCGGGATTTAAAACAAGCTAGCAGCTAGAGGCTAAAAATGATTACCGCAACAAAAGCAAAAGTCGCTCCCGGAAAACTCCTCATCAACGGCCAGTGGACTGACGGTTCCGGCAAGCCGTTTGACACTATCAATCCGGCAACCGGAGATGTGCTCACGCAGATCGCTGACGCCAGCGCACAGGATGTCGATCAGGCAGTGATCGCCGCCCGCAAGGCTTTCGACGACACCACCGGCCCATGGCGCAAAATGTCCGCCAGCGATCGTGGCAAGATCCTCTGGAAGATCGCCGACCTGCTGGAGAAAAACATCGAAGAACTGGCTGAGCTGGAAACGCTCGACAACGGCAAGCCGATCTTTGAGTCACGTTATGTTGACATGCCCATGGTTGCCGACGTATTCCGCTACTTCGCCGGATGGGCCACCAAGATCCATGGCGAAACCGTCAACACCTTCAGCAGCGCTTTCACTTACACCTTGCGCGAACCGGTGGGAGTGGTCGGTGCCATTGTGGCCTGGAATTTTCCGTTGCTGTTGGCCAGCTGGAAACTCGGTCCTGCTCTGGCCTGCGGCAACACTGTTGTCTTGAAGCCAGCCGAAGATACTTCTCTCACCGCTCTGCGCTTCGGTGAACTTTGTCTTGAAGCCGGTTTGCCGGCTGGCTCTGGTGAAGCACCCTGGTATCGACAAGGTGGCCTTCACCGGTTCCACCTCCGTTGGCAAAGAGATCATGCGTGCTTCCGCCGACACGCTCAAGCGCGTGACGCTGGAACTCGGCGGCAAATCGCCCAACATCGTTTTCTCTGACTCTTCCATGGACGCCGCGATCAAAGGCGCCGTCAATGGCATCTTCTACGGCAAAGGCGAGGTCTGCTGTGCGGGCTCACGCCTCTTCGTCGAGAAGAAAGTTGAAGACGAGTTCGTCACCAAGCTGGTCGAGTACTGCAAGAAGATCAAGCTGGGGGATCCGCTCGATCCGAAAACACGCCTCGGAGCCATCGTCAGCCAGAAACAAATGGAAACCGTTCTCGGCTATATCGAAGCTGGTAAGAAGGAAGGCGCGACACTACTTTCCGGTGGCAAGCGCGCCAGCGTGAATGGCGACCACGGCTTCTACATTGAACCAACGGTCTTCGGCAGCGTGAAGAATGACATGAAGATCGCGCAGGAAGAAATCTTTGGACCCGTACTGGCGACTCTCACCTTTGAAGACATGGACGAAGTCGCCGAACTCGCCAACAAGAACGTATACGGTCTGGCCGCTGCGGTCTGGACCAATGATTTGAAGAAAGCGCACCAGCTTTCGCGTCGCCTGAAGGCCGGTACAGTGTGGATCAACACCTACGGACTGATGGACGCCGCGCTACCTTTCGGCGGCTACAAGCAGTCAGGCTTCGGTCGAGAACTGGGAATGCATGCGATTGAGCACTACACCGAGCTGAAAACGGTGTGGATGAATTTGTGATTTGTGAAATCCCGAGCGTAGCGAGGGATCCCTACCGCCAGATCAGTGTTGATAAGAATGATCTGGCTGCATTCGAACGAACCGGGAATGCATGTACGGCCGTAGAGATCCCTCACGCTTCGCATTCGGGATTTCAGGAAATAAGGAGCTTCGGCTAATGCCTGGAAAACTTCATAAGATCGGCACGTTCAGTGATTGGATCGGCATCTTCAACGAATGGCGACAGGAAGTCGGCGTTGATCACGACCAGATCAAGGACTTTAAATTTGACACTCTCTACGGCGCGATCGAAACAGACGAGATCACCTTTGGCTATTACAAGGGGCGCAATAAATGGGAAAACCTGCGCCAGATTCCCACGCAGAACATGCGAGACGCTTTGCTGAACCTGATCGTCTATCAGGGCGATACTGAATTCGCCAGCGTTGAGCAGCAACGCTACCTTTTTGAGAGCGCACCCAGTGACTATGACCGCTCCTGCCTCACCCGCGTGATGATCGAAGAAATGCGCCATGGCTGGCAGATGTGCGCGCTGCTGATCGACTTCTTTGGAGAGACCGGAAAGATCGAAGCCAAGAAAATGCTCGACCGTCGCGCTTATGAAAACAAGCGTCTGCTGGGCAGCTTTAATGAAGAGTGCGATAACTGGCTGGATTTCTTTGCCTTCACCGACTTTGTAGACCGCGATGGCAAGTTCCAGCTTCAAATGCTCAAGTATTCCGCCTTCGCTCCCCTCGGCCGCTCCATGAGTTACATGCTGAAGGAAGAAGCCTTCCACATGGGTACCGGTAACACCGGACTGGCGCGCATAGCGGAAGCCGGCGTGGTTCCTTCCTGGCTGATGCAGAAATATTTGAACAAATGGATCTCCAGTTCCTACGACCTTTTCGGTACCGACAGCTCTTCCTCCGCCCAGTGGGCCTATACCTGGGGATTGAAAGGTCGCTATGACGAGCCTGCGAATCCGCACGCCGCGAACATGGAAGATCTCAACGATTACAATCGCCACCTTTACCGCGACGAGTGCGTCACGCTGGTCAAGCGCATCAGCGCCGCGCAAAAAGGAAACGGCACGCCGCTGTACTGCCCGGACATCAAATTCAACCGCAACATTGGCAAGTGGAAACATCAGATGTTCCATCCGCAGACCGGACAGGCGATGGAAGAAAAGGAATATCGCGCTGAATTCGATACCTGGATGCCCAATGCCGACGACAAGAAGCTGCTCATGGACATCATCGGTTCGGAGAAAAAGTGGATTGCTCCCCGCCTCGGCGGCAGAGATCCGCTGGTCACCATCGGCGAAGTCAGGAAGAACGCCATTAACGCGGTGCAGTAACAAAGTCAGGCATGAAAAACGATCAGGGCTGCTTGTTTGGCAGCCCTGATTTTATTGAAGTGGACATTGACGCCTGCGAGAAGAACCGGGTGGCTTACTTTGGGCTCTGATCCACGTAGGTGCGGTTCGGCGGAGCACCCTTTGGAACCGTCTTAAACGTGTTCATCGCGCCGACCGGTTGTCCAGCGGCGGTCATCTGGTAGAAGTAAATCGTGTTGGGTTGCAGGTTGTTGAGTTTTACCCGGTGGTTGGTGCCGCGCGAGTTCTCGACCGCGTCCGCGGTCTGGTTCATGCTATTCGCAGCCGTACCAAAGTGGGCCTGCATATCGACGGGGTTCCTGGATGTCCACGCTATTACCGCGTCGTGATCGCTAACATATTCGACCGCAGGTCCGCGACTGACGCCCGCTGTCGCGGTGGCGGCGGCCTGGCCGGCCGCAGGAGTTTGTGCTGGAGCTGTGGCCGGCGTCTGAGCTGCTCCAAGGCAAATGGAGAGCAGCAGAACTATAGCCATGGCGAAGAGTTTCATACGAGCCTCCCATAGGTTACGAGAATACGAGTGGCTAATTGTGCGAAGCGCGGAAATGGACCAAAGGTTGTCTCATATCGGGATCTGCGAACAGTTGGTGGAGCAGAGTCTCACCACTTGGGGGCCGAGCGATCAGCGAGAGTAGTTGCTATCATGATGGCTGCCGGCGGGGCGGAAAGGCAAGATTTCATGAGAGCCAGAGGAACTCGGAAATTCCAGCAGCCATGAACTACACATTGAATGAACTGATGGTGGCAGCAGCCGCGCGGGAGATCAAAGATCGCGAAGTCGTCTTCGTCGGCATGCGGCTGCCGCTGATTGCCTTTGTGGTCGCAAAGAAGACGCATGCTCCCAATGCCGTGGGTCTGTTTGAGAATGGTGTAATTCGCACCACGCCGTCGCCGGAACTGATCTACACCATGGCTGACCCGCCGAACATCAAAGGTGCAACGCAATGTCTGGACATGGCCAGCCTCATGGGCATGCTGCAATCCGGACGCGTGAACCTCGGTTTTCTCGGCGCCGCCGAAGTTGATAAATACGGGAACCTGAATTCAACCCAGGTACAGGGAAAAAATGGGCTCGTGCGTCTGCCCGGATCAGGTGGCGCCTGCGACATCGCGTCCCTTGCGCATCGCTTCGTCTCTCTTCTCGAACATTCGCGCCACCGTCTTCCTGAGAAAGTCAGTTACGTCACCAGCCCAGGAAATGGCGAAGGTGGCGACTGGCGCAAGCGCGTGGGCCTGCCACGCGGCGGGCCATCGGCGGTCATTACCAGCAAATGCGTTCTGCGTTTTTCTTCGGACAGCGGTGAAGCGTATCTCTCCACGGTCCATCCTGGAATCACCGTTGAAGACGTGCAGGCGAACACAGGCTGGAAATTGCGCGTTGCTGACGACGTGAAGCCCACGCCCGAACCAACCGCGGCTGAACTCAAGGCGATCCGTGAGTACGATACCCAGGGTTTCTGGACTAGCTAGGCTCTTTAGAATCCTTCTCGCGAGCCTCGGGTTTATCCCGGGCTTTTGTTTTTATCCCGAGCGAAGCGAGGGAACCCTATGGCCTTCCAAAATCATGGCTGCGAACATACCAAAGTTACACCGCGGAGACGCGGAGAAAAGAAACTAATTCTGCTAGGATTTCCCCATGAACAAAAAAGTCATCGGTCTCGGTGGCATCTTCTTCAAGGCGCAGGACCAGCAGAAGATGTATGAGTGGTATGAAAAGCATCTTGGCATCAAGGGTAATCCGCAGGAAGGCGCCATGTTTCACTGGCGACGTCCTGACAATCCGGACGACCAGACGGTCACTGCGTGGTCCATCTTCCCCCACCACTCCAAATACTTTGATCCCAGCACCGCGCCCTTTATGATCAACTATCAGGTGGAGGATCTTGACGCCTTGTTGGAAGCGCTGCGCGCAGAAGGTGTGACCATTGATCCCCAGCGTGAAGACTACGATTACGGCCGTTTCGCCTGGATCATCGATCCAGAAGGAAACAAGATCGAATTGTGGGAGCCACCGAAACCAGAGAATTAGCTTTGCCGCCGGACTCGCCATGCCCAATGGTTTTATCCCGAGCAAAGCGAGGGATCCCTACGATCGCGAAAATTTTGAAGGACACCCTGTGAACCCATCTCCCCGAATCTCGATATGCCATGAAGCCGCTCTGGCGCGCATCACGCTCAACCATCCTCCGCTGAACGTGATCGACTTCCAAATGATGGACGAGCTTCGCCATGCTCTCACGCAAGTTGAACAGCAGCGGCAGATCTCGACCGTCATTCTGGAAGGAAATGAAAAGGCATTCTCTGCCGGAGTAGATGTGGCCGTGCATACGCCGGAATTGATCAAGACGATGTTTGAGAAGTTCCACGCCCTTATCATGCAGATCGTGAAGCTCTCAAAGATCACGATTGCCGAAGTCCAGGGGGCTTGTCTGGGGGGCGGCGCCGAACTCGCCATGGTGTGCGACATGTGCTTCACCACGCCCGACGCCAAATGGGGCTTCCCAGAAATCACTCTCGGCTGCTATCCGCCGGTCGCATGCACGGCCCTTGCGGCGCTGGTCGGCGAAAAACGTGCCGCCGATCTGATCTTTACCGGACGAACTTTTTCCGGAGAGGAAGCCGCGAGCTGGGGACTCGCCACGGAAGCTCACGCCAATAATGATCTTCAAGAAGCCATCCAAAGCCGGCTCGATCATCTATTCAAATTAAGTCCCGCCGCTCTTGCCCACGCCAAGAAAGCTTTTTATGCCTGGGACTCCATTCATCTGGACAAAGGTCTGGCCCGAGCAGAGAAGATCTATGTTGAAGATCTGATGCGGACCGAAGACGCCAAAGAAGGCGTGCAGGCATGGATGGAGAAGCGGAAGCCGGTTTGGAAAGGGAAGTAGCTGCCTTTTTGTTTTAATCCCGAGGCGTAGCGAGGGAACCCTACTCGCTCACGAGCACTTAGCCATTGGGAAAACCAGTCCAGTTAAAATCGTAGCGAAAGTAGAGATCCCTCGCTAGGCTCGGGATTTGAAGAAAACAACCAGTGATCCCTCGCCGCGCTCGGGATTGCAGAAAGTGCTCTCGGTGCCCCTGTGTCTCCGTGGTGAGAATTAAGGCAGCCCCTGCAGCAGTACCCGCACCACATTCTCTCCCATGATCTTGCGGATATCCTGTTCAGAGAATCCTTCCTGAAGCAGCGCATCGGTCACCAGCGCCCAGCCACTGGCGTCGAAAGGCGCGGTGACTGCGCCATCGAAGTCCGAGCCCAGAGCAACATGGTCCACGCCCACCACTGATGCGGCGTGACGAATCGCTCTCGCCGTGGCCTTCGCATCCGTGCCGCACGTAGCTGTGTCCCACAAGCCAATGCCGATCATGCCGCCGGTCTTTGCCACGGCCTGTAATTCTTCATCGGACAAGTTACGCGGATTGTCGCATGTGGCTTTCACGCCCGTGTGCGACACCAACAACGGCCGCGAGGCCATCGCCGTCACATCGCGCAACGTTGCCGGCGACGCATGCGCCAGATCAATGATGATGCCCTTCGCTTCCAGCGCGTGCACCCATTGCCGGCCCAAATCGGTAAGCCCGCCTTTGTTCATGCCCGCTGCCGCGCCGCCAATCGCCGTGTCAGTAAAATGCGTTGGCGCCATCATGCGTATGCCAGCGTTAAAAAGATCGTTCAGATTTTCCAGCTTGCCTTCCAGCGGTTGTGAGCCTTCGGTGCCCAGAAATCCAGCAACTTGTCCCGGGGTCCTCGTGGCCAGATATTGCTGCAAATCGGCACGCGATTTGATGATCACCAGCTTGCCTTCCGATCTCTCCGCAAATTGATGCAGCCGCTCTGCTTCATACATGGCGCGCCGTTTCGGACTATCCCATGTGCTGGGAGGCCACAACTGCACCATGGAGAGAAGCTTGATCTGGTCTGTATCGTCTGAGTTCTTGTAAATATTCAGCCCGCGCGGGCTGGTGGTGACCAGTGTAAAGGCCTGTATGGCCACATTGCCTTCGGCCAATCGCGGGATATCAACATGTCCGCGGCTGCTGCGCTCCAGCAGGTCACGTTTCCACAAAAGACTGTCAGCATGCAGGTCCGCCACAAGCAGACGCTTGTGCAGCGCTTCCGCCGCGTCAGATGCTTTATAAGGTGGTCGAGTGAGGACCTTATTCATCCGGTTCTCAACCATGCCGGGCACAATGAAAAATGCAATCCCCACAATCACCAAAATGAGCAACAACCATTGCAGCAGGCGTTTCATGGCAGGGAAGCTTATCATGGCCTTCGGGACTGGTACGGGCTCTGTCCGCCAAATTTGCCGAAGGGTAACCGCGTCTTGAATACGCGAAAGGAAGGACTCAGTAGCTGCAATTTCCGTTGCCGCAGCGAATCTTGAACCACTCGTATTTCATGCGTTTGCCGGCCAGGCTGCTGCGAACCCTCATGAATGTTTGCTGGATTCGCGCCGAGAGCAATCCATTTTCCTGCTTTTGCTTGAGATCATCTCGGCGAGAAATAATCTCCACACGCTGTGATTCCATGTACTCCTGTTGGTTGCGGAACTGGACGTCGCGGCTCAAATAACCGTTTTGCCGGTCTCGCTCACGCTGCTCAATGCGTTTATTCTGCTCAATAGCATTGGCAAGCATTGCATCGTGCTTCTCAAACCAGATGCGGACCACACCTTCAGTTTCTTTGGCGTTGTGGCTGGCGCTGTAATCAAAGATTGCTTTCAGGATGTCGTCGCTGTTGTCCATTCCGTCAGAAAACACTTCCGGAATCAGCTGCTTTGGTGTTGGCGGAGCATCCTCGTTGAGCACAATCTTGGCTTGCTCTTTTTTTACTTTCTTGGATTCTCGTGCGACCTCTGCTAACGACTTCGGTTGTTCAGGACTCTGCGCCAAAAGGCCGGCTGATAACAGCAAAGAGAGAATTACGAGACGCCCAAGCGTAATCATGATGTGGAATTTTAGCGTCTCTGGTTTGCCGCTGCACATGACTGAGGTAATGTGTATCTTCTTAGAACCAGAATGGTTTGAGAACCTGATGTCTATGCCGCAGGAGCATTCCTGACGTCTTCAAAGGAGCAAAAAGCCCTGATCTTCTATACTGTGTGCCAGATCATGTCCAAAGTTCTCACCATGAAGCAGGCGATCACAAAGCTGGTTCCTCACGGAAGCAGTGTCGCGCTGGGTTTACAGATGGAGCAGATGATTCCATTCGCCGCCGGACATGAGATCATCCGGCAGAAGAAGCGCGACCTTCGCCTGATCGGCCCCATCTCTGACATTCTTTTTGACCAGCTCATTGGCGCCGGTTGTGTGAAAGATGTTGTGGCGGCTTGGGTGGGCAACGTGATGATGGGGTCGGCTTACAACTTCCGCCATGCCACCGAGGTTGAGAATCCGGGCACACCGGCAGAAAAGCTCCGCGTCTTTAATATGACGAACTATTCCGTCTCGCTGGCCCTGCAGGCGGGCGCCATGGGCGTGCCTTTTCTGCCGACGCGTACGGCCATGGGATCGGATATTCCAAAGAACAATCATTTTTTCTATCAGATCATTTCGCCCTTTGAGCCCAAGGAGACGCTGTTGGCGGTGCGGGCCCTGGTTCCCGACGTCACGGTTGCGCATGTGCAGCGCGCGGACAAGCACGGCAACGCGCATTGCTGGGGCAACTTTGGTCTGCTGATTGAAGCCGTGCGCGCGGCGAAGAAGGTAATTGTCTGCGCGGAAGAGATTGTGGACGAATCCATCATCGCCAGCGACCCCAATCGCACCGTGATTCCCGGCTTCCTGGTTTCGGCTGTGGTCGAGTGTAAATACGGAGCACACCCTTCGCCGGTGCAGGGCTATTACAAGCGCGACGATGCTTTCTTTCAGCAGTATCACGCGGAAACCAAGACACAGGCGGATTTCAACACCTGGGCGCAGAAATGGATTGATGGTGTTGCGGATCGCAAAGGGTATGCAGACCAGCTGGGCCGTTCACGTCTGGCCGAACTGGGAGTGAAGAATCACGCGTATGCAGCGCAGACGGATTATGGCTACTAATACGAAATATGCCGCGAACCCCGCATTGATCTTCACCTGCGGGATTGTTGCTCTACTCCCGATTATCATACTTTGTCTGCTCGTGACTGCTTCGCGGGTCCGGGCGCAAAAAACGACCAAATCTCCGGATTGTCTTGATACAGCCCAGAGTCAAGGTGAACTGAATGAGTGCGCCTTCGGGAAAGCAAGTCAAGCTGATCACGAGCTGAACCAGACTTATCAGGCAATTCTTCAGAAATACTCGGACAGGGCTGTATTTATCGACCGGCTACGCAAGGCCCAGCGTGCGTGGTTAACTTTTCGAGATGCCCAGTTAGAGATGATGTTTCCGTCCGGTGAAGGAGCCGGGTCAGTCGAGCCAATGTGTTATGGGCTCTACAAGGCGGAGTTGACACAGCAGCGCAGTAAAGAGCTTCGGCAATGGCTCACAGGTATTGAGGAGGGCGACGTTTGCTGTGGTATGAAAAAAGAACTCATCGAACTCCGGGTGAACGGCCGCCGTCATGAACTGGCGGTAGAGCCCAGCGAACTGCTGCTGGACGTGCTGCGTCGTGACCTGCAGCTGACCGGCTCCAAGCGCGGATGCGATGATTCTTCCTGTGGCGCATGTACCGTGTTAGTGGATGGTGTCCCCACGCTGGCTTGCACCATGCTTGCATTCAGCGCTGCTGCCAATGGTCCGGTCACACCCGACATTACAACGGTGGAAGGCATTGCTGATCACGGAGCTCTGGCGGCCATCCAGAAAGCTTATGGCGACTGGGGCGGCGCACAATGCGGTTTCTGTACACCGGGCTTTATGATCACCGTGAAAGCATTGCTCGATCGTAATCCCGAGCCCACGGAAGATGATATTCGCCATGCGCTCAGTGGGAATTTGTGTCGCTGTACCGGTTACACGCAGATGTACCAGGCGATTAAAGCGGCGATTGCGGCGGAACAGGGAAGGTAGGGTCTTGTTGTTTTTATCCCGAGCGAGGGAACCCCTACATAGCCGATGATTCGCGGGGGAATGGTTTTACTAAGGGCCAAAGGCTAAAGGCCAAGTGCTTCTGAGCGAGTAGGGATCTCTCGCTGCGCTCGAGATTTCAGAAACACATCGGGATGTGAAAAATATATGTCCGACTTCTCCATCATCGGGAAACGCGTAGCCCTGGTTGACTCGGCGGGCAAGACCACGGGTCAGGGGAAGTATACTGACGATCTCTCACTGCCCGGCATGCTTTACGGCAAGATCCTGCATTCGCCTTTGCCTCACGCCAAAATAAAGAAGATAGACAGCCTTCGCGCGGAAGAACTGGAAGGCGTGATCTGCGTGGTGACCGGGCCGGACGCGCCGAACAAATACGGCATTCTGCCCGTCGGCCATGATGAGACTGCGTTAGCGGTGGAAAAAGTCCGGTACGTGGGCGATAACGTTGCCTGCGTGGTGGCCACCTCGGAGGCCATTGCAGAGCGCGCCGTTGAGCTGATTGATGTTGAGTATGAGCCGCTGCCCGCATGGTTTGATCCGGAAGACTCGATGAAAGCGGAGAATAACTGGATCCATCCCCAGCGCCCGCACAACATCGAAAAAGACTATCACCATGTGTTTGGCGATCCCGACCGTGGATTTGCCGAAGCGGAAGTTGTCGTCGACCACCGCTACATTGCCAATGAGGTCACGCATGCGGCCATGGAACCGCACTCGACGCTGGCATCGTTTGAAATCGATTCAGCTACCGGACAGCCCGGTCGCCTTACGGTATGGTCATCAACGCAGGTGCCGTATTACCTGCAACATAAGCTATCCATTGTGCTGGAAATGCCCATGTCGCAGATCCGGGTGATCAAGCCTCTGGTCGGCGGCGGCTTTGGTGGCAAGAGTGAAGTTATCCCCATTGAGATCATTGCAGCCGTGGCAGCACGCAAGGCGAAAGCGCCGGTGAAGATCACCTACACGCGTGAAGAAGTTTTCTGGGCGCATCGCGGACGTCCCCGCACCATCATTGATATGAAGGTTGGCGCCAAAAAAGATGGCCGTCTAACGTCGGTGGCCGCGCGCGTCGTACAGGATGGCGGCGCTTACTGCTCTTATGGCGTGGTGACTATCCTTTATTCAGGCGCGTTGCTGGGCGCACTTTACGATATTCCCAACATCCGTTATGACGGGTTCCGCGTGCTTACCAACAAGCCGGCCTGCGGAGCCATGCGGGGACACGGAACAGTCAACGTACGCTTCGCCTTTGAATCGGCACTGGATGAGATCGCGACCAGGATTGGCCTCGATTCGGCGGAGATACGCCGTCGCAACCTGCTCAAGCCGCCATGTGTCACGGTGAATAATCTGCGCGTGCAGAGCTATGGTCTTCCGGAATGTATTGAAAAAGTGGTTGAGCGCTCTGACTGGAAGCGGCGCAAAGGCCACTTGGCGTTAAAGCGTGGATTGGGAATCGCATGCAGCCATTACGTCAGTGGCGCTGCCAACAGCATCATTCGTTCAGACATGCCGCACTCCACGGTGAATATCAAAATTGATCG
>WNFD01005826.1_pt1 | contig 12311 bp, 10 predicted proteins | sample 5400491 | NCBI WGS metagenome assembly WNFD01 (sample SAMN13153343, study PRJNA577476) | soil metagenome | isolation source: 120 cm saprolite under Douglas fir tree site 2 hole 2 replicate 2 | place: USA:California | collected 2015-04-18 | reverse complement strand
GTATTATCGGTCGGTTGGGACCACGCGCCTGAGTTACGTCGGCCGATCGAACAGCAAATTGGAGGCCTTATGGCGCTCCATGCAATTACACATCTCATATCTGCGGTCGCTGGAGGACAGCGATAAGGTCCGCGCAGCTTGTCTCAAGTACCTGCAAAACTATCTCATCGATTTCTATCCGCTGAGGCTAGACATCGCTGAACAGATGCATAAGGCCGCGAAGGAGATGGGAGGGCAGCTGGATCCCCCACGCTTGCCCTGGAAGTACTCGTGGATTAAGACCCTTCTTGGTTGGAGTTGGGCCAAGCGTGCTCAACTGTTCCTGCCAAGCGTCAAGTGGTCCCTCATAAGGTTTTGGGAAAGAGCGCTGTTCCGGATCGAAACCCGCGGAGTTGCGCGAGTCAACGCGGGAATATGAACTTGCCTGATCGAAAAGACGAATGAACAAGACTGCCTTCATAACTGGCGCCGAGGGGTTCATCGGGTTTCATATGATCAGGTTCCTCCAGGCCAAGGGGTGGAGCGTAATCGGAGGATACCTCCTGCACGGCCCTGCTTTCTCCGCGAGGTCGCCGAAAGTGTGCTTCGCGCAATGTGATCTGCGGAACGGCCAACGCGTTAGACAACTGCTCGCCAAGTATCAGCCAACGCACATATTCCACTTCGGGGCGCAGAGCCTGCCGACGGTGTCATGGACGGATCCGGTGGGGACTTTTGAGTCTAACGTCATGGGCTCATTGCACTTGTTTCAGGCTGCTCGCTATATGAAGCGACCTCCGGTAATTGTCTCGGCTTGTTCGAGCGCCGAATACGGACATGTGCCAGCGTCGGCCGTTCCCGTCACCGAAGAGCAGCCGCTTCAGCCGCTGCACCCGTACGGCATCAGCAAAGTTTGCCTCGACTTGTTAGCGCGCGAATATTTCCTGGATTACAAGATTCCGGCGGTCAACGTGAGGCTGTTCAACACCACGGGGCCAGGCAAGACGAAAGATGCGCCTTCGGATTTCGTGCGGCAATTGATTGGCATCAAGAAAGGTCTGCAACCGCCGATCATCGAAGTCGGGAACCTGAAGTCGCGCCGGGCGTTCCTCGACGTAAATGATACCGTGCGGGGTTTTTATCTCGCAGCGATGAAGGGGAAGCGAGGCGAGTCTTACAACCTGTGTGCGAGCCAGACATACCAGATTGGCGAACTTTTGCGCACTGCGATCCGTTTATCGGGGGTAAAAGCAGAGATTCGACCCGTTCCGCGCTTGATGCGTCCCTCTGACGAGAGAATCATATTTGGTAGCGCGGAAAAGATTCGCAAGGACACAGGCTGGAAACCGTTGCTATCGATCGAGCAAACACTGAAGTCCATGTTGGAATACTGGGACGAAATCTTATAATTGCTTGGAGAATTAACCGTCCCGGTATTTCGAGAACCTGAAACTACTGCTCGACCCGGACTATCCGCGCATTCTCCGCAGTGCCTCGGTAGTCCATCAGAAGAAATGGACAACTAAGCTCATGATAATTACTCGCACTCCGTTCCGCATCTCATTCTTCGGCGGTGGCACCGACTATCCGGTCTGGTACCGTCAGTTTGGCGGTGCTGTACTGTCGACCACTATCGATAAGTGCTGCTACATTACTTGTCGACGGTTGCCACCCTTTTTCGAATATCACAGTCGTATTTCCTATTCGAAAGTCGAAAATGTCGCCACGAATAGCGCAATCGAGCACCCCTCAGTGCGCGCATGCTTGCAGCACTTGGGAGTCAGCGAGGGAGTTGAGATTCATCACGTCGCCGACCTGCCCGCTCGAACCGGCCTGGGTACGAGTTCGGCCTTCACGGTGGGGCTTTTGCTGGGCTTGTACGCGCTCAGAGACCAGATGCGTGACAAGCACTCACTGGCTGCTGATGCCATCCATGTAGAGCAGAAAGTGCTTGAAGAGGCTGTTGGATCACAAGACCAAGTCAGCGCTGCATATGGGGGCTTCAATCGTATCAATTTCAATGTAGACGGCAGTATCGAAGCAAAGCAGATACTGACCTCGCGAGACAGATTGGCTGCGCTCCAGCAACATTGTGCGCTCTTCTTCACTGGATTTGCGCGAACTGCTTCAGAAATTGCCAAAGAACAGATAAGGATGACACCACATCGGAAGCATGAACTCGACATGATGCTCCAGATGGTCAACGAAGCTGAGGCAATCATTACGAATCCAAATCGCTCGTTAGATGAATTCGGTCATTTGCTGCACGAAAGTTGGCAAGTGAAGAGAACGCTGACACAAAGTATCTCGAATACTAGCCTCGACGATATCTATGAGGCTGGGCGCAACGCAGGCGCTCTAGGGGGCAAGCTTCTCGGAGCTGGCGGTGGCGGTTTTATGCTGTTCTTCGTTCCGCCTGAACGGCGGCAGGCGTTACGGATGCGACTCAAGAATCTTTTGTGCGTTCCGCTGGCCTTCTCTAATAGAGGCAGCCATGTTGTCGTATACGAGCCAGAGGAGGCGTACGACAAATCGCTTAGCACCGAACGGTGTGAGGTGTACGCCCAGCAACCCAGCGCTAACGCGAACTAGGACTATAACCACCCACATCAAAATCCGCTTCCGGACAGCCGTTGGGATAAGCCGGCTACTTGCCATCCAGGGCATGATCGCGAGCTCAACTGGGTTGGCTCGAGGCATTCGCGATGAACAAAAACAATATGATCATTAATCTTGACGATCCGATATTGGTTACGGGCGCGAACGGCTTCATCGGGTCCAGAGTGGTCGCTGCATTGCTCCGGTCCGGTTTCACCAATCTCCGCTGCTTTGTGCGACCCTCGAGCAATCTGAGCGGTCTGAATGCAATCCTCGAGACGGCGCCAAAGCCCCGGGTAGCGGTAATACAGGGAAATCTACTGTCGCGGGAGGACTGCGCGAAAGCAGCAAAAGATGTGGCTGTGATCTTGCACTTGGCCGCAGGAATAGAGAAGACGTTTCCAGGGTCCTTCATGAACTCTGTCGTGACCACAAGAAACCTGCTGGACGCAGCGGTGAAGTTTGGGAGCCTGAAGCGTTTCGTCAACGTCAGTTCGTTTGCGATCTATTCGAATTGGAATATCACGGGCGGGGGATTGCTTGACGAAACGTGTGAGCTAGAGAGCCGGCCGGTGGAGCGAGCCGAGGCTTATACCTTCGCAAAGCTGAAACAAGACCAACTGGTGCTTGAATTCGCCCAGAAATACGGCGTGCCGTATGTCATCCTGCGCCCGGGGGCGGTTTATGGTCCTGGGGCCCGCCAGATCACTGCCAGGGTGGGAATTGATACCTTTGGAATATTCTTCCATTTGGGAGGTTCGAATCAGATTCCGTTGACCTACGTCGATAACTGTGCCGAAGCCATCGTTCTCGCGGGCATCAAACCAGGAGTCGACGGTGAGGTCTTCAATGTGGTAGATGACGACTTACCTACCAGCAGGCAATTCCTGAGAATGTATAAGAGGCAGGGCAAACGCTTTAAATCCATCTACATTCCTTATTGGCTCTTCTACTGTCTCTGCTGGGCCTGGGAAAAATATTCCAAGTGGTCGGAAGGCCAGCTGCCGCCTGTTTTCAATCGACGAAGATGTGCGGCGTATTGGAAGGGGAATAGGTACACTAACAAGAAATTGAAAGACCGTCTCGAATGGAAGCCAATGATTGGCTTTTCGGAAGCGTCGCGACGGTACTTCGAGTACGTCAGAAAGACAAGTTAGCTGATGCTAAAAGTGGCGATAGTCGGATGCGGCAAAATAGCTGATCAACATGCGGAGCAGATTGTCCTTATTTCCGGCTGCAAGATTGTCGGAGTTTGCGACCGAGAGGAGCTGATGGCCCGACAGCTGCAGGAGCGGCTGAACGTGGGCGCGTACTTCACAGGTGTGCAAGATCTTCTCGATAAGGCCAAACCGGATGTGGTTCACATCACGACTCCGCCCCAAAGCCATTACCCGCTGGGCAAATTGTGTCTTCAGGCCGGGTGCCACGTTTATATCGAAAAGCCTTTCACTGTAAATGCCGCGGAAGCCGAGGACCTCATAAGTCTTGCAGAGCACAAAAACCTGAAACTGACAGTGGGCCATAATGCGCAATTCACTCATGCGGCTGTCCGAATGCGGCGGCTTGTCGAGGAAGGCTATCTGGGCGGTCCTCCAGTGCATCTCGAGAGTTATTATTGCTACGACCTTCGCGACGCAGGCTATGCGAAGGCGTTGTTAGGAGACAGCCATCACTGGGTCAGGAAGTTACCTGGGGGGTTGCTGCAAAACGTCATCAGCCATGGCATCAGCAAGGTCGCTGAGTTTCTAACGGGTGATTCTCGCGAAGTCCTGGCGTACGGTTTCACGAGTCCACTCCTGAGAAGCATTGGAGAGACAGAGATCATCGATGAACTGCGAGTGATCCTACATGACGATGTAACGACGGCCTACTTCACCTTTTCTTCGCAGATGCGACCCCCTTTGCATCAGCTTCGGTTGTTTGGACCGAGGAACGGCCTGGTCATGGATGACGATCAACTGACAGTGATCAGAGTAAAGGGATCTCGATATAAGAGTTACTTGGAGCAGTTCGTCCCGCCGTGGGACTATGCCAAGCAATATATCGGCAATTCCTTGGGGAATATGACGAAGTTCCTAAAGGCAGATTTTCAGACGGGCTACAGTATGAAAGTTCTGATACGGAGTTTTTATCGCTCAATCACCGATGGGCTGCCATTGCCCATACCTTACAAGGAGATCTTGCGAACCTCACGGATCATGGATGAGATCTTCTCCCAGTTGAGCTCAGCGCAGAATGCGATGAGAGCTGGGCACAGCAGGAATGTGCCCGTAGAGCGATGGTGAGGTAGAGCATGAGCCCCGCCTCAGGTCACATACGGTACGTCCTCATCACCCCTGCTCGAAATGAGGAACGGTTTATCGAAAAAACGATTCAATCGGTGGTGGGCCAATCCGTCTTGCCGTCCAAGTGGGTGATCGTGAATGATGGGTCGACGGACGCCACGGCAAGGATTGTGGGCCAATACCTCGCGCAATACGACTGGATGGAATTGGTTGATCTGCCCGTACACAGGGATCGAAGCTTCGCCGCGAAGGTTCATGCGTTCAACGCCGGCTTTGATAGAGTCAAGAACCTTGACTATGAAGTGATCGGAAACTTGGATTCGGACCTTTCCTTTGAAGCGGACTATTGCGAATTTCTCCTAACTAAGTTCGAAGAAGATGCCAATCTTGGAGTCGCAGGGACCATTTTCCGGGAAGAAGGCTACAGTTCGGCAACCGACAGTTTTGAGGGTCAGAACCACGTCGCAGGAGGTTGCCAGCTTTTTCGACGGCGGTGCTTCGAGGAAATGGGTGGATATATCGCAAACAGGGCGGGAGGTATCGACTGGATCGCAGTCACCACTGCCCGCATGATGGGTTGGACGACTCGATCCTTTCGAGAGAAATCGTTTTTTCATTACCGAAGCTTGGGAACGGCTGAACGCTCGCTCCTTGCTTCAACGTTTTCCTACGGCGAGAAAGACTTTTATCTCGGTGGGCACCCTTTATGGGAACTGTTCAGGGTTGCGTATAGAGCAACCAAGAGACCGTATCTGCTGGGGGGCATCGCGTTGTATTCGGGATACTTATCCGCATTCCTGCGTCAAACGAAGAGGCCTGTCTCCGATGAGCTCATGCGATTTCATCGTAAAGAACAAATGCTGAAGTTGAAATCGATATTCAGGTCAATATTCAGGTTTAGGCGAATAGATAGCTTCGAAGTTAAAACAGGTTAATAAAACTGTCCGACGGCCAAGTCAGAATAATGACAGAAAAAATAGCGGCCGAGAACGTGCGGGCGGCTGTCCTCCGGTTTGTCGGATGGCTCGATCACTACGGAGAAATTTCGTACGATCATCAGAGCTTCTTCGCGAGTGATCTAGGGCGCCGCGCGAAGGCCCTTTACTATAAGAAGCCGCTGCTGGGAACACTGGCGGTTTCCCCAATGATCTACTGCGAGGCGTTTGTGCCCTCCGCGCGCCGGCTCTTCTGGAAACCGCAGAGGTTCCCCATCGCGGACGCGCATTATGCCATGGGGTTCGCTTTCCTCGCGCAGGTTCTCGCGGAGGAGCAGTATTATCGACGAGCAGTCCATTTTCTTGAGGTTCTCAAGGAGACTCGGTGTCCAGGCTATGATCACTACTGCTGGGGGTACCCGTTCAATTGGGAAACGAGGCGAGGAACCCTCAAGGACGGGACGCCCCTCATAACGACAGTACCGTATGTGTACGAAGCGTTTCGCGGGGTTTATCAGATGGATGGGAACCACAAGTGGCGGCTAATAATGCAGTCGATCGCTCAGCATGCCCTGCAGGACTATAAGGATTTCCAGACCTCCGCGAACGCTTCTACATGTTCGTATACTCCTGAATCTAATGACCCGGGAGGAGTCATAAATGCCAGCGCCTACCGAGCGTTTCTCCTGATGAGGGCAGCCGAAGATTTCTCGGTGGAACAATACCGGAAGGTCGCTGAAAGAAACCTGAATTTTGTCATCGAATCTCAAAACGCAGACGGCTCTTGGTACTACTCCACCGACGGCCAGAGAGACTTTGTAGATCACTTTCATACCTGCTTTGTGCTCAAAGCACTGGCAAAAATCGAGCCCCTCACAAAGAATGGTAAATGCACCAGAGCGATTGAGCGGGGGGTGGGTTACTACGTGGCGAACCTATTCGATGAGCGTGGTTTGCCCAGGCCTTTCTCGCGCAGACCCCGGCTGACGGTCTACCGACGAGAGTTGTATGATTATGCGGAGTGCATCAACCTGGCCGTGTTACTGAGAGGTCGTTTCCCGGCATTAGACGACATCTTGTCGATTGTCCTCAAGCTGGAAGGATGGCAAAAGCCCGACGGCTCCTTTCGAAGCCGCCAACTCCTTCTCGGTTGGGACAATACTCCGATGCATCGTTGGGCCCAATCCCAATTGTTTAGAAGTCTTTGCTTTCTCCTCTATCAAGACAGACACAATGGCAAGCTTGAATCTGTGACAAAGAACTAGCCAATCTTATGTGCGGAATTTGCGGACAATACAACTTTGGCGACCGAGCTCCGGTGCTCCGCCGAAACATAGAGAAGATGACAAAGAGCCTTGCCCACCGGGGACCCGATGACGAAGGCTACCATATAGCTGGACCGTTGGGGCTGGGTTTTCGGCGGCTTTCTATTATCGATCTTGAAGGCGGCCACCAACCCATGTCGGACCCGGAGGAATCCATCTGGGTCATTTTCAACGGCGAGATCTACAATTTCCCCGAACTGAAGCGCGAACTGGAAGCGTTTGGGCACATATTCCATACCAAGTGCGATACCGAAGTCATCGTCCACGGGTATAAGCAGTGGGGTGATGAGGTCCTCAATCACCTCAACGGAATGTTTGGTTTGGCGATCTGGGATGCACAACAAGAAAGGCTAGTTATCGCTCGGGATCCGTTCGGCATCAAGCTTATTTACTATAAAATAGATACAAACAGCGTGTATTTTGGATCTGAGATTCGCGCTGTTGCCGCGGGCACAAACGAAAGTGCCGACATTGATCCCAGTTCTTTAAATCTGTTTCTCCGATATCGCTACACGCCCTCGCCTTACACTCTGTTCAAAGATGTTCGAAAACTTGCCGCGGGAACAATGCTGAAGTTCGAAAAGGGCACTCATTGTTTGCGGCGGTGGTACAAGTATAAGCCAACGCCATTTTCACCCATGAGGTCTTTCGACGAAGCCCAAGAAGAGTTGCTCGAACTCTACAAGCGGTCCGTGAAAAGACAGCTACTCAGCGATGTACCACTCGGGCTGCTGCTAAGCGGCGGTGTCGATTCAGGGCTGTTGCTTGCTCTGATGAATCTGTATGGGGAATCGTGGCGTACATATACGGTCGGATATGGTTCGAGCTTTTCCGATGATGAGTTGACAGATGCGGCAGATACGGCTGCTAGATTCTCTTCCGAACACACCACCGTAATGCTGGACAGAACGACCTTTGAGGAAGCGCTGCCAAAAATTGTCTCATGTTTGGAAGAACCGATCGCGTCGTCCTCCATTGTCCCCATGTATTTTGTTTGTGAAAGGGCGCGGGAGGATGTGAAGGTTGCGTTGGTCGGCCAGGGCCCGGATGAGTTGTTCGGCGGCTATCGCCGTCATCTCGGGGTAAGATATGGCGCATTTTGGGGAGGTTCACCTAAGTGGATGCGCGCTTCTGTAGCTGCGGTCATAAATGCGCTGCCGCGAAATGAGACTCTAAAAAGGGGCATTTACTCGCTGGATATTCCTGAGCGGATGAGAAGGTATCAGCATGTTTTATCGCTTCTGCCGGGCAATAACATCGACGCACTTTTTCAGGACGGAATCCTTGGTCCTGATACAGGCGACAAAATCCTCGAGTGCTGGCAGGATCTAGCTCCCCTCATGAGTGAGACTGACGAGCTTGGCGGCTTTCAGTTCGTGGAACTTCGATCTACTCTTCCTGATGAGCTGCTTATGTATGCAGATAAGCTCTCGATGGCACATGGTCTGGAGGTTAGAGTGCCTTATCTGGACAAGGAGATCGTGGAATATGTTGAAAGGTTGCCGGCAAATTTTAAAGTACGGGGTGGGTCACAAAAGTGGCTGCATCGCCAGGTGTGTCGTGCTCTACTCCCAGCGGCGATACTGAAAAGAAAAAAGCGGGGATTTGCTGTGAACGTTGTTGACGACTGGTTCCGTGGCACAGCGCGCCGGAAAATGGAAGAAATTCTGCTGGACAGAGAATCACAAATATATAATTACCTGTCCGCGCCAGCGGTGCAGGAAATCTATGAACAACATCAGTCAGGCCAACACGACAATCACAAGATTTTATTTAGCCTCGTCGTTTTTGAAGAATGGCTCAGAGTCAACGAGGGAATGGAAAGCTTGAGCCATTCAACGGGAGATTGAAGGCGCGTCTGAGTCTGCTAGTCTGTCCACTGCGGCGGAGCAATTCCGGGCAGGGATATGGCTGAGTTTACCGAGTTCTACAATCATCCATCGCCGGTATCACCGGAGAATAGGGAACGTGAAGCCGGCCAGCGTTTATTACAGCCGGAAGGAGAAGTTCTGAAGGGAAGTCAAAAGCAGGAACGGGGAGAGACCTCTCTAACGACTTAAGTGCAAGATCGAGAGAACAAAAACCGAGTAACTGGTGTTGGACTGAGGATCTAAACGGTTGCTTGTCAGATAGACTCGGTCGTGCCGAGAAACCCAAAAGATAAGAGCTTTGGGGCTGTCGATCAGCAGTCGACATCTACTGGGCTTCTTGTTCATAAACGGTGTACATTAAATAACCAATTAGGTAACAAAGAGCGGACGCGAACCCGGGCCTGCCGATCCCCACGCAGAGGGCTTGCCAGAAGTAGCTGGGGTAAGGAGTTTGCAGTGCTTCTGGGCCAATAGCCCCATGCAGAGATTCCCAAACCGTAAGAATACTCGCTGGCCGCGTTCTACATAGAGACCTGGAATTTTGGAAGGCCCCGACGTACAGGGTTACTACCTGTACCAGATTTGGACTTCCAATCAGTATCCTTAAGTCTCCTGGAAGCTTACGCTGTATGGCGCGGGAGTGGCGAGGAGTGTGAGGATGAACGCGCGAGGTACGGAGCTGATCTCGGGAGAGAAGTCACTACGGGGGAAGTCCAGTACGAGCAGGAACCGCGGCCTGTGTTTGCTGGCGATGCCTTTGCCTGACGCGCTGATCGAGGGATATTCAGGTTTGTTCCTCTCAAAGGAAGGGATCGCTGCGACACGCTGCTCCTGGAGAGTGCCCAAATGGTCTTGGATGAGGATACATATCATCGTCGCTCTTCTTTTGTTTTGGTGTCTGCCAGCCCATGCGACTACCATCAATGCAGCCACCTGCTCGCAAAGTGATGTGCAGAACGCAGTCAATTCAGCGTCTAACGGAGACACGGTACGTGTGCCTGGACCGTGCGTCGTCGCGTGGGCATCTAACGTTACTGTCACCGGAAAAGGAATTACGGTTGATGGCGGAGGCAACACAACCATCACATCCTCCTATGCTTTCAATATACAGTCATCCCTGACCGTCAGTACAAGGATCACTGGTTTCATATTTACTGGACCTGGAAACGCCACTAATGGAGACATCACGACATCGGGAAATAAAAGCAATGCTACGTTTCGCATTGACCATAACACTTTTACCAATGCGAGCCCGACGGTAATCGCGTGCTATAATAACGCCCCGGGTTTGATTGACCACAACACGTTCACGGGCGGCGGTGCCTCGGAAATGATACACAACCTAGCGATGGGGCCATCCGACACAAGCGGCTGGACAGATGACGTTACGCCAGGCGGTCCGAACATGCTGTTTATTGAGGATAACACCTTTGCTAGCAGTGCCTGTACATCAAATTGTTCATTTTTAGGAACATCCGCAGTTCAGTCTTACTACGGCGCGAGAACCGTATTTCGGCACAACACGTTGAACATGGCGCAAGTCGATCAGCATGGCACTGCTGGGAACATCGGCGCTCGCTGGTGGGAGATCTACGATAATACTTTCAATATAGTGTCGGGTGGAAATCAATCCGCTTACATGGATCTGCGGGCCGGTAGCGGAGCCGTATTCAACAATCACCAAATTGGCTCTACAAACTTGGGTGCCGGTAACATCATACTGCGTGAAGAGGATACTGGTTATCCTGCGCTGTATCAAATAGGTCGAGGTATCAATGAAGATTATAGTCCCGCGTATGTGTGGGGAAACGATTCGAGCATGAACGTAGTTAGTAACAGTTCGAACGTTCAAGCAAACAGGGATTTCTTTGTATCCACAACGCCGCCTGCAAACTTAGTCCGTTGCGAACTCGGCACGGACGGCGGCGCGGCAAATGGCCTCATTGGAAGCTGTCCGGGGACTTATTCCTATGTTCCCTACCCCTATCCCCATCCACTCCAGGGTGCGTCGTCTGTAGCAGCCCCGACAGGATTAGCGGCCGTTGTTCACTGACCAGTACTCTCACTCGGGACAGGTGAAGTAATCCGCGGTTGCCATTGCTCCTGAGCGCTTGATGTTCATTGTCCGTTCCGAGAGCAATTAGAGAAACCGCGACGTAACAGTCATCTTCGATTCCTGCCTCCCAGTAACCTAGCACCGATGGACTATTTCACCCAGGATACGAAGGCAGTTCTACTCGTCGGCGGTTTGGGGACGCGCTTGCGATCAGTCTTGCCGTCCATACCCAAACCCCTTGCCTCGGTCGGTGACCGGCCGTTTCTTGAATTGCTTGTCCGGCAACTGCGTTACCAGGGAATTCGTCGTCTGGTGCTTTGTACTGGCTATCTTGCACACGAAATCGAAAACGAATTGAGCGATGGCAGTACATGGGGTGTAAGAATTGAGTATTCCAAAGAGCCGTATCCCATGGGTACTGCCGGAGCGGTGAAATTCGCCGCACCGCTTCTCCAAGATTCCAGCGACTTCCTGGTGATGAACGGCGATTCTTTCATGGAAATTGACTTTCGGCAGCTAATGCACTTTCATAGCAAATCCGGCGGGATAGCAAGTATAGCCGTGCTTCGAATGAAGAATGAACTGCGATATGGAACGGTCCAGGTAACCGCCGAATGTCGTGTGAGTGGCTTTACGGAAAAGACTGATGGCGATCCCACTGGCTTCGTGAACGCAGGGATCTATGTTTTCAATCGTAGGATTCTCGAGCAAATCCCGGAAGGACCGGGGAGCCTGGAGACGGATATCTTTCCAAAGCTCCTCGATCACGGAGTGTATGCATCAGAACAGCATGGAGTTTTCATCGATATAGGCACTCCGGAAGACTATGCGAGGGCTCAAGAGCTTTGCGGGCGGCTCAATGCGGCCGCCTACCGGAAACGACCCGCAAGCCCTTCTGATTAAGAGACACTAAACCTGCAACTCGCAGCTGGTCCTTATCTCTTTGACTACATTGGCTCCCGGTTCATTGTAGGCGTTTATGGACAGACTGGACAATGAAAATCATGTGACGCCAGCAGGGTAGCCATGTCAGATCCTGACTGCCAAAGTTCGGGGGTTTGGACTCGGTGCTTTAATCGCGGAGGAAGGATGAAGCAGGCAAATGACTTCGAACATCGAGTGGCCGAGCTGATTGAAGCGTCGATCGCCACGAAACAATCCTTGCTCAGAAGTCCGGAAGTCGTGCTGACTGTGGCGAAGGTCAGCGAAATCCTTGTAAATGCACTCAAGCAAGGGAACAAAGCTCTGTTGTTTGGCAACGG
>WNFD01005822.1_pt1 | contig 12317 bp, 9 predicted proteins | sample 5400491 | NCBI WGS metagenome assembly WNFD01 (sample SAMN13153343, study PRJNA577476) | soil metagenome | isolation source: 120 cm saprolite under Douglas fir tree site 2 hole 2 replicate 2 | place: USA:California | collected 2015-04-18 | reverse complement strand
TGTGCTTCCCGACGGGCTGCGCAAGGAGATCACCTGGTGCATGTTCCGCATCGCTGACCTGGGCGGCGTGATCGGGATGAGCGGTGCGGGCACTGTGGTGCGGATGCTGGGCGCAGTGATCGCGGCAGGCAACGGCCCGGCGGCAGCATCGCAGGTCTCGCTCCTGGACGCGGGCGCGCAGGAGTGGTGCCAGCGAATCCGGGCCGTCTACTGCCGGGACAACGGACGGTTCCCCTCACCGGCCACGATGCGCTGCGTCACATCTGAGATCCAGCGGTACTCCCGTGTGCTGGAGGCGGCCTATGACACCCGGGAATGGTGGCAGCGGGAGGTGTGGCGGCCAGCGGAAGACCCGCGGATCCCGCAGCGGGACCATGAACCGCGAGGGCGCGAGTCGATCGGCTTCACCCGATTCTCCGCACCGTGGCTGCGGGCAGGCTTGCAATGGTTCGGCAAGAGCGTCCTGGAAACCGGGCAGATGGCCTGGTCCACGCTGCTGCAGCGGGTCAGTTCGATGACCGAGTTCGACGCGTTCCTGGCCGGCCGCGGCTCGTTCCCGCCGTATCTGGCCGACGACCCCGCCGCGGTGCGAGCGCTGATGCGTGACTACCTGGCGCACGTCAGCACCAGGCGCGTCGGGCAGGGCAAGCGCGCCGGAGAACCGATCTCAGCGTCGCAGCGCAAGATCCTGGTGATCTGCGTGGAACAGTTCTACGCGTTCATGCACGACCATGCCGAGGAGGCCGCTGCGGTGCTGGGAGAACCCGGGTGGCTGCGCCTGGGCCCGCAGCACGCCATGCTTGTCCGGCGCGGCGAACGTCCCCGCCGCCCGTCACCCGGTGAACCCCACCGGATCATCGACGACACCACGATGACCAAGATCATGGGGCATGCCGGGATGCTCGGCGCCCCGGTCGCCGACGGCGGCTTCGGTGACGAGCAGGCGATGCGGCTGCTGATGCTGCAGGCGCGGCTGGGACGCCGCATCAATGAACTGTGCATGCTCGACCACGACCCCCTGTCCATGCTCGGCCATCCGTCAGGCGATCAGGACCCGGGCGCGTTCGCGGCCCGGCTGCGCTATCAGCAGACCAAGATCGGCGGCGCACCCGACACCATCCTCGTCGATGCCGAGATCGTCGCGATCATCCAGGCGCAGCAGGACTGGGCCGCCCGGCATTTCGCCGCCTGCGGGCGGCCCGGCCGCACGCCCCGCTACCTGTTCCTCGGCTCGATGATGAACCGCAACGGTGACCGGCCCTACAATGCCGGGCAGTTCCGCCACCTGCTTACGGAGCTGGCGGCGCGTTCGGGCATCTGCGACGCCGACGGCCGCGTGATCGACCTGCAGCGGACCCACACCTTCCGGCACACCGCCGCGACCAGCCTGCTGAACGCGGGGGTCCCGTTGCACGTGGTGCAGCGCTGGCTGGGGCATCTGACCCCGGCGATGACGATGACCTACGCCCAGACGCTGGCCCAGACCGCCGAAGCCGAGTTCCTGCGCTACCGCAAGCTCACCAGCGACGGCCGCGAAACGACGCTGAACCCCGAAGACCTCTACGACATGCTGCAGCTGGACCAGCGCACTGACCGGATCCTGCCCCACGGCTACTGCATGCTGCCGCCCCGGCAAAGCTGCGATCGCGGGAACGCCCCGTTAACTGAACCAACCGCGGAGTTTCGGCAGGTCGCGTGGTTTCCTTGCGGAGTCGCCGCTAGCTTGCCGGCATGAGTGAATCGGGAGAGCGAGGCCGGGACCTCTCCGGCCTTGTTGTGTCCAGGGCCGGCGGTCTGGTGCTTACCAGTGACGAGCGCGAGCCCTATCGGCTCATCGGTGCTGACGGGCAGGTCGTCGAATCGGTATCGGTGTTCCTGCGCGACCTGTTGGCGGCGGGGAAGTCGGCGACGACGCTGCGCTCGTATGGGTTGGATCTGTTGCGGTGGTGGCGGTTCCTCGATGCTGTGGGCATCGGCTGGGACCGCGCGTCCCGGGCCGAGGCCCGGGACTTCAGCTGCTGGATTCAGCTGACGGTCAAGCAGCGGCTGCAAACGTCCAGGCCCAGGGCGGCGCGATGGTCGAGCCGGGCGGCGGGGGCGCCGAATCCGGTGACCGGCAAGCCGGCGGCCGGGGACGGCTACGCGCCGGCCACCGTCGCCCACAGCGAGACGGTGCTGCGCCGCTTCTACGATTTCCACCGCGACGCGGGCACCGGCCCGGTCCTGAACCCGGTTCCCGCTGGACATATCACGCCGGTCGAGGCGCGCCCATCAGCATCACAACCCGATGGAGGAGTGGAAGCACGAGCGGGCGGGGCGTTACCGGCCGGTGGTGCCGCGGCGGATTCCCCGCGCCATCCCCGACAACTGGTTCAGCCAGCTGTTCGCGGCGCTGTCGTCGAACCGGGACCGGGCGCTGGTGGCGTTCTGGGTCTCTACCGGTGTCCGGGCGGCGGAGCTGCTGGGGATGCGCCAGTGCGACATCTATCCCGGCCAGCAGCTGATCAGCGTGGTGCGCAAAGGTTCCCGCGCCCGGCAGCAGGTCCCGGCGTCGGCGGATGCGTTCGTGTGGCAGCGGCTGTATCAGCAGGAACTGCTGGGGCTGGGGGTTCCCCGCGGCCGGGCGCAGCCGGCCTGGTGGACGCTGCGCCGCCCGCACCGGCCGCTGACCTATCACGCCGCCCACCGCATGTTCGAGCGGGTCAACACCGCGCTCGGCGCCGACTGGACGCTGCATGACCTGCGGCATAGCGCAGCCGCGCGGATGGCGCGCGACCCGCAGCTGAGCCTGACCGACGTGCAATGGGTACTCGGGCATGCGCATCTGACCACCACCGAGCTCTACCTGACGCCCAGCACAGACGAGGTCATCGCCGGCGTGCTCGCCCACCACGTTCGCCAGTCCCGGCAGCGCGACACGGCACCGCCCCCGGCGCCCGGCTATAACCCGCAGTCGCTGGCGGTGCTGTTCGGGAGACCTTCGTGACTGCCGTCGTCAAGCACATGGCGCGCCAGCCATCTGCGACCGTGAGCCCGGCAAGGACCCCGGTTCAGGCGCGCAACAGCCAGCTGCGGGCGCGGTTCCCGCCTCGTCCCGCCGAGGCGTGGTGGCCACACACCGCGCAGAGGGCGGATGAGACCCTGCGGCGGCTGACCTCACCGCCGTTTGTTTGCGAGCGCAAGGCGACACGGGCGGGGCGGCGGCGCGGGGTGACCAAGCTGCTGTGCTGGCTGGCCCCGTTTCCCGGGGACACCTGGCAGGAGCGCTGGCTGGCCTCCGGTGCCGAAGAACACCCCGGCACGTCCTGGGTGCAGCTGCCGCTGGGCTGGCTGCGCGAGCATGGCCTGCCGGCCTCTTATGACCCGGAGGAGCTGTCGGCCGGGCTGCTGATGCTGATCTGCGGAAATGCCATCCGCCCCGGCCTGCCGTGGATGCTCACCCGCACCCACCGGTACCTGGCATCGGTGATGGCCGATACCCGTGACCCTGGCGGGTTTGACCGGCTGCGGCAGCTGGCCGAGGCCGGGCCGGCGGCTTCGCTCCCGGATGCGCGGATCGCCGCCACCAGGATCGCGACCCTGCTGGCCTGCAAGGGTGGCCTGATCAGCGACATCACGGTCGGGGACTGCGTGGAACTGGCCGATACGCAGCGCCGGGTGCATGCCCGCGGCGGGCAGAAGAAGGTCGACTTCTACCTGCGGCTGCGCGCCCTGGGCATCCTCCCCGCTGACGCCCCGGCCACCATCCGGGCGTTCGGGCTCGCCCAGGGACAGCTGCGCATCGAGGAATTGGTGGACCGCTACCGGCTGCAGAGCACGCCGGTGCGCGATCTGATCGTGGACTACCTGCGGGAACGGCAGCCCGCGCTGGACTACGCCAGCCTCGATGCCATCTCCGCCTCCCTGGCGGGCCTGTTCTGGGCGCAGATCGAGGCCCTGTCCCCGGGCATCGGCTCGCTGCGCCTGCCGCCGGAGGTCGCCCGCACCTGGAAGCAGAACCTGCAGACGAAAAAACGCACGACCACCGGCACCGACGGCGAGCTGACCGTGATCTCCAGTCCCCGCCTCAACGTCAAGGACGAGCTGCTGCGCGTGCGGGCCTTCTACCTCGACATCGCCCAGTGGGCGGCCGAGGATCCCGCCCAGTGGGCGCCGTGGGCAGTGCCGTGCCCGATCAGCGACGCCGACATCAGCCGCGCCAAGGACCGCAAGCGCCGCAAGGCCCGGATGGATCAGCGGACCCGGGAGCGGCTGCCCGTCCTGCCGGTGCTCGTGCGCACCGCCGGCGACCGCCGGGCCGTGGCCGCGCGGCGGCTGCAGGCAGCACGGGAGACCGAGCCCGGTGCGCTGATCCCGGACACGAACGCGACCCTGCGCAGAGCCGTCGCCCCGAAAGCAACCGGGCGTCACGTCTGGGCCGAAGACACCGCCACCGGCAAGCGGCGCAACCTCAGCTACGAAGAAGAGGAAGCGTTCTGGGCCTTCGCCGCCATAGAAGTCCTGCGCCTGACCGGCATCCGCTGCGAGGAGCTGCTGGAGCTGACCCACCACAGCATCACCGAGTACCAGCTGCCCTCCACCGGCGAGCTCGTGCCGCTGCTGCAGATCGCCCCGTCCAAGACCGACACCGAGCGGCTGCTGCTGGTCAGCCCCGAGCTGGCCGACGTCATCAGCGCCATCGTCAGCCGCCTGCGCGCCCCCGGCGGCGCGATCCCGCTCGTGGCCTCCTACGACGTCCGGGAGCGGGTCTGGAACCCGCCGATGCCGCTGCTGTTCCAGCGCGCCATCGGCAGCGAGCACCGGGCCTTCACGCCCAGCGCGATCCGCAACCTGCTCATCGGCGCGCTGGCCGCGACCGGCCTTACCGACGCCAACGGCAACCCCCTCATATTCTCGCCTCACGATTTCCGCAGAATATTTGTGACCGACGCCATCATGAGCGGCCTGCCGCCACACATCGCACAAGTCATTTGCGGCCACAAAAACATTGACACGACCATCGGCTACAAGGCGATCTACCCGGCCGAGACGATCGAGGCCCACCGGGCGTTCATCGCCCGCCGGCGCACCACCCGGCCCAGCGAAGAATACCGGACCCCGACCGATGAAGAATGGGATGCATTTCTCGCACACTTCGAGAAACGAAAAGTATCCGTGGGCACATGCGCACGCGCCTTCGGAACACCGTGCATCCATGAACACGCTTGTGTCAGGTGCCCGCTCCTGCGGCCAGACCCAGCGCAACGCGCCCGGCTGGAGGAGATCCGCCGCAACCTGCACGACCGCATCGGCGAAGCCCAGCGCGAGGGGTGGCTCGGGGAAGCCGAAGGACTGAAGGTCAGCCTCGCCAGCACCGACGACAAGCTCGCCCAGATCGACGCAGCCCTACGGCGGCAAGCCACCACCGTCCAGCTCGGCATACCCGCGTTCCCCGACATCGTTCCCCGCAGCGCCCCGCAGGACTACCGATGAGCAAACCGGACGATTTTACCCAAATGCCTAAGTTCAGAGAAGCCTGCTTGACCTGTGACAAGTTCGTCACGGACGCCAGCTTCCTGCCCGAGCTGCGCCAGCAGCACCAGCGGACGCTGCAGCTGATCGAGATCCGCCAGCAGGCCTTCACCGCCCGCACCGGCACCCTGATGAGCGAAGACAACATCTGGCTGCAAGGCCGCAGGCGCGAGACCGCCGCACTGGAAGCCATCACCGCCGCACTGGAAGCCGAACAGGACCACCACGCCCGGCGCGACAGCACCAGCGGCACTGACGCCGGCGCAGCTGGATCGCGCGCCGTTCGCGGCGCCGGCGTCGTCGCCCGCACCAGCCAGGCCGCCGCCCGCGCCACCGGGAAGAAAGGAACCAACCAGGCATGACCGTCCAGCGCCCCGGCAACCTGGAGAACCTCAAAGCCGCCGCGGCAGCCCGGACCGCCGCCACAGCAGCCCGCGCCGACGCCGGGCTCCGGGAACTGCTCCGCACCGGCCAGCCCGTCACCTTCCGCGGCCTGGCCCGCCACGCCGGGGTGTCCCTGGACTTCCTCTACTCCACCACCACGCTGCGGCAGCGCATCCAGCAGCTCCGCGACCAGCAGCGCACTCAGCTCAGCGGCGCTGCCTCACGCCACGACACCACGGGCGACGCCCCGGCCGGCGTCACCGGCCCGGAGACCGCCAGCAGCGTGGTGGCCACCCTCACCGCGCAGCTAACCGACCTCAAACGCCGTCACCGCGAGGAAATCACACGGCTGCGCCGCGAACTGGAAGCCGCCCACGGTGAGAACCTCATCCTGCGCCGCCGCCTCACGACAGCCCACGATCCCGGGCCACGGGAAACATCGTGACGGCAGCCCCCGGCACTGACCCGCTCGGCACCACCCCGCTATTCGATGTCAAGATCCCGTTGACGCCCGCCAGGGCCGCGGCCGCCCGCCGCGCACCGGCCGCCCTCGACACGCCATCCCGCCCAGCGCCGCGAACCCGGCCTCCGCGAGCACCAGCTCATCACCGACGCCCGCACCGCAGGAGCCACCTGACAGCAGATCGCCGCCCGGCTCGGCTGCAAAGACCGCCAGGCCGCCCAGCAACGCCACCAGGCACTCGCACGCGCCGCCCTCGAGCCACCGTCACGGACGCGTACGCGACGGCCCTGACCTGAGAAAACGTAGCGAAAATTTGTTCGAACCACAGATCACCGCTGACGGGGCCGGCGCCAGCCACGGCCTGATCGCCCCGGCTGGATGAGCTGGCGTCCCGCCGCGGCTATGCGCTGACCTACTCCGTCGGCTGGGAGCTGGGCATGCGGGAGAAGGCCGCGATCGGCGCCGTGCCGGAGGCCGCCTGGCAGATCGCCGTCGACGCCCGCGGCGAGGTACGCGAGCGCAGGACTGGTGACGCCTGCACTGACCGCTGCTGCGCCCACGCGCGGTGCTGGGTGGAGGAAGCGCACGTCACCGAGCTGACCGGGGCCGCTGCGCGAAGGCCCGGCCCGGGATCAGCTGGCCGGCTGGCCCGCGTCGATGCGGATCTTCGCCCGCCGCGAGCGGCCCCACCCCGGCGCCCAGCTCAGCCTGTTCGAGGCCGGGGACGGCTGGCGGTACACCCTGTGGGTGACCAACCTGCCCGCCGCCATCCCGGGATGGCGGGCCAACCCCGCCTACATCGACGCCGCCCACCGGGTCCATGCCCGGGTGGAGGACGGGATACGCGCCGGCAAGGATTGCGGCATCGGGCGGTTCCCCTGCCAGGCGATGGCGATGAACAAGGCCTGGTTCCACGCCGCGCTGATCGCCGGGACGCTGCTGGCCTGGCTGCGGCTGCTCGCCCTGGACGGCCCGCTGGCCAGAGCCGAGCCCAAGACCCTGCGCTACAAGATCCTGCACGCCGCCGCTCGCCTCACCCGCGGCGGCCGCAGGCGGCAGCTGAAAATCCAGGCCAGCTGGCCCTGGGCCCGCGACATCGTCACAGCCTGGGACCGCATCACCGCGCTCGCCCGCACGCCCTTACCAGCCAGCCGCCCCATCCCAGCCACCACGAAAGGACGCCACCCGGGCCAGTGGAACCCCGGCCACCCGGCCCGGCAGCCGGGCCCTGTCGTGACCCCGACCTAAAACCAAGACCGCCAACGCCCGTCACTGCCCCAGTGACAGCCCTCCCATCAGGCCGCATGAATCATCGAGGCTAGCTATCTGGATCCGCTCGCCATCGAAGGTTCGAGGCGGACTCCTTCGGCCTCGCGTCCACGGCCTTGAAACGCAGATTCCTACCTGTGCGCTCTGCGACCTCCGCCACTTCGATCGGCAATCGCTGCAATCGGTTCACCGATGTGCCTTGACCACGGTACTGGACAGACACAAACCAGCCGTTTTGGCACTCATCACTAGTCAAATACGAGAGCAACTGTGCGCGCAGCCCATTCCAGAATTCTCCATTATGAAGCTTCTTAACTTCCAGCAAAGCGCGCTTGCTGTAGCCGTTGGAGAACTTGAAGTCTACAGGACCACGGCCTAGCTCTACTTCACGATCAACGACCACATCGTTGGCTCGGCAGTAACTTCGCGCAAGACCTAGAAATGCGAGCTGAGCTGCCTCTTCTGTCTTCTCAGAATGATCGTCATTCCACAGCAGCTTCCAACCGCGCTGTTCTTCAATGAATAGTCTGTACTCGTCGATGAGCCGGTCTATCGACTGAATAAAACTCGCTTCGTCGTCAGCAGTAGGGAGGCTGACGGGATTCTGTGCCACATAATTTCTGGTGACTTGGTCCCAGAGATAGACACCGTTCCTATCCACCTCTAGGTCATACGGTTCTGGGCTACGAACCTCCTGCTGCACCGCCCACTGAGTCACCTGCTGCGCCCGACGCCGAGCCGTCGTGACTATCTGCCTCTTGTTAACTCGGCCCATAATCTCGTAGTTGACGTCATCCCTGATTTGCTCTGCTTCATAACTCTCCCACCAGTCATTAGCATTAATCGTGGGAAGGTCACGAAGAAAGCGCCAGGGAACAAGAATTACAGCGCGATTGCTATAGGGATTCACAGGCAGGTCATGCCACTCGGACACCCATGCGAGTCGGGCAGGATCATAAGCAGCAACCGGGATTTTCATTCTTCCAACCGGCAGATTGTGGCGCTGCGTTGCCACCTTGGTGTACGCGATGAGGCGACTCCTCAGAATGTTGCAGGTAAAGTCAGAGATCCGATCAGGTCCGATACCTTCGTTGAGTATTCCCAGCTCCTCGAAGTGTCGAAGGCTGGTCAAGCCCCTCCCTATCGCAGCCTCCATGGCGGAGGCGATGAGGGTGGCGTAGCCGCTTCCACCACCTGCTCCTCCCGTACCCGACTCCGTGTAACCAAGACAGAGTTCCCTGGGTTCGGGAAAGGTAAGAAGCCTGAGTGCCTTCTTGTAGGCGACGCTCGCTGGATTTCGGTTCCCTTCGGCGATGAGCTGGAAGCATAGGTCAAAGTGACCAATGAGCTGGGCATGAGCATCACGCCAATATGGATCCGAGTCCCTGAAGATTAGGAATGGATCTACAAACAGTTTCGTGTCAGTATCCAGGATTGGATCGAACCAGTCGTCCTGTCGTTCCTTCGATATCTCGAATATCTCACTGAAAAGCATCGTATTCTCTCCATTCGAACATGCTCGCTAGTCAGGCTGAGTAGCCGGTGGACGACGTGCGCCTAGCAGGCCGCTTCTAGCGGCCAGATAGCGTCAGACCGTCCTGCGCGTGTCTGCCGATTGGACGGGGTGAGAGCGGCGGGCGCACTTGAAAGATGCCTGGCCGCAACTCCAGGGAGATTGTTCGGACACCTTCCGTCACCGCCTGTGGCCAGAGTGTGTCTGCTGTCCAGATGACACCAGCAAGAACACTCGGATCAGATATGAGCACCCGCGATAGGTCGGCGCAGGAGGCATTTACCCGGAGCGTGCTAAGACGATATCGAATGGCACCTGAGACGTCATGGGCACGTTGAAGTGTCAAGTCTATATCAAGCGCCAGATGGTGGGCCGCTCGGCGGTCGAGATTTCGCTTTCGTTCCCGAGATTCACTAAGAATGCGAGCTTGTTCTAGGCCAATCGAAAGTTCGCGAGCTTCGGTGATTTGCTGATCGATCCAGACCTGACGGTCAAGAGCCAGGGCGCGGTCCAGCTCGCGGACACCGTCGTAGGTCTCACGGCAATCGATGTCCGCGGCGAGTTGCGCCACGATCTCCTGATCCTTGGCCACCGCGAGGTCATGATCCAGACATTGGACCTGAGCCATGTCGAACACGATCTGCAAGGCCATGTCTCTCGCATAGCCAAGCAGGACGGTGAGTCTCCTGTCTCGACGTCTTGACAGCGCACGGCCAACCCTCATGCCGATCGCCAGATCCCGATGATGAGAAAGCTCCCTGTCGAGGTCTACTGCGATGTCCCGCGCTTCAGAAACCAGACGTCCAAGTCGCTCGTGAACCTCCGTAGCGCGGCAGCGCATGCTCACCATGCTTCCAACTCGCATCGATGCGAGCAGGTGGCTGTTGGGCCGTGGCAAGATCTCGTCCGGGACGCAGGCCCCGTCCTCGCTCGCCATGATGGCCACCAATACGTCGGCGGCCGGAGACGATCGGTGAACCTGCCTGCTAAGTTCTTGGTGAACGGCGGCCAGAACGTCATCTAGTTCGTCGTCTGTCAGTTCTTCGTGAAAGGGGTCGCCAGCTGTGTTCATTGCACCTGTCTCCTGTCTTGCTCCCTGAGCGCTACAACTAGCCCAGCGCGAAGGGCCTTTCTGCCTTTCTTCGTCAGGTCGTACACTTTCTGTGCAGTTATACCTAGTTCAGAAGCAATCTCCAGCGGCTTGAACCCATCGATATGAAATGCCATTACGATTCGCGTTTCAGGGTCGAGGCCGCGGAGTATGCTGCGGACAAATTCTGTCTGGATAATTAGGTCTCCATGATTGATCTCGACGGCTGGACGGTTGTCTGCGATCGTCTCGACGGGATAACTCTGAACGCGCTTCCGCAGTCCAGGTGGGCGCGCGTATTTGCGGTAGGCGACCCTACGAATCCAGGCACGCGGCTGTTTGATGCTGTCCCATCCTGCCGGCAGTTTGGTCAGTCGCCAGGCTTCTGCGAAAGCCTCCTGCGCGGCATCCTCTGCATCCTGGCGCATGGCGCCATATTTCATCAGAAATATAATGACACCGTGATACTCCTGGCTTACGAAGTCCAGGAAGGACGAGCGCGCAGCCTCCGTCGTGACCTGATCCGATAGCAGGCTGCTGGCGCCATAGCCGTACGCGGCAGAAAGCTCACTGGCCAATTCGGGTTGCTCATCTGCTTGCATTGGCGCGACTCTTATCTGTCCGAGCCCTCTGGCCAGGCTCGCTACGGCGGCCTCCATGGCTGCTGTCCATGCTTCCCTGTCGTGAACGTCGGCGACGATCACGAGGCGCGTGTCGCCTATGTGCGTGGTTCGGCCCATGCGGGCTACGGAGATCCGCGGGCCCGGCAGGATCATCGCCCGTAGACGCTGCCGCGTCTGTCCCGAATATGCGGGATGCCATGTGGTTACTCCCTCCCCGAGTTGATGCGCTGAGTGCCCGCCCGTTAGATAAGTGGCACGACACGGCACGGCGCGGGAAGGCTGGATCAAGATTTTTCCGGAAACATGGCCGCTCATCGAGAGATGCCCCCGAGCGCGCGTCTGCCCGTACGTGAACCCGTTAGATCGATCTTGGGTTGGTGCAGTGTCGCGCGTGCGCCTATCGATCATCATTTCAGGACACGCTCGCGGTCGCAGGCAGTTCCGCTTCACAGATCGAAGAACTAGGGGTGGCAAATCGTCGATTAACCGCGCGTTTCATTCGATAGCTCCGCTCCACGCACGCGATAGCGCATAGGACGGTGAGCACTTTCCTTACGGCTTTAAAGGCGCGCGAGCGCGCCGGACACGAGCTGACAGCGCACGTTGGAGCGGCGCCGCGCGTGGGAACGCGCGCTCATTGATGAACGCGGCTACTCCGTCGAGTACATCCGCGGCGCCCGGCGCCGCCTGCATACGATGCTGGCCGACGCCGTCACCGCCGGGCACCTTGACGTTAATCCCGCCAGCCGCCAGCGCGGCCGGGGCCGCAAGGCCAGCCAGGACCCGGGCCCGGGGCACGGCGGAGAAGATCTGGGCCACCGAGAGCACAGCGCTGCTGCTCGCCGAGCGTTGTGGGCTGCTTGGCGGCGAGGCCGAGTTCGTCCGGGTCCTGCTGATGGCCTTCACCGGGCTGCGGTGGGGAGAGACCGTCGGCCTGCAAGCCTCTTTTATCCGCGGCCCGGACCGCCGCCGGAATCACTTCTATATCCGCGTCGAATGGCAGATGATTGAGCTGAATGGCAAGTTCTACCTCGCGCCTCCCAAGGAGGGCTCGCGGCGAGACGTCGATATTCCCGGCTGGCTGTTCGCCCTCCTGCAAGGGATCAAGGCTCATGGCCGCCGGTGCCGGTGCCCGCGCCGAGACGACGGTACGAGCGCGTGCGGGTCGCGCGAGGCGTTCCTATTCCTAGGGGCCGAGGCCGGCCACGCCCGGCGGTCGAACTACGCCGCCCGCGTCTTCCGGCCCGCCGCAGATGGTGTCTACCCGGCGGAGAAACGCCGCCGCGGCTACCACACCGAGCGCTGGCGAGTGCACTGCTCACGCGACCCGTTCCCGGGCATCCCGGTGCCGATGAGGGGCATGCACCGGGCGAAGGCTGAACAGTTGGCCGAATGCTCGCGGGCGCCGCTCATCGCGGGTCTGACACCGCACGGGCTGCGGCACGGCCACCAGACGGCGATGCG
>WNFD01016031.1_pt1 | contig 12318 bp, 11 predicted proteins | sample 5400491 | NCBI WGS metagenome assembly WNFD01 (sample SAMN13153343, study PRJNA577476) | soil metagenome | isolation source: 120 cm saprolite under Douglas fir tree site 2 hole 2 replicate 2 | place: USA:California | collected 2015-04-18 | reverse complement strand
GAAGGGTGAGTGCGATGTACGACAGGCTGCTGGTGGCTGTGGATCATTCCGACGCAGCCGAACGAGTAATCAACGCTGCCCGGGAGATGGCATCGCTGTCTGACGGCGAGGTCTGGCTAGTGCATGTCCGGGAGAAGGAAGTCATGCCCCGCGGCGGGATCTACGCGATCGAGTCGGAGGAGGAGGCGTTGTCAGCGGTCGAGCGTGCTGCCCAGGAGCTGAACAATGCTGGCATCAAGACTCACTACGAAGTGCGAGAAACGATTTACGGGTACGCGGCCCGCGAGATCGTGTCCGCCGCACACGCCCACGACGCCGGCTTGATCGTGATGGGATCGAGAGGGCGCAGCGACCTGGTGGGCCTCGTCCTTGGCAGCACCGCACACAAGGTTATTCACCTCTCCGACCGGCCGGTCCTAGTGGTTCGCTAACCTGCCGGTGATTGAGCGCGCCAGCCCAGCTGACCGGGCATTCCTGGCGATCGATCGCCGGAGTGTCCCGGGACAACTGGGCATTATCCTGTTGTTTGACCGGGCCGACGGATTGGACGTGGCGCATGTCCGTCGGCTGATCAGCGAGCGGATCCGAGCGGTACCGCGGCTTCGTCAGAAGCTCATCCGGGCCCCGTTCGGCTGTGGTGGTCCGATCTGGATCGACGACTCACGGTTCGACATCCGCAACCACGTCCAGGGCGTGGCGTTCCAGGATCCACTCGACGAGCCAGCGCTGCTGGACACAGCCTTGTCGGTAATTGCGACCCCGCTGCCCCGGACCGCGCCCTTGTGGGCCGCCGTGCTGGTCACCGGTCTGGCCGACAACCAGGCCGCCCTCGTGTTCGTGGCGCGCCACGTTCTCGCAGACGGCGTCAGCGGTCTCGCGGTCCTCGCCAACCTCGTGGACTCCCGCTCAGGTATCCGCAGTGCCTGCTTCCCCCGGCCCGCGCCCACCGCGGCCGCGCTCGCCCAGGACGCCTTTTTCAGCAGGCTACGCGCGCTCCGCTACCTCGCGCGGTCATGGCAACTTTTGCGCACATCGATGAGCGCCGGCGGATGTCTCCGGCCGCCACGGGCGCCCGCGTGCTCGCTGAACCAGCGGACCGGTCCCCGCCGCAGCATCGCTGTCGTTCGTACTGAAGTCGGACCGCTGCGGGCTGCGGCGCACCGGCACGGCGCAACACTGAATGACGCCGTGCTGGTGGCGATCGCGGGCGCGTGGCGCCAGGTGCTGATGGACAGGGGCGAATACCTGGACGGGCTCGTGATGGCCGTGCCGGTATCCGGCCATCGTCCAGGGAGTGAGCCTTCGCTCAGCAACATGGTCAGCCCGATGCTCGTGCCTGTCCCGGCCACCCGTGATATCGGGACGCGCCTGGAACAGGTCGCTGCCCGGGTACGCGCGCTCAAGGCGGACGCGACAGGGCCAGCGCCAATCGCCCTCTTGGGCTGGCTCTTCCGGCCGCTCGCCGCGGTCGGCGGCTACCGCTGGTACATGAATCACCAGCACCGGCTGCACACGCTGGTGAGTCACGTGCGCGGCCCAGCCGAACAAGTCGCTTTCGGCGGATTCCCGATCACTTCGGCCATACCGCTCGTGGTGGCCGAAGGCGGGAACGTCACGGTTTACTTCGAAGTGCTTTCCTACGCTGGCACCTTGACCATTTCAGTGATCACCGATCCCGAGCATTTCCCGACCTCGGCACGCTCACTAAAGCCCTGCGCGCTGAACTAGGCCTGATCAGCCGCCTCCCGCCACGCAGGACTAACGAGTCTGGTGGCCCTGCTCGTCGAAGAGCCTGGCCGCATACGCGGCGGCCTGGGTGCGCCGTTCCATGCCAAGTTTCGCGAAGAGCGCGGAGACGTAGTTCTTCACGGTCTTCTCGGCCAGGAAGAGCCGCTCGCCGATCTGCCTGTTCGTCAGGCCCTCGCCGATCAGCTCGAGAATCTTACGCTCCTGGCCGGTGAGGCCGGCGAGCGGATCGGAGCGCCGGGACGCGTCGCGCATCCGCGCCATGACCCGGCTGGCAGCTTCAGGGTCGAGTAGTGATTGGCCGCCAGCCACAGTCCTGACCGCTCCGACGAGATCTGTGCCTCTGATCTGCTTCAGCACGTAGCCCGCGGCGCCCGCCATGATGGCATCGAACAGCGCCTCGTCGTCGCCGAAGGACGTAAGCATCAGGCACGCCACTTCCGGCATGCGTGACCTGATGTCCCGGCACACGGTGACGCCGTCGCCGTCCGGCAGCCGTACGTCGAGCACGGCGACGTCCGGCCGCAAGGCTGGGATCCTAGCCAGCGCCGACGCAGCTGTTCCGGCCTCTCCTATTACCGTGATGTCAGACTCGGCCTCGAGCAGGTCTTTCACGCCGCGCCGGACGATCTCGTGATCGTCCAGCAGGAAGACCTTGATCTGCTGAGCCCCTGCAACGTTCTCGTCCATGCTGTTAGAGCGCCTTCCAGTCGGCCACCACACGCCGGTCATGCACTAGAGCAGCACCTCGTCCACGAGGCGTCGCACGCTGGCCGACGCCTGGCCCGTGGTGCCGACCCTGATCACCATCTGCGGGTACGCGCCCTTGCATAGCACAGTTGTGATGAAGTCACGGAGGTTGATTATTTCGAGTGGTTGACTGTGTAGTGCCGCCGCAACCCCGCAACTGCTGGCGAGGAGCAGCACCCGCTGCAGGGCCTGGCCCGCGTTGATCCAGTCATGGGGCAGGTCGGCACTAGTCGTCAGCACGCTGACCACTCCGGCGGACGTCGGGACTGCGTCGGCACCGGCGGGCGGCAGTCCCCACCCATGGCCGTGTGCGAAATCACGGCTCGGGAAGGATGGCTCCGTACGGTCCGGTCTCGCCGGGTAGGCGGTGGCCGGGACACCGTCCCGGCGGGCGCTGCCAGGCGGCAGAGCCCATCGGGTCTGCTCCCTGATCCGCGCGGCGTCTAGCCTGAGTGCGTAGTCGCCCGCTTCCACGACCGCAGAGAGCGCGCCGCGCTCGCTCTCGTCCGCCATGATCCGAAGCCCGGACTTCTCCTTGTCTGCCTCGTCACGCAGCGCCGAAATGATGCCGGACGGCAGCGGCTCGGGGTCGAAGCCGCCCCGGTGGGTCCGGCGCCGCGGAATCTCAGCGAACAGTGCGCTCTCATAATCAACCGGCGCCACCTGATCCCCGTCATACCTGATTCTCGCCACCAGGTTCGGCAGGTCCGGGTCGGGCAGAACGTGTGCCTTCGGCACGAAGCCCAGGTAGCGCAGCGCCACGCGCGCGGTAAATAGCGCAGCGCCGCAGCTGATCATCATCTCCCTGCCGTCTGGATCAGCGACAGGCAGCCGGCGCTCGACATCGGCGTGCACGCTGATCTCACGGTCTCCCGTGCTGAACCACCAGGGCTGCGTGTTGTGCACCGACGGGGCATATACCGCTGCCTCGACCACGAACCGGGAGATCTCCTCAGGGGAGCCGGCGTGCGTAGGCAACTCGCCGGTCGGCGCCCAGAACACATTCATGGGCCACTCCTGTTCTCGTCGGCACGAGCTGTCGACCCTGACACAGCAAGCACGTCGCCTGCGGGCCCTCGGGCCCACGGGCCCCGGACCCTGGGAGTATCAGTACACCGCTGGCTGACTGCGACGGTCCAGGTACGAAGGTCCAGGTGCCATCGGGACCTTTGTCTAACCCCCTGTCTGACCTCCGCCGTGGTCATGACCGGACGCGTCCTGAATGCTGGGGCCGCCCCACGAGCATCATGTCACCGGCAGGCCTGCGCGCGGTCGGCCGGGTGGTCCTGGCCAGTCCGAACTGGAGCAGCAGTTGCGGCGCGCCTGCCAGCCTGAGCCTGCTCCGGATCAGGGCCCTGGTGGGCGCGGACTCAAGCGGCTGCGAGTACAACGTGGCGAAGACCCAGCTGACCGCAGCATGCGCCAGCACGCGATACAGCGCTTGCCCGGCCCTGAGCCAATCTCCCGTGGTATCGGCCGAGGTCAGCAGGATGGCAGTCGCAAGAGAAGGCGTACCATCCGATTCCAGCAAACCGACGCCACCACCGAGATCGCGCTGCGTTAGCCTCCCAGGCTGCGGAACCGATGAACTCGCGATCGCCCAGGCCGGAACGCCGTCGCTGGCGCTGGTGCCAGCGGGCCTGACCCAGCGACGAACGTCAGCTCTGGATCTGGAATCGGCGTTCAGGGCACCGGCTGCCCGCGCGACGATGGCGGCTAGATGCGCGTAGTCGGCGGGCCGGTCCACCAGAGACAATGCGGCATGCTCGGCGACCGCGTCGTGCTGCAACCCGATCAGCAGCCCGCGTGGCAGCGAGCCGGAGATGTATGCGCCCCGGTGGGTGTGCCGATGCGGCAGCGCGCTGATCATGCGGTTCTCTCCGTCGGTCATTGGCGACCGCTCACCGAGCCGCACCGAGGCCAGCAGGCTTGGTCGCTCAGGGTGCTGCAGCAGGCCGACCACCGGCTGATACCCCAGCGCCCTGATCGCGAGCCGCAGGCCGAACAGCGCGGCGCCGCAGCTGATCAGCATCTCCCGGCCTGTCAGGTCGGAGCGAAGCTTCCGGCTGGGATCGGCGTAGAGCTCGATTGTGTTGGTCGTGACTCTGAACAGCCACGGTTGGGTATTCAAGATGGACGGAGCGCGGGCGGCGGTCGCCAGCAGCCCATCGATGGCCTCGACCGGAAACGGTACGAGCCGCGGTTTCTCCTGGCGCAGGGACATGGCCCTCACCTACTCATCGGGTAAGAGCAAGGTGCATCACCCGGAGTCGGCCAGGTAGGGTCGTTAGGCCGGTAAATCAGGACCTTGGTAACCGGCGGCCCCGCTTCCTCGTGTGTTCAGTTCGCGTCGATCGCCTGAGTGACCGATCCGGCGGTCACGGCTACCGGAGTCGCCGTACTCCTCCCAGGCACGCCGTTGAACCACTGCGTCGCGTAACTGGCCGCGCCGCAGCCCGAGGTGAACTCGACCAGATAGCTGGCAGGCGCGAGGAAGCCGATCTGGTAGCTGCCGTCAGCCCCGGTCTCGGCCACCGCGGGGACCTGCTCACCTGCGGCCGGGTACGCGATCACGCATACCCCGGGAGCAGGCGCGCCGGATACCTGTACGGTCCCGGCGATCCCGCCGTTGGCGGTCAGGGTCGCGCCTACGCCGCCGTGGGTGCTGCCGGAACTCACCTGGACCGGGCCGCCGAATCAGCCGCCAGCCCGCGTGACAGCAGTAGCCGATGCGGCGGACGGCGCGAGGCACGCCCCGACCACGCAGACAGTCACGAGAGCAGGACACGGCGAACGGCAGCCGCCGCGGGCGTCGAGGCATGGCGGGAGCATACGGCGCCCAGTGTGACATTTTCGCTACTTTCACCTGTATATCAGCACGGGCTCCAGAAAATTTTCAGCCAGAACCCAGGAAAGTCACGGGCATTGCTGGCTGCTGGCTCGGGGGCCGCAAGGAGCCTTTCCCATGCCTCACCGTGAGGCAGTGAAGGTCAAGCAATTAAGAAAGGTCACAAGATGTTGAAACGTCCCCTGTCGAGGCTTGTCTCGGCGGCAGCGGCAGCCGGCACGGTCTGCGCGTTGGGCGCGAGCGCCGCGCTCGCCGCACCGGCCGCAACCTGGTCCGGTCCGAGCAAGCCGGTCCCCGGCGCGCTGACCAACAGCTCCCCGGCCCTCAGCACGGTCACGTTCCCGAACCCGATCGGCCAGGGCATCATCGTCGCCTGGCGCGGCCGTGGCGTGGCGGGACATGTCTTCTTTAAGTACCGGGTCAACGGCACGCAGCATTGGTCGCAGCTGGGCGAGCTCAGCGGCGCGCTGACCAGCTCGGCGCCCGCGATCGGCTCCTACACCGACCCGCTTGGCCGCAGCGCCGTCCTCATCGTCTGGGCCGGCCACGGCGACGACCACATCTGGTACGCCCAGGGCGAAACCAAGACCAACGGCACCATCGCGTTCACCAAGCCCGCGATCCTGCCGGCCACCGTGAAGTTCGCGACCACCTTCAACGCTCCGACCGTGTTCTTCCCCGACCACAAGAACGTCGTCCTGGTCACCTGGCGGGGCCCGGCCAACCACGTCAGGTACTCAGTCGGCATCCCGAAGGGCCGCAACTTCAGCTGGAAGCAGTCCGACGTGGTACCGGGCAACCCGCCGTCCCCGACCAGCGCGCGCTGCATGAACGCGCCGTGCACCAGCGCCACGCCCGCGGTGACCGAGCAGACGACGGGCACCTCGAGCGGCCTGATCTACGTCTTCTGGAAGCAACTCGGCACCAAGGACATCTTCTACAGCGCCACCACTGACAACCACCCGACCGACTGGGGCCACCTGACCTGGACCGGCCCCACCCAGGTGCCAGGCGCCTTGGCGCTGACCGCACCGGCGGCATCGGTGCCGACACTGAACAGCACGGGCCCGCTGCTCCTGGTCTACAAGGCACCGTTCGCCACCCACGTCCGGTTCCAGACCCTGACCGGCACGACCTGGAGCGCGTTCTCGAACGTTCCGAGGGCGCGCACGGCAAACTCGCCTGCCCTGGCGAGGAACATCCTCGCCACCACGACGCCCGGCACGATTGGCAATATCGTCTTGTTCGTTTACGGCTGATCACAACGGGCAGCTAACAAAGCGATATCCGGATGCCGGACTCCCCCTTCCGGCATCCGGATGCGCCATTTCCGCCCGCGAGGTTCGAACAACAGCTATGGCCCACCGACGTTGATCTAGCAACCTCGATGGGCCACCACTGTTGATTGTGTGGGCTAGGCGCGGGCCGCCGCTACCCTGGGCAGCCAGCCGAACCAGGCGGGCATGCCCGCGCCAGTGACGGCGGACAGGTGCAGCAAACTTGGCGGCGGGGCTGACGCGGGCGAGGTCCGCGGGCCGGGGTGCGGATCGAGCTCATCTAGCCCGCGCGCCACCATTGCCGCGTCCAAGTGACAGCCCGACCCGATGCGGATCTGCACGACCCGGCAGCCGGCGGGGCTGATCCGGCGGGCTCTTGCCCGACCCCGGCGAGCTCATCAGGTTCAGCATGCAGCGCGAAGCGGCCGCAAAGTGGCCAAGCCGCGACCCGCAGTCAGTCAGTTGCTGCGCGAGAAGATCCGCAGGAAGAACAGGAACACGTTCAGGATGTCCAGGAAGATCGACGCCGCGAGCAGGGGCGCTGACCTGATGTCCTTCGAGGTCCTCAATCGCTGGAAGTCGAACATCGTGAAGCCCGCGAAGATCACCAGACCGAGGACAGAGTAGATCAGGTTGCCGCCCGGGATCTGGACGAAGATCAGCACGATGCCAAAGATGATCAAGGCGAGCAACGCGAAGAAGCAGACGCGCGCGATCGCCGACAGATCGCGCCGGGTCGCGTAGCCAGCCGCGCCGAATCCCGCGATGAACAGCGCGGTCGCGCCGCCCGCCGACCAGAGCGCGCTCGGGTTGGTACCCGCGTAATACAACAGGACGGGCGACATCGCGAGCCCGATCAGCAGGCCGAAAGCGCAGAGCAGCACCACGGTCAGCTGCTGCGACTTGCGGACCGTGAAGTTCATCGCGATGAGACAGATAAACGCGGCGATGAACCAGAGGAAACCCAGGCCATAAGACAAGCCGCGGCCCAGGTACGCACCAGCAGCGAACAGGGCCGCTGTCAGCGCGACATACCCCATCGTCTGGCTGAACAGGCCCCGCGTCTGATCGCGGGTCAGGGCGCCGCCGTAATAGCCGTAACCGCCATAAGTCGCCGGATTACTCATAACGGGCTCCTTCGGGCTCCTTCCCCGCAAACCGCACCGATCATCACGGACCGGTCGGGGTCACCATAGCTATTGCCGAGGCTACTGGCATTATGCCTGCATGCGCATCCTCATCATTGGCGGCACAGTCTTCGTTGGCCGACACATTGCCGAGGCCGCGATCGCTGCCGGACACGACATCACCCTGTTCCACCGCGGCCGCAGCGGAGCCGATCTGTTCCCGAGCGCGACGCACCTGACCGGCGACCGGAACGAGGACCTGTCCGCCTTCTCGAGCAACTCGGCCGGCCAGTGGGACGCGACGATCGATGTCTGCGCATATTTCCCGCGCCAGGTACGCTCCCTCGCCGATGCGCTCGGCGGTCGCGGCGGTCAGTACCTCTTTATCTCCTCGACATCGGCTTACCGGATTCCCGTCTCGCCGGGTTTCACCGAGGACGCGCCGCTAGCCGAGCTCGACGACCCGGCCAGCGAGGAGTTCACCGACAAGACCTACGGCGGACTCAAGGTGGCCTGCGAACGCGCGGCCATGGAGATGTTCGGCGACACCACCACGGTGGTCCGGCCGACCTATGTCATCGGGCCGCACGACGAGAGCTACCGGTTCACCTGGTGGGTCGAGCGGATCGCGCGCGGCGGCACCGTGCTGGCGCCCGGCGGTGCGGCCGACCCGATCCAGGTCATCGACGCCAGGGACCTGGGCAGCTGGGTCGTCTCCCTGGCCGAGCGCTCGGTGGCCGGAATCTTCCACGCGGTCAGCCCGCCGCCCCCGTTCGGCTTCGGTGACCTCCTCGAGGCGATAGCCGCTGAAGTCGCGCCCTGGGGTACGAGGCTGACCTGGGTCGACGCGGATTTCCTGGTGGAATTCGGCGAGAGCATGGAGACGATCCCGCTCTGGCCAGGCGGCGACAGTGAGCGCGACATCAACGCCGCTGACCCGGCCAGAGCCTGCGCGGCCGGGCTCGCACCGCGCCCGATCAGGCAGAGCATCGCGGAGATCCACGCGGCCCAGCTCGCAACGCCCGGGCAACCGCAGGCTGGCGTCGGGCTCACAGCTGAGCGGGAAGCGGAATTGCTCGCCGCCTGGCACGCCATACAGGCAGCAGGGCCTAACCAAACCTAGGGCGGACTCGCCCGGCTAGCGCTCGGCCAGCACGGGCAGTATCTGCCGCGGGATCACGGGCGGCGCGGCGCGGCGGCGCCACTCTCGCGGATACCCGAGCGACACCTCGACGTGGCGGATCCCGTCATGCCACGTCGTCCTCGGGATGTGCAGGTGGCCGTAGACCACTGCGGCCGCGTTGAAGCGCCGTGGCCAGTCGGCCGTTCGGACGGTGCCGCACCACTGGGCGAACGCCGGGTATCGCAGTACTCGCGTCGGCTCCCTGACCAGCGGGAAGTGGTTGACCAGGATCGTGCTGGTGCCGGTGGGCAACGCGGCGAGCCTGCGCTCGGTGCTGGCCAGACGGGCGTCGCACCAGGCTTGTTTGCTCGGGTACGGATCGGCGTGCAGCATGGACTCGTCATTGGCGATGATCCCGGCCGCGTAGGCACGCTCGAGAGCCTCGGCCTTCGTCGTGGCGCCTTCGGGCAGGAAACTGTAGTCGTACAGCAGGAAGAGCGGGGCGATCACCAGCGGCCCGGAGTCGTACTGCCAGACCGGATAAGAATCCTCTGGCGTGTGCACGCCGAGACGCCGGCACATGGCGACCAAGTGCTCGTACCGCTCGACGCCGCGCAGCCGGACCGGCTCCCTGCGGTGCGTCCACAGTTCGTGGTTGCCGGGAACCCAGATCAGCTCGGCGAACCGCTCCCTAAGGGTGCCGAGCGCCCACTCGATGTCGGCCGTGAACTCCCCGACGTCGCCGGCGACGATGAGCCAGTCGGCGGATGACGTCGGGCGAAGGCCGGCCACGAGATCCCTGTTCTCGCCGAATCCGACGTGCAGGTCGCTGACCGCGAGCAGCCTCGGCTCGGTCGCCTCGATGTCACTCGCCACTCCCTCGTCCTAGCTGCCGAGATACTTGAGCACGGCCAGCACCCGCCGGTGATCGGTGCTGGTGGGCGGCAGATCGAGCTTGGCGAAGATGTTGGTGACGTACTTCTCCACCGCGCTGGGGCTGACCTTCAGGAGCGCGACAATTCCGCCGTTAGAACGACCTTCGGCCATCAGCCGCAGCACCTGCTGCTCCCGCGGCGTGAGCCGGCTCAACGGGTCGTCGCGGCGGCGGATCAGCAATTGGGCGACGACGTCCGGGTCCAGGGCGGTACCGCCGGCTGCCACCCTGCGCACCGCGTCCAGGAAGTCGTTCACGTGCGCGACCCGGTCCTTCAGCAAGTAGCCGACCGAACTCGTCGCCGCGGACAGCAGATCGGTCGCATAGCTTTCCTCGACGTACTGGGACAGCACAAGCAGACCGACGGCCGGGTACTGACGGCGGATGACCAGCGCGGCCTTGATGCCCTCGTCGGCGTACCCGGGCGGCATCCTGACGTCGATCACGGCCAGGTCCGGCTGGTGCTCGGCGACCGCCTTGAGCAGCTGCTCGGCATCGGGCACGGCCTCGACCACCTCGAACTCGCCGTCGGAGAGCAGCCTCGTCAGCCCGTCCCTGAGCAGTACCGAATCCTCGGCGATCACGATTCGCATGGCAGCTCTGCGGCGATGACGGTCGGCCCGCCTGGCGGGCTGTCAATGCTCAGCGTGCCATCCACCGAGGCGGCCCGCTGCGCGAGGCCCCTGAGCCCGGTGCCGCTCAGGCCCGTGCCGCTCAGGCCCGTGCCGCTGAGGCCCGTGCCGCTGAGGCCCGTGCCGGGCCCGTCGCCGCCGCTGCCGGCCGGAACTGCCCCGCCCGACCCGTCGTCGGTAACGACGACCCGGAGCTTGTCGCCGTCGCGCGTCACCGTCACCTCGGCCTGAGTTGCTTGGGCGTGCTTCGCCACGTTGGTCAGCGCCTCCGAGACGATGAAGTAGGCCACGGCCTCGACGCTCGGCGAGGCTGGCTGCGGCACGTTCACGCGCAGCCGGACGGGCAGCGGAGCGCGCGCCGCGAGCCCGGAGAGCGCCGCGTCGAGCCCGCGATCATTGAGCACCGCCGGATGCAGGCCGCGGACGAACTCGCGCACCTCCGACAGCGCAAGCATCGCCTCCTCGTGCGCGGCGGCTATCGCGCGGCGCACCGGGTCCGGCGCGTCCGTGAAGCGCGCCCTGGCAATGCCGAGGTTCATGGCCAGAGAGACCAGCCGCTGCTGGGCGCCGTCATGCAGATCGCGCTCGATCCTGCGGCGCTCGGCGTCGGTCGCGGCGATGATGTCAGCCCGGCTCCTGGTCAGCGATTCGAGCCGGAGAGCCAGATCCTCGCTCTGGCTTGGCCCGAGCAGCGACCTGGCTAGGGTCTCGTCGGCGCGCATCACCTGCTGGGCGAGCCAGGGGGCGGCGAACAGCAGCACAACCGCCGCGGCGCAGGCTGCTGCTCCTGCAGCGGCCTGCGGATGACCAGCGACCAGGTAGCCGATCGCGACCGCGGGTGCCAGCCAGCAGGCAGCCACCAGCCCGCCAGCCGCTCCGGTCCCGACGGACAGCACGTGGAACGCGAGCTGCCGCCAGGTCCCAGCGGCCAGCCACGGCCCGACCGGCCACGGCTTGCGCCCGGCCGCACTGGAACCCGCCGGGATGTGCACTCCTGCCACCGCGCGGAACCGGGATAGCTGCAGAGCTGTGAGCCCCTGTACCGCCCAGAGCGCCAGCACCGGGCCCGCTATGACCACAGCTACATACAGCACAATGTGGCCCCAGCTGCCGACGGGCCAGTTCACCAGGCTGAAGACCGCGGCTCCCCAGATGACGGCGAGCCCGCCGAGCAGGGCGGTGCCCACCGCCGCGACGAACAGTGCGGCGAGCCCGTTCCTGGTGGCTCGCCAGGCCGACGCCGACCGCAACGAGCTGATCATGGCGCCGACCCACCGGAGGGTCAGGTCTGCCGAGGTCATGACGTCAACGTACAAGGACATCCGGCTCGTCACTATCGGGCTGTCCTGCGCGCCGGGTGCGGAAATCCCCACCCACGGCCGGCTGGGCGCCCCAGCGACGCGGCGCGTTGCGGCTGGCACCGTCATGTCCATGATCGAACTACGCGCACTGACCAAAACATACGGACCCACGACCGCTGTCTCGGACCTGACGTTCACCATTCGGCCCGGAGTGGTCACCGGCTTCCTCGGCCCGAACGGCGCCGGGAAAAGCACGACCATGCGGATGATCCTCGGCCTGGACGAGCCGACCGGTGGCTCGGTCATGGTCAATGGCCGCCTGCCCAGGACCCACGCCGCGCCGCTGCACGAGATCGGCGGGATGCTCGACCCGCGGGCCGTGCACCCGTCTCGCAGCGCCTATCACCATCTGCTCGCGCTCGCGCGAACCTCCGGCATCCGCAAGTCGCGGGTCGATGAGGTCATCGACGCGGTCGGCCTTGGCGCCGTGGCGAGGCGGCGGGCTGGCAAGTTCTCGCTCGGCATGAGCCAGCGGCTCGGCATCGCGGCGGCGTTGCTCGGCGATCCGGCCACCGTGGTG
>WNFD01005821.1_pt1 | contig 12318 bp, 11 predicted proteins | sample 5400491 | NCBI WGS metagenome assembly WNFD01 (sample SAMN13153343, study PRJNA577476) | soil metagenome | isolation source: 120 cm saprolite under Douglas fir tree site 2 hole 2 replicate 2 | place: USA:California | collected 2015-04-18 | reverse complement strand
TTCGAAGGACAGGTACGCGGCGTATCTCATCATGGCCAGGAGAGACATCTCCACACAACAGGCCGGATACATTGACGCAGACTTTCTTCATCCACCAACTTTTCCCTTGCATTCAGACGGCGGACCATACATTTCGGCAGCTAAGGTTGGAGTCGAGGTCTAAAGGGACGCTCCTATGGAGTCCAAGCGTGGTTCTAAACCCCGAAAAGTTCGAAAATCGTCTACTAGGGCCGACCATTCTTTTCAATAGGTTAGCTCGCGATCACTCGCTGTATAGGTCCAAGTGCGGGGCCACAAAGGGCCAATAGCCAATTTCACTGCATCCTGGACGAAGTATCAGTGGCTACGAATGTCTCTCTTAGAATCTCGCGAAATCGATTCGAAACGAGTTCTCCTGACAATCCGTCATTCATCAGGCTAGGGAGCATGATTTGGCTTTCAAGGGATGTGATGAGGGAAGTCGCACTCTTCTCCAAATTGACCAACAGCCAGATTTTAGACAGCATGAGTTTGATTACTGCATCATACTTCTTTCCTAGAGACTTTTGGCGGAGGGGAACACACCTATTCATGGCAACGAGATAAAATCCTCCACAATCGCAAACATAAGCCCGCACGGTTACCGAAAGGACACGCGCGTTAGTGAACCGACCTGCTCTCACTCGCCGAAAGCTCCTCAAGGAGCTCCTCAGCACCACCGCCGCAGCAACCATCTACCTACCCACGCTCGAAGCCCTCGCCCAACCCCAATACGGTGGAGCCACCGGCCAGCAGCACGGCGAAATGGGCCGCATTGCCGGCGAGTTCCGCAAACAATTCGCCGTCCCCGCGACCTCCATCGCCATCTCCCGCAACGGGGTGTTCGTCTACGACCAGGCCGTCGGCGTCGGCGACCGCCAGTTCCTCACCCAGGTCCAGCAAGACTCCCTCTTCCGCATCGCCTCCGTCACCAAGCCCATCACCTCCGTCACCATCTTCTCCCTCATCGAGCAAGGCAAGCTCAACCTCAACGACAAAGTCTTCGGCCCCTCCGGCATCCTCGACATCAAATACGGCAAGCCGCCCTACAAGCCCTTCATCACCGACATCACCGTCGACCATCTCCTCACCCACACCTCCGGCGGCTGGCCAAACGACGACACCGACCCCATGATGCTCAACCTCTCCTGGGACCAGACCAAACTCATCACCCACACCATCGCCAAACTCCCCATCACCAACCCGCCCGGCACCCACTGGGCCTACTCCAACTTCGGCTACTGCGTCCTCGGCCGCGTCATCGAGCAGGTCACCGCCGAACCCTACGAATCCTACGTCCGCACCCACATCCTCGGCCCCAGCGGCATCTCCACCATGAAGATCGCCCGCAACAAAATGGACGACCGAGCCAATAACGAAGTCGTCTACTACGGCCAGTACTCCGAGGACCCCTACAAGCTCAACATCACCCGCATGGACTCCCACGGCGGATGGATCGCCTCCTCCACCGAACTTGTCCAGTTCCTCAACCACGTCGCCGGAGCCCCCGGCATCCCCGCGCTCCTCAAACCCGAAACCATCAAAACAATGACCACCCCCGCCCCCGCCTGTCCCGCAGGCGAAGCCCGCTACGCCCGCGGCTGGATGGTCCGCAACAACGGCGCCGGAAACTGGTGGCACAACGGCAGCCTCCCCGGCACCACCTCCCTCATGGTCCGAACCCCCACTGGCATGTGCTGGGCCGCCCTATGCAACACCCGCACCGAACCCGCCGACCAGATCAACACCGCCCTCGATCAAATGATGGGTAACATCGTCCGCACCGTCCCTAATTAGAAGTGGCGATCTAGTAGGCTTACGGGATGGCAACCCGAAGAATTCCGCCACAGTCACAGCCCCCCACACTTTCAGCGCTACAGGCAGTCAATCTTCTTCGCCGCCAAATTGAGAGAAGTGAAGAAATCAGCCAGCTGAATCACGACGACCCAAAGATTGATGGGTGGAAATCTACTACACAGACCGTTCTTGACGGAGCATTTGGCCTGCCTAATGGTGAGTCAGAGTGGAGAACAAAGGAGTTCCTGTATGCATCCGGCGGTTCGATCCACGTAAACATGAGCGAGCGAGAAATCCAACAGCATTTTCTAACGAAGCTTAGTAATCAAAAAGCTCTACTGAACGCATTTGTTGAACAATTAGAGGACGGTATTCCTCCAGGGATCGCCACTGCAGTCGATCAATACCGCTTCCATAGTGCCATCGATACCGTCAGTGGAAATCTTCTTCGTGATGGCCACTATAAGCAGGCTGCGCTTGAGGCTTTTATATGTGTTATTCAACAGGTCAAGACTCGATCCGGTCGAGCGGATTTAGACGGCGACAATCTCATGAATCAGGCTTTGGGGTCCGAAAACCGGACCCCAATTCTAAAGTTCAACCCGCTGCAAACCGACCCAGAACGGGACGAACAAAAAGGAATCATGTTTTTATTTAAGGGCGTCGTAGCACTACGTAACGCGAAGTCTCATAGCAACACTCTCTTTAACAGTCCGCAGAGGGCACATGAGTATCTTGCTCTAGCAAGCCTACTGATGCGCCTTCTGGAAATCGCAGTCAATGCGTGACGGGGCCGGTGTGAATTCAGTTAGGGGCCAATCGAGGGGCAAAAAATCTGGAGTCGGATGTTGCAAAAGCTGAGTTTTCGAGGTGTCAGTGATACATGAAATAGTCGAACTCGTAAAAGCGCTAGCGTGGCCTTCCGTCGCAGTCTACATCGTGGTGAAATTTCAAGCTCAAATACGTCAGCTACTGAACGAAATGCCGCGGGTTGTACAACGCATGCGATCGGCACATGGTCTTGGCCTGGAGATTGAGTTGGACAGAATCGGCGATGAATTGCCCGTTGCCGAAATCCAAGCACAATCCCTGTCCTTGAGATTACCTGCTGTGCCAGTGCCTACAGGGCAAGGAGACAATTGAAATGGCGAGTACTGAATTAGACCCCGGGTTCGAAGAGAAAATATTGGAGGAAGCGATTCGGTCTCCGTCCATTGCAATGATGCGACTGTCAATTGAAATTGATCGCCAACTCAGACTGATTCTGGCGGTAATAGGAAGGCTAAAAGACTATACAGGCTTGTCACCGAACGAAGCATTGGACCTGATGGAGACGTGCATGGAAGGATCTCTAATTCCCTCAGAGCTTCGAGACACTGTTAAGAATTTTTGGGAACTCAGAAACTATGTCGTCCACAGCGGGGGATCGCAAGTCGGTTATGCGATGCGAGCAGTGGACTATGGCAATCGAATTCTCCGGATGCTTCAGACGATCCCTCGACCGAGTTTTATTGTGTTCGCCAGTGTTTACGTTTTTTCCGATCCAACGTGTACTGTCCTGCGTCCTGATGTTAAAGGTGTCATTCTCGAATCTTTTGGATACAGGGGAGAAAGTCATGGAAAGCACATCCATCCAAGTCGCAAAGACTACGTTCAAGGTCAGAGCGTCAGTTGGGAGTGGAGCATGGCGGGGCCGGGCTGGGGCGAGACGTGGTATCGGAACCCATCAACAGGGGAAAGTACGCACGCCTGGACCAGTTCGCTTGAATTTATCGGGCGACCCCTTGAACTAATTTGAACCCTTTGAGTGCAAAAAACAGCCGCCGCGAAGCGGCCACCGCTCTGCCGAAGGCCGAGCGTAGTCCGAAGGACGAAGCGACTCACTTCTTCTTCGCCGTAGGCTTAGGCTTCAGCGCCCCCGCATACGCATAACTCAAATCCAGATACCGCCCCCCAAAACGCCAACGTCACTGTTGTGAGAATATGTGTTCAACGGCGGAGCTTGCACCAGCAGCTGCTCCAGCCGCTCGAAGTAACACTCCCCGCTCTCCAGTACCAGATCCGTTCTACAGAGTCACACCGGGCCCAAACCGAACCTAAGGAGAGATCATGCGCATACAGCCCTTCCTCGCCGCAGCCAATTATCACGCACACCTCCACGCTCTCATTGATTCACCTTCAGGGGGGGCCGGGGATTCATTTCTAGGGGCGCATGGCGTGATGAGTGGCTGGGCGCACTTCCCGCTCACCTTCACCCGCTAGAGGGAGGCGCACACGTCACACCAGTCCGCGACCTGGAGGCGACCTGTAAGTACCTCACGAAGAGTCCATTCTCTAAGCATGTACGCGACCATGAGAAAAGAGTCGTGGAAGCATTGTTGGCCTGTAATGCGGCGAACCATCATCAAGGGCAGCATGGTGGAGCCGGGGGGAGTGACGTACAGTGTGCATGTCAAAAAAGCCGCTTGATGTGACTCCCCGAAAAATGTAGGGTGCCGCTCTTGGAAGGGAACACGATGCCAAACCAGATGCCACCACGCAATCCTCACTATGCAGAAGTCGACTATCCGTCACCGACGCACCGTTGCCCCTTATGTCTTCGCGAGAATGACGGGGCGACTCACCGGAGCCTCTGCTGTGGCTTCATAAATGAAGCCCTAGAGGGTCGATCATTCTTCGTCTTCCCGCTTTCCTGCCTCACCAGATGAGATTCACCTTCGCTTGTAGCTCCGCGTCCTCGGCCGGTCGCAGGTAGCGCATCGTGCATTCCAGATCACTATGACCCATCAGCTTCTGCACACTTCTGATGTCTACGCCCTTGCGGAGCAGCGTCGTCGCATACGTTGAACGGAACTTGTGCAGGAACCATTTCTCGCACTCATCCCTCTCGACACAGGAGGGACACGCGCCGCAGTTGAGACCACCCGCCTTCGCCAGTCGCTTGAGTGTTCGCAGTAGATGAGTGTTGGGTTTGTTGCCGCTCGTTCCTTTGGCGGTTGCACCTCCGTCACCGTCGTATCTTCATCCGGCAATATCCGCAACAGATGGAGTGGCGGCCTTTCGCTCTCCGCAAGCCACTCCGCGTACTCACGCGGTTCCAGGATGACCGGCTGGCGATTGTGTATCGCGCTCATCTTCGTGTTCGGGTCGGTTGTGATGACTGCGAACGTGTTCTCCCACTGCCCTGTCTTCAGATTCTGCGACGGTCCCCAGAGGCCAGCCATGCCGAGAACGTGACGGCCTTTGACGGCAAGCCGGTACTTTGGTCGTGGTTCGGGTGCTGTCTTCTGCCATTCAAAGAACGAACCGGCAGGGACTATGCAACGGTTGTGTAGGCGTTCTCTCCAGAATGGAGACGTGGCTACAGTATCCGAACGCGCATTAAATAGCAGGCGATCAGGGAGCTTGAATCCCCATCGCATCTCGCCTACCTGACGCTCACCTTCTTTCATGTAGATGACGGGCTGAATAGAACCTGGGGCGCATTCTAATTCCGTGCCGAAATAGATGTCGTCAAGCGTGACGGAGACGTGGAACGCCTCAGCGATTTTTTGCTTCTGACCTGCTTCGTATCGTCCGCACATCGCCCACCTTCAGATGTTCTAATTCAGATATTCTTTTCAAGGCTTGAGTTTATCTTTCACTGTATCGACAAGATGCCTCAAAGCAGGAACGTCGATCTCAACCCTATCCTTCCCGACACGTGTGGACACGGGCGGAGTGCTGCGATACCGTCCAGATTCTGAGCCAACGTCAGACTCCACGGGCTCCTCGGTGGATGGTTTATCGGCTCTAATAACTGTCATTGTCGGAACTCCTTGAAACATATCTCAGTCATTGTGGATGCCGTCTTCTCAGACCTCGTTGCAATCGTCGCAGGAATCGACCTGTACAAAGAAGGCTGGTGCATGGGGCTCTGTCTCATTCCAATAGCTTCTTGATCTGGTCCACCGCTTTCTTCCAGCTCACATGCTGCTCGACGGTCAGGGCTTCTAGGGCGTCGACTGCGGCTTTTGGCGTGTGCTGTGTTTCAGGTATGCCATGAGAATGTCGAGGTCATCGGCAAGCCCTTGGAGGTTCTCTTGTTGAACGGTGCGGATACCCATGCAATGCTAGAACACTTGACCGAGCATCAGTCACGCTGAGGTTGGGGTCGCAAACAATCGTCGGGTAGCGTCGCGATGGGACTCACCTGGCGGCAGGATGTCTAGATTTCTTCGTCGTGATATTTTGCTCGCCTCATGGCGAACGAATCACACAAATCCGAACCGAGGCCGGAAACTCTTCAGCTCACCGCCAAGATGCTAGGCACAACTGTGCAGGTCGGAACAGTCCCGAGGGGCCGCTCTGACTGATCGCAGTTCGTCCGTGTCGCATGTGACGCCGACGTGATGGGCATGTCCTGATGCAATTCGGATCGCCTCCGTTATTGCGAGAACTCCGGCGACCGCGCTGACAAATGGAACTGCGACACTGTGCAACTGCAAGAGCCCCCTGCGGCTACGCCTGCAAGCGGGCAGTCGCTTCGTCCTATTTCGACCATTCTCGCACCGGGTGCAGTACTAGCTATCCAACGGTTCCAAAATGCCTGCACGTAAAAAGCCGTCATATCTCTCTAGGCTCGAGCCAATGATTACGTGAGGGACAGAGGCATCTGACGATTCCACAATCGCAGCACATCCTGGGCGATATCAAGCACTATGCTCTGAACGACCAGGAGACTGGTCGGTCGTCATCCCGCCATCGTTGACGCCGGAGACTTCAATTTTTCGTGCACTGGAGTTCTCTCGTTTTAAGTCGCCAGGGGAGGTGGCAGATAACCGTAGTCCCGCTCCAATACAGCAGCGATTCCGAGCACAATTTCGTCTTGGTAGGGTCTGCCTGCGATCTGAATCCCAATTGGCAGGTTTTCTGGCGATCGCGCCACGGGAATGACGGCAGCCGGTCCTCCCAGCAGATTGAACCATTGGGTATATCGCATCGCATCCAGATAGGCCACCGTTTGGCCACCGATATTCCACTCCCGTTCGCCGTGGCGAAACGCCGGCACAGAGCATACCGGCATTAGCAGAACCGGGTACTGACGCATCTCTGTTAATAGTCGGCCCCGCACCCTATCGCAATCTCCCCAGGCCGTGAGCAGTTCCTCTCCAGATAGGGGTGCCTCAGCGTGCGCTATGCGAAGAAAGTCTTCGAGGATAGGGCTCAGCTTGGCTTGACGTCCCGCAATCATGCGGTCAACCAACATCGTCCCGCCACGCACGAAGAGCTTCCACCAAAGTGTGCGCGCTTCCTCAAGGGCACACGGCCGAAATGGCTCAACACGAAAGCCCTGTCGGCGCAAGGAATCAACCGCGCTCCTCACAGCCTGGCGAGTTTCCGTGGTAACTGATGTCAGACCGTCATCTTCGAAAAACCCAATGGGAACTTGTTGCAGATCTTCCAGGGAATGTTGCTGCAAGCGAATCGGTGCGCCTATGGGGTCGGCGTCCGCGGGGCCCGAGAGTACCCGAAAGAGCAGTGATACATCCTCGATCGTGCGCGCCATCGGCCCAATGGTTCCAAGCAGCGAAAATGGACCAGCGCACGGAGGCAGGTGGCCATCGCCTGGAATTCGGCCTGGCGTCGGCTTAAGGGCGCAAATGCCAGTAAAGTGTGCAGGCTCCCGCACCGATCCACCGCTGTCACTGCCAAAACCACTCGCAGAGAGGCCAGCTGCGATAGCGGCAGATTCGCCGCCGCTCGATCCGCCCGCCGTCCGTTGAAGATCCCACGGGTTGGATGTTCGTCCGTACAGACGATTGTCCGTCTCATACGCCATCAGGAACTCAGGACAGTTGGTTGTGCCGAGTACGACTGCACCCGCCTGCCGCATCCGCGAAACAATAATCGCATCTGTGGCGGGGATGTGTCCCTGGTTCAGCAGGCTACCTGTCTCGCACCGGTGTCCCGCCACTGAGATCGAGGCTTTCACCGACATGGGAAGGCCGGAGAGCATTCCAGGCGCCCTCCCGGCTCGGTCCAGAGCGGCAGCCTGCGCACGCACGCGGTCGGCATCGAAGTCGATCAACGCATTAAGCTGCGGATTGAGTCTGTCGATTTGTCGAATGTGCTCTTCAGCAAGCTCAAGTGAAGATATCTTCCGAGCGTGGAGCATCGCCAGCATCTCGACAGCGGAATTCAGGACCACGCCGCTCATTGAGGAGTTCTTGTTTCGTTTGCACCAGGTGCCGACAGAGTTGGCAAATAGTGGAACTCGTACCTATGAGCAGCAATGCCCGACTCGAAGCGATCGTTCCATTCCAGTTGGTAGGCGATGTGCTTTGCGTCGTCCGGATAATGTTCCTTGCTCTGATATGGATAGCCGCTCATCGCATGAAACGGCATTGCGTCTACTGTGAAAGGAGACGCCTCATAGAAGTCCATATCCTTCACAAATCCATTGGCATAAAAAAAATAATCACGAACCCAATGGGCGGGTAGTACAGGTTGTGCGGCAGCGTTAAATTCCAAATCCATATCCTCGCCGGTTCCAAAGATGACATATTCGTCGTCAATCCGTTGAAGCAGCGGCGTCACGTCACCATAGTGTGTGTAAGCGCCTCGTTGCGGTATAAACGGACCGGTGCGGCTCATCTGCTTGTAGTCGTAGTTCAAGTCGCCGGGCGTGATTCCGTCAATCTGTTGCGGGTAACCGCGGAAGGCCAGCGAAGCCTTCATCAACGGCAACTCAGTCTGCCGAATTCTGGCGCGTGTCGATGCATCTGACTCGTTGTCGACAAGCACCTGATCCCAGTAAATTTGCAAATTCGTAACCAGGCGTATGCGACGACTTCCTGCAGGTACTTTCCCCGTGAGGTCGACGACTATCGTGCGCGGCAGACCGGCAGGGAAGCCCATATCGTCGACGATGCGCCGCCAGGAACCATCCGGAAGCTGGGCTTCTACATAGGGCGGTACCGGCGCTATACCTGCCTGCCACGCCGCGTACATCGAATTTGCAGAGAAGTATTCAATGAAACCGTGAAGCAACAGTAGCAAGGGTCTTCCTGGTGTCCACGTGCCCAGATCAAGTGTCAGAGCATGCGAATTTGTAAACCCGGCATACGGCAGATTCGTAAAATCCTTGACGTACGTATGGTCCACAGTGCGCAACAAAGGAAGCACATCATTCCCATGGTCGTCCCAGGCTCCAGCAGGAACATGTGCTGATTGGCTCAAAATCGTTTCCCTTTTCACAAAGGGTGTTTCGCTTAGAAACCTTTCATTCGGAAACACGTCGGTTCCTTCTGGATGATCGATGGCAACCAGACGCACTTGATCGATGAAGTTGACCTCCTCCATTGGCTCACCAAAGCGCAGACTCAGCCTGCCGTGCTGCGACTTCAATCGTGCTCCGTCAATTTTGATCCATTCGTCAGGATCTGGAGTGTTGCGTTCGACTGGGGACGTCCAATGCCCCACTACCCCCGCGCCGATCACATCGGAGATAAAGCCGAACTTGCCGCCGTCCCAGGCAAACAGAGTTGGGCATGAACTGCCGCGACGGTCCAACTCCGTCAGCCTCAGTCTTTTGCTTGCCGGTACGTCAATCTCGTCCTGCGGCACGCCCGTTGGCCACAATAAGCGAACAAGGTCAGCTTCCTCCGCCCCGCCAAGCCCGGCGATAATGTCCATCGTGCTGGTTACCTCCCACTTCTGCCATAGGCCGTTTGCGAAAACTTCCACCTTAGTGCCGAGCGCGCTCTTGTTATCGGCAAGACCCTTCAATGAAATCTTCAGCGAGTGATTTCGTTCTCCACCTTTGTTCATGAGCGCCACAACCGCTCCATTCGTCTGCGTAACGACAAGGTCAGCAGCACCATCACCATTCAAATCCATGGCCATCAGCGAACGTGGCGACTTCAACTTTGTCTCCTCCAGCTTCAACTGCTCCGTCACATCGACAAACCCATCCGGTCCAACGTTGCGTAGCATCCTCAGTTTTGACTCACTCGCCGTCTTGACGACCATCGCAAGATCAAGCCACCCGTCATTGTCGAAATCGATTGCCGCAAGGCTCAAACCCCTGGTCGCATTTTGGAGCGGAAGTGCCACTCGCTCAAAACGTTTGCCGTCAATATTCTTCCAAAGCGTCACCCCCGGCGCACCAGCATGGGTCAATGCAATGTCCATCCAGCCATCCTTATTGAAATCAAAGGCGACAACTCCGGTGGTTGGCGGGAGCCCTTTTTCCGAAAATAAAGGGATGGGGCGGAATGCGCCGTCACGAGGATTGGCGAAAAAAGTGGGTGCCGAGCCCGAGCCAGCCACAACGAGGTCGACGGCTCGATCATTATTCAAGTCCGTGAGCACTGACGCAGTCGTACTGCCCTCACCACCCAATCCCGCTTGTTGTGTCCAGTCCGTGAAGGTCTTGTCGCCATTGTTTCGCCATAGAACATTAGGTTTCGCGCCGGTATTTCCCTCCCCAGTGACGAACAGATCCAAATCTCCATCGTGATCGTAGTCGACAAATATCAGGCCGGACGGATGGTTCATCGGAATGATTCTCGCAGTCTCCGTCACATCGGCAAACCTGCCAGCACCGATATTCCGAAAAAGGAGTACCCGGTCACTCATGGCGATCGCGACATCTGGCAACCCATCATTATCAAAGTCGCCCACGGCACAGGCTACGCCGTCACCCCTGACCTCCAGCCCGGTTTGAGCGGGCGCCACTAGCTCAAAGCCGCCCGTCCCCGTGTTCCGATACATTCGCACGGCCGATGCTCCGCTCCCCATCATAAGCAAGCTGGCTCGACCGCCTCCGTCCACATCAATCAGGCACGCGCTGTTATTGTGGAAGACTCCCGTATCGCTCGAGCTCTCCCAAGCCCTCGAAAATGTAACTGGAATCATTGGCCCCACCTTTGGTGCGTTGGTGGCAGCGTCCTCCGCTCGTCCCAGATCCCCCTCTTCCCCATAGGTGTGGGAGAACGGGAAGGACAGCTTCGCGCTCGTCAACTGCTGAAAGCGTTCCACAGCTACACGGGCCTCGTCCACTTTGCCCTGACGTTGCAACGTACGGGCGAGTCCAAATTCGGCAGAGGCATGTAGTGGTGCAAGCCGCAGCGCGGCGCGGAACTCAGCCGCCGCAGCCGGAAGGTCGTGCTGGTCAAGAAGGAAAGAACCTAAAAAATAGTGACTGTCTGCGTTGGCGGGATCAAGCTTGAGAACTCTCCGGAAAGCATCCATACTCTGCTGCGGCTTATTGTCGCTACGGTAGAGCAACCCGAAGACATACCAGATACGTGGATTATTCGGAGCCTGCGCCGCAGCACTTTGCAATGCCGTCGTTGCCTCCGGCAGCCGTTGAAGGTACAACAGCGCAATGCCCCTATTCAACTCCGCAACGGTAAGCGATGGATCAAGTCTGTAAGCCTCGCCAAATTTGTCGATGGCCTTCTCTAAGAGCTGCTGACTCATTAGAGCGGTGCCAATGTTATTCAGGCGAACCGCTTCACCCTGAGCAGGGCTTTTAACACTGGTCCTCCCCTGCAGCGGGTTGCACAACAGAAGAAGAACTAAAGAGAGAGGAATCCTTCCAACCCTGTACGCCCGATCCAACAACCTCCCACTGCAGTCCATTCCGACCCCTTCAATACCAACCCGATTCGATAGTGCAGCACACCCCGGCCGCGCACACACACGCGACCTGATCCTCCGCGATCCGAATTGGAGAGACGCAAAGCCATAGTACGCCCGTCCTGTGCTTCTCCTCCGCTCAAAGAGGTGCAGGTGCCCGCGGGAGTGCTCTGGCCCAAAGTCGGGAAAAATCCAGCGAACGGTCTTCTCGATCGAACAGCAGACGCATAGTATAAGATTGGGGCCCTGAGACAGGATGTATGAGGAATAACCTTGCCATGCTCAAGTCGCGTCGCAGCTTACTGAAAAGTGTTCTTGGGACGGCGGGTGCTGTGGCGACCGGGCCATGGATGCTTGCTGCACCGCAAACTCCGCAACCGATGCCATCTCCGAATGCCCCGACCAATCAGAATTTTCCGGGTGGGCTGAATGGCCCGCCCGTCTCGAACACAGAAAAGCCTAAGCCGAACCCAATGAACCAAGAGCAAATCGCCGCGTTGGTGCAGCAGGTCTATAAATTGGCATCCGAACTCAAGGACGAGGTCGAACATACGAACTTGACGGCAGTGTTTCCCTTATCTTTCGTAAAGAAGGCGCAGCAGATCGAGAAACTTGCCAAGCAGATCAAAGACCGGACCAAAGGATAAACAGGCTAGTTGGGGCGCGGCGGAGACGGCACTGCCTGGATCCGTGGAATTGTCGTGACGTCCTCAGCATTGTGGGGCCCCACATAGATCTGGGTGCCATGTTGGCCGCGCTGACGTTCCGTTATTTCGTTCAGTTGCGAAAAGATCGCGCGCTCCCGCTCAGCCTTCTCCGGCATCTTCGCTCGGGCATAGGCCTTGGCCAAATTGAAATGAATCTCTGGACTCGCGG
>WNFD01007041.1_pt1 | contig 12319 bp, 10 predicted proteins | sample 5400491 | NCBI WGS metagenome assembly WNFD01 (sample SAMN13153343, study PRJNA577476) | soil metagenome | isolation source: 120 cm saprolite under Douglas fir tree site 2 hole 2 replicate 2 | place: USA:California | collected 2015-04-18 | reverse complement strand
TTCGGAGGCCTCATGCTCGTGCAAGTCACCCTCTGGTACGTCCCCGGCTGCGCCGAATGCATCGGCACAGTCGAGACGACGACCGCCGCCGCCATCCGCGACTTCAGCGTTACGAAACTCACGCTGGGCGCGGGCCACAAGCACAATCACCCCACCGAACAGGAGCAAAAGAAGCTAGCCAAGGGCGGCTCCGCCGCCCCTGCCCCGGCTCTCGAAAGCAAAGAACTCTTCCCAGCTCCAGAGCCCGGCCTGGGTGCCTACGAAGAGCAAACGGCTTGACGCGGGTGAAACAATGGAAGAGGTAGTGCCTCTGGGATTGCAACAACTTATGGCTCTTGAGCTTTCAGCTCAGGGGCCTTTTTTGCTGAAAGCTATGGGGGCCTCAACGGAGAAAAACATCATGGCAACCCCTGAATTCGACCTCGGCTGCATCATCGCCGGACTGCTCCACTGCATCAACCTCACACTCGATCTGCTGCGGCGAAGCCGAGCGGAGAGAGTAGCCGGGCGCGGACGAATGGGCATTGTGGAAAGTGGCAAAAACGCATCAACGGTCTTGGCGAGCGCGGACGTTGCAGAGCGTTTTTGACACTTCCCACAACCCACGACGACGGGGAGTGATTCGAGACTGATCGCCCATGCGCGGCAGTATGGGCCCCTGACGCACCCGTATCCGTGGCCCGTCACCTGCCGTGCGAAAGACAAAAGCGCACGTCAGCCGCCGTGGTGAGCAACGCGTGGCGGGCTCCGGGTCGGCGCGCGTCCCGCGCGAACATCCCGCCCTCCGCCACGCCACGCTCATCGCAGCTCGCATACACGGGGCCCGCTTGCGCGCCCCGCCCCGCACACGCGGGGGCCCCACCCCCGGCGGGTGCCCAGCCGTCGAACTTCATCGGCCCCACTCGGCTGCATGGGCGGCTGGTCAGCGGTAGCCGCCCGGCAGAACTCGTAGGCTGTCCATCAGGTGCATCGGCGGGCGGCGCGTCTGCGTTGTCATGGGGGCGCGCCCCCATACCCCCTGGGCTCCGGTCAGCTTCTGCCATTCCGCGCGGGTCGGCACTTACGCTTCCACGGGTGCATGGGCCGCGCGGGCCCATACTGCCAGCATGGGTGGGGGGAGGGGGAAGATGCGGGCACTCCGGCGCATGGTGCCGCGCCTCCGTAAACGCCCGCAGTCCGGCTCACACCCTACGTCCTCCTCGCAGGGCCAGGCGCGCCGGGGGCCAGAGACAAGTGCAAAGACAGGGCGGCTGCGCCGCCCGCACTGGCGCGATGCGAGGCAAAGGCGAAGAGCAAAAGCCCTATGAAGAGGGGAAAGGTCGGAGCTGGTCGCCAGAAACAAAAGCAAGTACAAAGGCAACCCGCCGCGCGGCCACGGACTCGAATGTCTAGCGATACGCGAAAATCCCAATAAACCGCAGGTGTCCATATTTCTTTGGACACCTGCTTGGACACCTGATAGAACGGGGGTGCGGTCTCGTTCGGTCGGGTTAGTGTATTTGCGCGGCGGAGCAAAAGGATGCAAACCATCCGCAACCCCAACAAATCCCCACAGCCGCGTCAGCTTTGCCTTTGTCCTGCTACTCCCTACCCACTGTCTTTAGTGAAACAATCAAGCCTATGGCAAACCTAACGTTAATCTATGGAATGAGGCTGCTCCCCGCCGACGAGGTAGCAGAGGTGGGTGATGCTCCAATCGCCCTGAAAAACGGCAATCAAGCCCACGTCACCATGCACATCCTTGAGGGCAGCCGCGAGCAGATCGAAGCCCAACTCAAAATGAGCCTCGACGCCTTCTTCGACTTCTACCCCGAGATATAAAAGGTCTTATTCATCTTGCGAATGGGAGGGGTTTCACCCCAACCCGAAACACCGTCATCTCGACCGGAGCAGTTTACGGACTCATCGTGAACTGTGGAGTGGAGAGACTCCCGCCTTGCCTTGTCTTTGATGATCCACGGCCATCCGTGAGAATCCGTGGTCGCCTTTAATCGGTGTTATCGGTGCAAATCGGTGTTAAGCCTTTCATCGCCGGTGACGTGACCTTTGGCTGTCTCAAAATGAGTCACTCTCGCTGATCCGCCCTCTCCTGACGAAAAAAAGGGAGAGGACGGAGGCGCGAACATGACCCCACATTCATGCATCTCCCGCTGTCTGCGCACCCTGCCGGCAGCTGCTCTGCTCATCGCATCGGTAGCCCACGCCCAGACCTCGCCGAACAATCCCGACACCACCGTCGAGGATGCCCTCCACCACATGTCCGATCAAGCCGGCGTCGTCTTCCTCGGCGAGGTCATCGCCATCCGCCACCGCGAAGGCGAGAACGGAGCCTCAGGCGTAGTCGAGATCGAGTTCCGTATCGACCAGGCCGTCCGCGGTTGCACCGCCGGCAGCACCTACGTCCTGCGCGAGTGGGCAGGCCTCTGGTCCGGCGGCGACCAGCGCTACCGCATAGGCCAGCGCCTCCTCATGCTCCTCCACACCCCCGGTCCGGCAGGCATCACCTCTCCCGTCGGTGGCATGGCCGGAGCCATCCCCATCCGCGGTTCAGTCAGCGTCCTCCGCGCGACCGACGCCTCTACCGCCACAGCCCCACCTGTGGCGGATCTCCGCTGGGTCGGCGCCCGGCTTCAGCGCCCCGTCGTCTACCGCAACGACCTCGTAACCGCCACCAGCGAGTCTGCAGCGCCCAGCGCAAGCGATGCCTCCACCGCCGCGCAGCAGGCTCCCGTCAACGTCGTCGTCGACATGCTCACCTCGTGGCAGAAGGCGCAGCATGTCCCTCAGTAACACCACCCGTGCCCTTCTACAGGCTGCTGAAAAAGTCTTTGTCGTTGCCCTTCGGTGGGAGCGCAGGGCTTCAGCCCTGCGACAAACCATTGAGCGAGAGAGGGGCTTTACAGGTTGCGGAAAAAGTCTTTGCCGTTGCCTTTCGGTGGGAGCGCAGGGCTTCAGCCCTGCGAAAACCATTGAGCGAGAGAGGGGCTTTACAGGTTGCGGAAAAAGTCTTTGCCGTTGCCTTTCGGTGGGAGCGCAGGGCTTCAGCCCTGCGAAAACCTCTGCAACTATTAGGGGCTTCAGCCCCGGGCCTTCTCTTCCTGGCCGCAATCGGACTTTTTCAGCACTTTCGCTAGGCATCCTGCTCTATCTTCTAATTGCCGGGCCGAACGCCGTAGCCAGCGGCCCCCGCTGGGTCACCGGCCAGCCGTATTTCTACCCTCCCGGCCGGATGATCGTCTGGTACACCGACCATCCGGTCTATTTCACCGACCCCGGTGACCTCAGCCCCTCCGTCAACCACGCCGCAGCCGACGCCATCGTCGCCGCCGCCGCCGGCGTCTGGACCGTCCCTACCTCGCGCCTCACTCTCTCCTACGGCGGCGCTCTCGATCAGCACGCCAGCAGCAGCAACGTCTACCCCAGCACCTCCGGCCTCGTCTTTCCCTCTGACGTCCAGAGCGCCAACTACCTTAGCAAACAGATCGCCGTCCTCTACGACACCGACGGCGCCATCACCGACCTCATGCTCGGCCAGGGAGCCAGCGATCCCACCAGCTGCCGCCAGAACGCCGTCACCGAAAGCGTCGACTCCATCTCCACCTCAGGTCAAATCCAGCACGCCATCCTCGTGCTCAACGGCCGCTGCACCGGCCCCGCGCCCGAGCAGCAGCTCCAGCTCCAGTATCAGCTCATGCGCGCCTTTGGCCGCGTCGTTGGCCTCGGCTGGTCCCAGACCAACGACAACGTCTTCACCGGCAACCCGCGCCCCACCTACAACCAGGCCCTCCACTGGCCCATCATGCACCCCATCGACGTCATCTGCGGCCCCTACACCTACCAGTGCATGCCGCAGCCCTTCACCCTGCGAGACGACGACATCTCCGGCCTCGGCCTCCTCTATCCCGTCTGGGTCTTCGCTCCCCCCGCGCCCGGCAAAACGGACACCCTCGCCCGCGGAGGCCGCGTGAAGGGCCGCATCACCTTCCCCAACGGCCAGGGCATGCAAGGCGTCAACGTCGTCGTCCAGCGACTCGAGCCCTTCTGGGACTACCCTGAAGCCTGGGAGTCCACCTCCGGCGTCTCTGGTTTTCTCTTCCGCCGTAGCGGCCCCAATCCCATAAACGGCAGCATCACCTCCGCGGCGGCCAACATGGGAACAACCGACAGCTCGCTTGAAGGTTTCTACGACATTATGCGCACTCCTCTCTACGACTGGGAGGTCTGGCAGAACCTCGTCATCACCACCCAGCCCATCAACCCCCTCTACACCGGCCAGTTCGCCGTAGGCCCCTACGACTCCAACGCCGTCGAACCCTCCGGCACCACAACGAAGCAGATGGCCTATGTCATGGGAACCTACGCGGACCTCACCCTGGACTTCACCATCGACAACGCCGTCACCGGCTGCCAGACCACGCAGGACGGAACCGAGTCCGCCCCTGCCAGCGTCCCCTCGCAAGGCTGGTGGACCGCTAATCTCTGCACCTACGGCCACACCGCCTGGTCCACCCTCCCAGTCAAGGCCAACCGCAGCCTCACCCTCGAGGTCACCGCGCAGGACGAGCAATCCTTCGCGACCACAGCCAAGACCATGCCCGTCATCGGACTCTGGAACGCGACGGACGCGCCCGGCTCCCTCCCATCCATCGCCGCCACCCCGGGCGCCTTCAACAGCGCCGCCACCGGCATGACCACTCTCACCACCCAGAGTACGCAACCGCAGCAGTTACGAATCGCCATCGCCGACCAGCGCGCAGACGGCCGCCCCGACTACGCCTACCAGGCCCGCGTCCTCTACGCCGACACCCTCTCCCCCGCCAGCCTCCCAGCCTCCGGCGGAGTCATCACCATCTCCGGTATGGGCTTCCGCGCCGGCAACGCCGTAACCGTAAACGGCGTTGCCGCAGCCGTCTCCAGTTGGAGCGCAAACACCATCGTAGCGACTGTGCCGACCCTCCAGGCCCTTCACTCCAGCACCGCCCTCATAGCCGATGTATCCGTGAAAGACCTCGCCAGCGGCGGCACCACCGTCATGACATCTGCTCTATCCTATGCAGCCCCCGTGCCCGTCCTGAACCTCGTAACCGCCCCCTCGGGAACCGTCTTCGTCGGCGACACCGCCCCGGTCCCCTTCGCTGTGCGCGCCATCGCCGCCGACGGAGTCACCCCCCTCGCAGGCCAGAGCATCACCTTCACCGCCAGCAGCTCAATCGTCAGCTTCGGAGCCTGCGGAGCCGCCACCTGCACCATCCTCACCGACGCCTCCGGCACAGCCTCCACCACCGTTACCCCACAAGCTCCCGGCGCCATCACACTCACCGCCACAGGCAGCGTCGGAACCCAGACCGTCTCCTTCACCGCAGTGACGCGAGTCAGAACCCTCACCCCCGTGAAGCCAGTGCAGTACATCGCCGCCGGAGCCACCGTTCTCTGGACCCCGCAGGTCATCCTCGCCGACAACTCCGCCTACACGACAGCCGTACCCGTAAGCTGGAACGCAACCTCAGGCCCCATCCTCGTCACCCCCGCCACCTCCACGTCGAACTCTCAGGGCATCGCTCAAACCCAGGCCATCACCGGCCCCCTCCAAGCGAATGCACAGGCCATAGCCTCAGCCTGTGCCTGGACCACCATCTGCACCACCTTCACCGCAGTAGGCGTTGACCCCAGCCAGTGGCAACTCATCCTCGTAAGCGGAGCAGGCCAGTCCGTCCCCGCCACCGGCACTCTCGCTCCCGTAGTCCTCCGCGTAACCGACGCTGCAGCCCACCCCATCGCCGGCGCTAGAGTCGAAATCCACCAGACCGTAGAGGCCTGGCAACCCCCATGCCCTGACCGAGGCCGCTGCCCCATCCCACCGGTCTACGGCTCATCCACCACAACCGCCACCTCCGACGCCGACGGCCTCATCACCCTCACTCCCTTGCAACTCCCCGGCGTCCCAGGCGTAACCAACATAGCTGCCGCCACCGGAACCCAGGGCTTCCTCTCCCTCTCGCTCCAGAAGCAGCCGTAACCAGAACCATCCCGACAAACGATACTTAACACCCCGCATCCGCATCAAAATAAAGACAAACGAAACGGGGAGCCCGAACACATGGCAGTTGCGACCTCGATGGGCAGCAATGTACGCAAGCGTGTAATGGTGATCGGCGGAGGTTTCGCCGGAATCAATGCAGCCATGGGGCTCGCCAAACTCCCCGTCGACATCACCCTCGTAGACCGCAAGAATCACCACACCTTCCAGCCTCTCCTCTACCAGGTGGCCCTCGCCGTCCTTTCCCCAGCCGAGATCGCCCAGCCCATCCGCTCCATCCTCCGCGACCACCAGAACATCGAAGTCCTCATGGACGAGGCCGTCGGCTTCGACATCCCGCAACAACGCGTCCAGCTCAAGACCGGAGCCCTGTTCGAGTACGACTACCTCATCGTGGCCACCGGCTCCACCCACTCCTACTTCGGCAAAGACCAGTGGGCCAAGCTCGCACCCGGCCTCAAGACCATCGAGGACGCCACCGAGATCCGCCGCCGCGTCCTCCTCGCCTTCGAACTCGCCGAGCGCCAGATGCAGGAGCACGGCACCCATCCTCCGCTCAACTTCGTCGTCATCGGCGGTGGCCCCACCGGAGTCGAACTCGCCGGAGCCATCAGCGACATCGCAAAGCTCTATATGGCGAAGGACTTCCGCCACATCAACCCCGCCACCGCCCAGGTCCTCATCCTCGAGGGCTCCGCCAACATCCTCGGCATGTACCCGCCCGACCTCCAGCTCAAGGCACGCGAGCAGCTCAACGACCTCGGCGTCCAGCTCCGCACCAACGCCCACGTCACCGACGTCCAGCCCGGCTACGTCATGGTCGGCGATGAGCGCGTCGAAGCCGCCGTCACCCTCTGGGCCGCCGGCGTCCAGGCCTCGCCCCTCGGCAAGCTCCTCGGCTTCGAGACCGACCGCCGCGGCTGCGTCATCGTCGACGAGCACCTCAACCCTCCCGGCCACCCCGAGATCTTCATCTGCGGAGACCTCGCCCACGTCGAGGAGAACGGCAAGCAGATCCCCGGCGTAGCCCAGCCCGCCATGCAGATGGGAGCCTACGCCGCCAGGCGCATCGGCCGCCTCATCGCCCGCGACTTCGGCAGCGACGGCACCGGCCTCAACGCCCCCTTCCACTACTTCGACAAGGGCGACATGGCCACCATCGGCCGCAAGGCCGCCGTCGCCAAGATCGAGTGGCCCTTCCACGCCCACTGGAGCGGCTTCCCCGCATGGCTCACCTGGCTCGTCGTCCACATCTTCTTCCTCATCGGCTTCCGCAACCGCATCGCCGTCTTCCGCCAATGGGCCTGGACCTACCTCACCCTCAACGATGGAGCCCGCCTCATCACCGGCTCGCAGGACCTCCCAGGCTGGGACATCCCCACCGGCCCTCACGAAGACCTCACCCCAAAGTCCGCCGATTTAGTCGTAACGAAGACCGGCTAGAGCAGGATTTCTATGTTGGTGTAGCTAGGTTTTGAAGGGGCACGGCTTCAGAGGGCGTTGGAAAAGCCCTTGTCGTTGTCTTTCGGTGGGAGCGCAGGGCTTCACAGGCTGCGGAAAAGCTCTTTGTCGTTGTCTTTTCGGTGGGAGCGCAGGGCTTCAGCCCTGCGACAAACCATTGAGCTATAGAGGGGCTTTAGCCCCGGGCTTTGTCCTCAAACCCGCCGGAACCGCACCGCTCTGATAGGGCTTCGCCAGCAGCGTCCCGTATATGTACCCGCAACAGGCACAATTTTCATCTCCCACGGATCGTTGTTTCAAAGTTGTCTCCGTTGGAACGAACGACAACTCCGGCCAAAAAGAAAAAGAGCCGCAAACCAGCGGCCCTCTCCCTGCAACTGACCAACTACTTCGCCAAGTCTTCAATCTCTTTCCACTCGGCATCGCTCAACGTCACATTTGCCGCCGCGACATTCTCCTCCAGATGCTCGACCGAAGAGGTCCCCGGAATCGGCAGCATCACCGGCGAGCGGTGCAGCAGCCAGGCCAGCGACAGCTGCGAAACCGTAGCCCCATGCGCCTTCGCCGCGGCATCCAGCTTCCCGCCCGGCTGCGCCAGCTTGCCCGCCGCAACAGGGAACCACGGAATAAACGCGAGGTTATGTCTCTCGCAGTAGTCCACAACGTCCTCGTGCTCCCGATCGCCCACGTTGTACTTGTTCTGCACGCTCACAATCTCCACGACCTTGCGGGCCCGCTCAATCTCATCCGGCTTCACCTCGCTCAACCCCACATGCCGGATCTTGCCTTCCTCCTTCAGCTTCGCAATCTCGCCCAGCGACTCCTCCACCGGAGTCTGCGGATCGATTCGATGCAGCTGCCAAAGATCAATTCGCTCCGTCTTCAAATACCGCAGGCTCAGCTCCACCTCCTGCCGCAGATAAGCCGGCCGCCCCACAGCCTCCCACTTGTCCGGCCCCGTCCGCACCAGCCCGCCCTTCGTCGCAATCACAACCCCGCCACTGTAAGGCGCGAGAGCCTCCCCAATCAGCGGCTCACTCACCGCCGGCCCATAAGCATCGGCCGTATCGATAAAGTTGACGCCCAACTCCACGGCCCGCCGCAAAACTTTCTTCGCGCCCTCGCGATCCTTGGGCTCACCCCATATCCCGTCGCCGGTAATCCGCATCGCCCCGTAGCCCAGCCGGTTGACGGTCAAATCCCCGCCAATCGCAAACGTCCCACTCGCCTTCGCATTCACAGTTCCGTTAGCAGCCATGCGTCCTTAGATGCCACGCCAAATACAAACGATTCGCCCATCCCCGCCGGCATCTTTGCTTCAAGGTGGGCAAGGTTTTAGAGAGCGCTGAAAGTCTTTGATTTGTCATTGTCTTTCGGTGGGAGCGCAGGGCTTCAGCCCTGCGAAAACTATTACTCTTACGGAGAGGCTTTAGCCCCGGGCCCTCTCTCCGCAGCCGCAATCAAACCTTTTCAGAACTTCGCAACGCCGCCGCCGATCTCACCCGCATCATCTCCCCCTCCTCCAGCACCTTCACACGATCCCCGATCCTCAACCGCGCCGCCTCGGCCATCAGCCGCTGCACCGGCTCATCCATCGGCTCCCGCCCCAGCCGGAACGTCCCATAGTGCATCGGCACCATCCGCTCCGCCCCCAGCTCAACAAACCCCCGCACAGCCTCCTCCGGACTCGTATGCACCACCCTGTAGCTATCCGGAAAGTACGCTCCAATCGGCAGCAGAGCCACCCGTGGCCTCAACCGTTTCCCGATCTCCGCAAACCCCGAGAAGTACGCCGTATCGCCCGAGTGATACACCGAATGCCCCTCACCCTCCACCACATACCCGCCATACCCCCGGTGCGTGTCGTTGAACAGCCGCGCCCCCCAATGTCTACAGGGAGTCATCGTCACCGCCAAGCCCTTAACTTCCAGCCGCTCCCACCACTCCATCCCATGCACCCGCGCAAACCCCAGCCGCACCACCAGGTCCTCCACCCCCTTCGGCACCACCACCTCAGGTGTCCTGCCCGTCAGCCGTCGCGTACCCCGCACCACCCGCCGCAGCGACGACACATCCAGATGGTCCATATGCGCATGAGTCAGCAGAACCACATCGATCGCCGGCAGCTCCTCCACCACCAGCCCGGGAAGTCTCTGCCTTCGCAGCAGAATCAGCCGCTTAGAAAACACCGGATCGACCAGCACCTTCCGCCCGCCCACCTGCAGCAGAAACGAAGAGTGGCCAATAAACGTCACCCCCAGCTCTCCCGCCCCCACCAGCTCAGGCGGCCGCGGCGAACCTGCCATCGGCATATGATGGCTCTCTCTCGCCAGCCGCCACATCTGCCCAACCTTCGTCACCAGAAACGGCTGTTGTCGCCACGTTCGGAACATTCATTTCACCGCCTAATTTAGATGCTCTTCAACTACCACGCGGTTCGTCCTGTAAATCCAACCACCTTCGGCCACCAACGCGCAAGCTCTCAGCATCTATCTCGGTAGAGAGTCTGCAACCTGCACGCCAAGGACTGCTTGTGATCCGCGTCGACCACACTCTCGACCGTCCTACCGATCGAAGGCAGCAGCGCATCTGGGACTACGTCTCCCGCTCCCCCTTGCGCTCCCTCTGGAACCTTCAGGGTATCCCCATCCGCGTCGTCGCCAAACGAACCTGGAAGTCCTTACTCGCCGATAATCTCCTCGGCCGCGCCGCCGAACTCGGCTTCTACTTCCTCTTCGCTCTCTTTCCCACCCTCTTCAGCGCCAGTTCCATCCTCGGCCTGGCCGCCCGCTCTGCCTCCACCATCTACTACAAACTGCTCCACTACCTCGCCCTCGTCATCCCCACCTCCGCCCTCGGCACCGTACTCGACACATTCAACGAGACCACAGCCGCCGCGACCTCCGGCAAGCTCACCTTCGGCCTCATCGCCGCCATCTGGTCCGCCTCCGTTGGCATCTCCGCCATACAGGAGGCCCTCAACACCGTCTACAAGGTCCGCGAGACCCGCTCCTACTTCCGGGCTCGTCTCTCCGCCATCGGCGTCACCATCGTCCTCTCCGGCATCATCACCCTCACCCTGGCCTCCATGCTCGGCGGAGACTTCTTCGCCGCCCTCGCCCACCACACCATCCACCACCTCTACCTCGCTCTCGCCGCCGCAGTCTTCGCCCGGATCATAGGCTGGGCCATCGCCACCGCCCTCCTCGCCCTCTCCTTCGCCGTCATCTACTACTGGGCGCCCAACGTCAAAACCAGCTGCTGGCACTGGCTCACCCCCGGCGGAGCCATCGGCATCCTCGGCTGGCTCCTCGCCTCCCTTGGCCTGCGCGTCTACCTCCACTTCTTCAACACCTACTCCATCACCTACGGCTCCCTCGGAGCAGTCATCATCCTTCTCACCTGGTTCTACATCACCGGCCTCATGCTGCTTCTCGGCGCTGAGATCAACAGTGAGATCGAAGCCGCCGCCGCGGAAAAACGCCTCGCAGGCCGCAACGCCCCGCCCCCCTCCGCCGACACCCCAGCCCAGGCCCCACCACCCCAAGCCGCAGCCTGAATCTACCCGCCAGTCCTTACCGTTGCCGTTGCCTTTGCTGTTGCCGTTGCCTTTGCTGTTGCCTGTACTTTCTCTCAGCCAGCCCAAAATGCTCGGGTGCCCCATCCATGGCGCAGTCTCATCGCGACATGGGTGGGAACGTGGACCCTCCCCGCGCCTGTTCTTGCCGTTGCCGTTGTTCTTGCCGTTGCCGTTGTTCTTGCCGTTGCCGTTGTTCTTGCCGTTGCCGTTGTTCTTGCCGTTGCCGTTGTTCTTGCCGTTGCCGTTTGATCTTGCCGTTACTCATACATTGACCCACTCTGACATACGTCATCTCGACCGAAGGCGGCGCTTTTGCCGCCGCAGTGGAGAGATCCCTGTATTTCGCCTTTGCTCTTGCTCTTGCTGTTGCTTTTGCCGTTGTTCTTGCCGTTGCCGTTGCCAGTTCTCTCTCAACTCCGCCGCAACATCCAGGAGAAGCGGAAGGGCACGCCTTCAGAGGATGCCGAAAAATCGTGTCTTGCTTAAGGGCACGCCTTCAGGCGTGCCGTAAATAAGCCGCGCCGAAAGGCGCATCCACTCTGCCGAAGGCTCGTCTCTCTTCGCTTCGCTGTTGCTGTTGTTCTTGCACTTGCACTTGCTTGTTCTCATCAACCCACAGAGAACCGTCATTTCGACCGGAGCCTCTCACGGCCTCATCGTGAGAGGCGGAGCGGAGAAACCCGCCTCTCCACTCATACCGCCTCCCACCCACACGGTTCCTCCCTCTAAGCACCACCCCGCTCCACCGCCAAAGTCTTAGCCGCCCAGGCCTCATAAGTCAGCTGCCCCTTCATCCCCTCCCAATCCCCCACCGGCAAAACCATCAAATCCTCCCGCCTGATCCCCGGCAACCCGGCCCCCAGGGCATCCAGCCCACCCTCTCGATCCTCCCGCATATAGTTCTTCGCAATATCCACATCATTCGCCTTGGCCCACGTACTCACATGCGTCACCGGAGCAGCCGCAACATCCCCAGCCGTCCAAACCGCAAAGTGAATCTGCCTCTCCAGCCAGGCAACCCCATCGCGATCCACCCAACTCGTCCGATGGCTTATCCCCGGATAGAACACCGTCGTAAACATATCCCTATCCGTCCCCCGCAAAGCCACCGCCCGAGCCCGCACCCCTGCAAACCAATCCGTCCCATGATGCGGAATATCCATCACCGTGTCATCCGACCCATTCATCACATACATCGGCCCCCGCGCCGCATTCAGCGCAAACAGCACCGCCCCCCGGTC
>WNFD01005817.1_pt1 | contig 12325 bp, 8 predicted proteins | sample 5400491 | NCBI WGS metagenome assembly WNFD01 (sample SAMN13153343, study PRJNA577476) | soil metagenome | isolation source: 120 cm saprolite under Douglas fir tree site 2 hole 2 replicate 2 | place: USA:California | collected 2015-04-18 | reverse complement strand
TCACCATCAAGGGCTGCCACTTCGGCTCATTGCGCATATCGCCGACAAAGTCGACGACCTCGGCCAGCGGTCGCCGCACCAGGATGCGCCCCGAGCAGGTCAGCGTCCGGATGCGCGGGATCAGGCGCCAGGCAAATTGGCCCACGACCATAAGGGCCAGGGTTGCGGCGAGGAACTGAGATCGGGGAATCAGCCATCGCTCGACCTCGATGACGATCAGCGCCACCATCAGGGCGCGCAGGCCCGCGGCCAGCACCGTCTGTCGCTCGAGATCCCTGAGCGAGACGACCTCGGGCTTCGATACCTCGCCGGAAGGCGTCCTTGGGCGCAATTGCCAGACGGCGGCGGTGAGGCCGATCGTGAGGACGATGCCAACGAGCGCGATCGGCAGCCATGGAGGCGGCGTCGCGGGCAACTCTTGATGGGAGACGAATGACCCTTCCCTGGTGAGGACGGTGGCAACGGCCGCCCCCGCGGTCGGGTCGGCCAGGGCGCAGCGCTGCTCCTGATACGTCGAGGTCAGCTGACGATACGCGCCCTCGGCGATCCCGCGGGGGTCGTTAGCCGTCGCCTTGGCGGGATTCCACCACGGCGGGTTTTCCTGCTGAACGTGCTGGCGCCCAAAGCACACGAGTTGCGATCCACTCGCGAGCCCGATCGCGAACACATTGAGGGGATCGACCGGTTGCGGAGCGAGGTCTCGGTATGGGCGGCTGAGCCGCTCCGCAAGTTGTTCCGGCGAGATTCCCATTGGATCGGCCGGTGGCGCAAAGAGCTCGGGCGAATCGGCGGTCAGGAGTTGTTCAAGCCGCTGCGCCTCCGGCGGCCCGGGGGTCCAGCTTTCCAGCCGAATCCGCCACGGAGACGCCTCGTCATCGCGAACCATCACGACCAGGGCAGTCCAGAACGCGTAACGCCCGGTTGGGTCTGGTGCGTTGGTGACTCGCGTCGCCGCAACAAAGAACGCCGGGTAGCTCAGTTGACGGGGCACGAGGAGGGTCTGGCCGACCAGCCCGCGCCGCCCCGAACCCCCAGGCCGGTCAGGAACCAGGCCGTCCAGCCAGGCCAGGTCATTGGCAAGCGCCGGACCCTCATCGACTGCAGCAATGACCGTCCGGTGTCGCTGGGCGAGCGCGTCTTCGCGGCGGCCCCACGCCTCATCGAGAATGCCACCGGCCTGCACCGGCGTGACGACCGGGCTCTCGGCCGGGGTCGCCGCCGAGGCAGGGAGCGAGCCCAGCAGCAAGAGCAACGTCGCGCCCAGCAGAACGCCCCGCATACCAGCTTGGACGCTTGGCATACCGGTCCCCTGCGGGGGATCTGGTTAGACCCAGCGAGCCGTCGTCAGGGCAATCAGCGAAAAGATCACGACATCGTTGATCAAATGAACCAACCAAATCCAGCCTGACCCTCGCGTATCGAGCATCGATCGCGCGGCAAACCAGCCGAAGATGGTCGCCAGCAGGACGCCCGTAAGACCGGAAGGGTTGCCGAACCAGTGGCCCACGCCGAAACGCAACCCGGTCAGCCAGACCGCCTGAGTGACGCCGAGCACGGGAATAAGCCGGGCCAGCAGCACCTGACGAAAGAGAAATTCTTCCGAAAACGTGTTGATGGCTGCGCCGCTGACGATCAGCGGAGCCAACGGGAGGAGGCGGGCCGCCGTCCCAAAGTCAGGATGGCGAGCGGCGACCACATTCGCAACCACCGGTCCAACGCTCAGAAGTAGGGCGATCGGCAGCAGCCAACCCCACGACAGGGGGATGCGCCGCCCGATCCGGATGAACAGGGCGCGAAGGTCGCCCACCGCGAGAAACAGGTCAGCACGCGAAAGCCCGCTCCCGATCAAGCTCACCGCCAACGTCATGACCGGAATCAGCTTTGCCGAGTTGACCAGGACGAAACTGACACCTGGGGCCAAGCTGCGATTCCAGGAAACCCAGACACTCGACTGTTCGACGACGAACTCCACGAGATAGCCCGATGCAAGTGCGACCAGCGCCAGCAAATATCCCTGTAGTCGCTCGAGTGATGACCACTGGCGGGCAACGACCAAAGACAGAAGGAGGAGAAGAAGGGCGAGGGTCGGGATCCAGATGGGGCTGAACCGAGCACCGGTCGCGGAGCGAAAGGCGATGTCTGGCAGGCTGCTCAGGATGATGAGACCGCCGACCCAAGCCATCGCAACGGTTGCCGCATTGGCTCGGGTCAGGCGCCGACCTCGCGTCATATCGGTGGTGTCGATTGCCTAACAATATCGAGCCGTGGTTACGTTGGGCAGGTAGATGGTCGACTGCCTGAGGCACGCCCAATAGGCTTACGCCCAGCGGGCATCCGACTTGCCCGGACAGGACTGCCGGCATCAATACCCCCAGGCGGAATCGAACCGCCGTTCCGGCCTTGAAAGGGCCGTGTCCTAGCCGCTAGACGATGGGGGCACTGCCAGCCTTCATGCTAGCAAGGCAAGTTTCTGGGCGGCCTTCGCTTACTCTCCCCAAGGCGTCTTCAGACGCTCATAGGACATCGCCACCAGGGTTTCCGCCGTGTATTCCCAATTCTTCGGCTGCGACCACATCACAACCAATGCCCTGGTGGCAAGCGAAAGGGCCTCGTACAGCGCAAACCGTGTTCCACGATAGTCGGGACGAACCGTGCAATACGCATCGAGAAAGACACGCCGCGCTTCATTTGCCTGCGCCGTGTCAGACCAATGGCTGGGCGTTGACGGAACCAGGTGCCCGCAGTACTTGCCCAGATCGAAGCTCGGCTCGGCCTGAACGAAATACTCCACATCAATCAGACCGAAATGGGATCCGTCATAAAGAAACTGGTTGTACTTGTAGTCTCCATGAGAGGGGACGGTCGCCTCGGGTGGAACCCGATCGGCCTTAGTGATCAGTTGCTTGAGCAGGTCCCGGAGGGCCAGGAAGACTTTGGGCCCGGACATCTTGAACTCGTTGAGACGCTCTTGTAGCCGTCCAATCTCCACATCAACGGTGTGAGGCGTGCCAACTGAGATCCCCGACTCGTGGATATGGCCAAGAGTTCGACCAGCTGCCTCACATTGGGCCATGAAAATATCCGAATGCCGGTCCCCAGGGATCTCATCGCCCGGAATCTCGGATTGGAGAAGCAGATCATATTTCGGGTAATACGCTAACGGCTCGGCCACGATGAGGTCGCCATTTGCTCTTGCCGGCAGTTCCCAGAGAGCACGCATAACGTCGTATGTGAAGGCGCCGCGGCGACTGTGCTGAAACTTTCCATAGATACGAAGGGGCCTCTGGTCACCGATGTCCCCGTCGAATCGGACGATCAGGGAGATTTCGGGAAGGTACTTGACGCGCTCGCAGGACAGTGACGAAACGCTCAGGTCCGGCCGCAGGTGCGCGAAATGAGGAGCCAGGACGGGAAACGCCCGCTCCGGATCAAAGAACTTTCCAAACGAGGGAAAGGCTGGATCTACGGGAAAGAAGAAGACGAACAAGTTGAGGTCCTCGAAATATCGTGCGTAGCCCGCGGGGTCCAGTGGATTACCGTTCTGCCTTTCGAGCAGACGGGCTAGGCGAGCGCGGTACTTCTCGCTCTCGCCGTCCTCAAAAAAGGCCTTGGTCCAGAACAGCTTCTTGGCCTCGACCCCACCGGGCAACTCCAGCGTCACTTCGTACACATTCCAGAGGATCCGGGGTGCTTCGAAACGCTTCCCCTGCTTGGTTCGGACCTTCTTTACCTGGACCGATGGCAACACCGGACCAATTAGCTCCGTTGATAAGAATTCCGCCATCGCGTCTGGTTCTGAAAGCGCCTTGATCCTTGAGTAGCTGACCGTCATCCCTGCTCCTTATCCGCAACCTTACAAAAGAAAACCGCCGAGCTGCTAGGCAACTCGACGGTTTTCGGTAATCCCTTACCGGACGAACTTCGAAAGAATTTCGCGACGCTTGACAGCAGCGGCGGCGAGAAGGCCCACGAGCCCGGCGAGAAGCCCGCCGGCAACCGGGAAGGATGACGCGCCCTTCTGTACTCCGCCGCCAGTATTCGCCAGAGTACCAGCCTGGGCCCCGGTGGTCGCGACTGCGCCGCCAGCGCCGCCGCCCGCGGTCGTGCCCCCGCCTCCAGCTTGGGTCGTCTCCATCACTTTCCCGCCGGCTCCGGCGCCACCACCGCCAACTGACGTCGCCGTTTCGGTGACGGTCCCGCCAGCGCCGCCGCCACCACCGCCAACGGAGGTCGAGGTCTCGTTCATGGTTTCTGCGCCGTTCGCACTACCACCGGTGCCCTGCGCCACACTCGTCTTGCTCGCACCGGCGGCCGAGGCCGCCCCTGAACCGGTACTGCCCTGCGCCACACTGGCTTTGCTCGCACCCGCGGCCGAAGCCGCCCCCGAACCGGTACTGCCCTGCGCCACGCTGCTCTTGCTTGCGCCGGCGGCCGAGGCCGGCCCTGAACCGGTACTGCCCTGCGCCACGCTGGCTTTGCTCGCACCGGCGGCCGAGGCCGCACCCGAACCGGTGCTGCCCTGCGCCATGCTGGCCTTGCTCGCACCGGCGGCCGAGGCCGCCCCCGAGCCGGTACTGCCCTGCGGCACGCTTGTCTGGCTCGCACCGGCGGCCGAGGCCGCACCTGAACCGGTACTGCCCTGCGCCACGCTGGCCTTGCTCGCACCGGCGGCCGAGGCCGCACCTGAACCGGTACTGCCCTGCGCCATGCTGGCCTTGCTCGCACCCGCGGCCGAGGCCGCACCCGAGCCGGTACTGCCCTGCGTCACGCTGGTCTGGCTCGCACCGGCGGCCGAGGCCGCACCGGAGCCGGTACTACCCTGGGCCACGCTGGTCTGGCTCGCACCGGCGGCCGAGGCCCCCCCTGAACCGGTACTACCCTGCGCCACGCTGGTCTTGCTCGCACCGGCGGCCGAGGCCGCGCTGGAGCCGTGGCTACCTTGCGCCGTTTGACCCGACCCGTTGGCGTCAGCATCGTGGTCGTCTTGATGGCTTTTGTCCCCGGCCTTATGACCGCCACCCTGGTCCTTGCCATCCTCTCCGTCGCCACTATTTCCTGGATTGAAGGCGATGACTTCCTGCGCCGCGCTCTTCTTGCTGAGTGCGGCCGGATCTATGCTGCGAATGCTCGGCGCCAAAGGAATTCGCTTTTGCTGACCGGCGGTCTCAACGATCAGAGGAGCAGCCGGATGATATGTTGGTGTCCAGGTCACGTTCCCATAACTTGCCGACCGCCCAAGGACAAGCAGGCCGGCCAGAATCACACCCGAAGCCTTCAGCGACCAGGTCGACTTGGAAATAAGGACTTCCGTACTGTCGTCCCAGTAGGTGGCGCTAAGCACCACTATTGTCGATGTCGTCATTTCTGTTCCCTCCAAGACCCGGAACTCCCCCCTCGGTCCCGCCACGAATTGTGAAACGCCCACTAACAAATGTGCAGTTCGTGCGTGCTCGTAGCCTAACCTTTTGGCGGGAGTCTTGTCAACCAGAGCTATACATAATCTGACAATCGCAATGGGTTGTTTTGCAGCCCCCGAGCCAAAAAGAAACCGCCGGGCGAGTCGCCCGGCGGTCTGTCGAGGTCGGCTACCGGATGATCCGTCGGAGAAGGTCCCTCGGCTTGAGGAGCGCGATTCCCAGGGCCGCGAGCAGAGCACCCAGGAGACCTTCGGCAGCCAGAGGGCCGGCCCCGGTATTGGCCAACTGTCCCGCTGCCCCGCCTTGATTGGCGCCTGCCACGGTTGATTCAGCAGACACACCCCCAACTTCCGCCGAGCCCGTCGAACCGATCACGGTGGACTCAGCTGAGACGCCGCCATGCTCCACCGTGCCGGTCGAGCCGATCACAGTGGACTCCGCCGAAACGCCACCCTGCTCCACCGAGCCGGTTGACCCGGTCACCGTCGATTCGGCACTCACACCACCTTGCTCCACGGAGCCGGTCGAGCCAACAATGGTGGATTCCGCGGACACGCCACCCTGCTCCACCGAGCCGGTTGAGCCGGTCACCGTCGATTCGGCACTCACACCACCTTGCTCCACGGAGCCGGTCGAGCCAACAATGGTCGATTCCGCGGACACGCCACCCTGCTCCACCGAGCCGGTTGACCCGGTCACCGTGGATTCGGCGCTGACCCCGCCGGCTTCCACCGAGCCGGTCGAACCGATGATGGTCGATTCCGCGGACACGCCACCCTGCTCCACCGAGCCAGTTGACCCGGTCACGGTCGACTCGGCGCTGACGCCACCGCCTTCCACGGAGCCGGTTGACCCGATGACTGTCGACTCGGCACTCACACCACCTTGCTCCACGGAGCCGGTTGACCCGGTCACGGTCGACTCGGCGCTGACGCCGCCAGCTTCCACCGAGCCGGTTGAACCAACAATCGTGGATTCCGCGGACACGCCGCCCTGCTCCACCGAGCCGGTTGACCCGGTCACCGTCGATTCAGCGCTGACGCCGCCGCCTTCCACTGAGCCCGTCGAGCCGGTCACCGTCGACTCGGCACTCACACCACCTTGCTCCACGGAGCCGGTTGACCCGGTCACGGTCGACTCAGCGCTGACGCCGCCGCCTTCCACTGAGCCCGTCGAGCCGACAATCGTGGATTCCGCGGACACGCCACCCTGCTCCACCGAGCCGGTTGACCCGGTCACCGTCGATTCAGCGCTGACGCCGCTACCTTCTACCGAACCGGTTGAGCCGGTCACGGTCGACTCGGCGCTCACGCCACCCGCCTCGACGGATCCGTGACTGCCCTGGACAGTCGACTCCGCGGAGACCCCGCCGGCCTCCACCGAGCCCGTGCTTCCTTGAACGGTGGACTCAGCCGAAACGCCACCCTGCTCCACGGAGCCAGTCGAGCCGGTCACTGTCGACTCCGCGGAAACCCCGCCGGCCTCCACTGAGCCCGTGCTTCCTTGAACGGTGGACTCAGCCGAGACGCCACCCTGCTCCACGGAGCCAGTTGAACCTGTCACGGTCGACTCCGCGGAGACCCCGCCGGCCTCCACCGAGCCCGTGCTTCCTTGAACGGTGGACTCCGCCGAGACGCCACCTTGCTCCACGGAGCCAGTCGAGCCCGTCACCGTCGACTCCGCGGAAACCCCGCCGGCCTCCACCGAGCCCGTGCTTCCTTGAACAGTGGACTCCGCCGAGACGCCACCTTGCTCCACGGAGCCAGTCGAGCCCGTCACGGTCGACTCGGCGCTGACGCCGCTACCTTCCACCGAACCGGTCGAGCCGGTCACCGTCGACTCGGCGCTCACGCCACCCGCTTCAACGGATCCATGACTGCCCTGGACGGTCGATTCCGCGCTGACGCCGCCGGCCTCCACCGAGCCCGTGCTTCCTTGAACGGTGGACTCCGCCGAGACGCCACCCTGCTCCACGGAGCCAGTCGAGCCGGTGACGGTCGACTCGGCACTGATGCCGCCGCCCTCTACGGAACCTGTTGAGCCGGTCACCGTCGACTCGGCGCTTACGCCTCCCTGCTCGACCGAGCCGGTTGACCCAGTCACCGTCGACTCAGCCGACACGCCGCCGCCTTCCACGGAGCCGGTTGATCCGGTAACCGTCGACTCTGCCGATACACCGCCGGCCTCAACCGAACCGGTGGAACCAACGACCGTCGACTCGGCTGAGACGCCTCCCTGCTCGACGGAGCCCGTGCTCCCAATCACGTTGGTATGGCCCGTGCCGCCGCCGGCGAAGTCGCTCTGATGGCTACCAGCGCTGCCGTTACCGGCGGTCTTGCCCGTGCCGCCGGCGAAGTCGCTCTGATGGCTACCAGTGCTGCCGTTACCGGCGGTCTTGCCCGTGCCGCCGCCGGCGAAGTCGCTCTGATGGCTACCAGTGCTGCCGTTACCGGCGGTCTTGCCCGTGCCACCGCCGGCGAAGTCGCTCTGATGGCTGCCGGTACTGCCGTTGTTTGCCGTATGGCCGGTACCATGGGCCGCCGCGTCACTGCCGTGGCTTCCACTGCTGCCGTTGCCCGGCGTGTGACCAGTTCCTACGTCGCCGTCGCTTCCCTGGGCTTGATGTGAGCCGTGCCCGGAACCAGCGGTATTCGGACTTTCGTTTGTGGGATCGTCTCCGTTACCACTAGTGCCTTCGGAGTTCTTGCCGGGTGAGAACGCAATCACTTCAGACGCCGCGGCACGCTTGCTGAGAGCACTGGCGTCGATCTGCGGCAAAAGTTTTGGAAGGGGAGCGGGATTCGGGGAGTTCTTTGCGGTCTCGATCACGATGAGGGGAGAGCTCGCCTGGTGAAAGCTAGGAGTCCAGGTGATCGCGCCGTAGCTCGCGGAGCGGCCGATCACGAGGAGGACGCCGAAAGCGATTCCCGATAGTTTCAGGGTCCAGGTCGATTTGGTAATGAGGACTTCGGATTCATCATCTCGGTAGGCAGCCGTACGTAGATATGTTGGATCGATGGCCACTTTTTGTTTCCCTCCCGGTACCTACTACATGGGGATGCCAGTGTTATCCCGCCGCACTACTCTCCCTAAAAAAACGTCTTCACTTTTCGACCAGCACCGTGACGGATGGTGCACAGTCGTATATATCCACTAACAGTAGTGTTGGTGGCCTTCCCTGTCAATAGCCACGCACGAAACCTGATACTCGCGCCACCCAATTTTGAGTTCGGGCGCCTGGAGCCGGGTTCCCAGCTACGCTAGAATTCGGGAATCCGCAGCGTCAGAAGACTCCTCGTCTGCCTTGCCCTAGCGGGTCTTGTGGCCGCCTGTGGATCGACGCCTTTCCCGGAGCCCGTGACCCCCAAGGGGGACATCACCCTCCCCAAGGACACGGTCATCCCGTCAATTGACCTCCTCACCGTCGACCCTCGAGCCGGCCGGCTCTATGTTGCGCACACGAGTATGGCCGCGATGGACGTGATCGATGTCCACGCAGCGAAAGTGATTGGCAGCGTAAAGGGCTTGCTCGGGATCAAAGGAATTGCCCTCAGTCACGACCCGAACATCGTTTACACGTCGGAATCGAGCGGCAATGTTTCGGTTGTCGACGTTCCGAGCCTCACCGTCAAGCAGCAAATCAGCGTTGGCGGCAGCCCGGATGCGATTGACTATGACCCGGTTCACGACCTCGTCGCGGTCGCCCAGTCGAGCGACAAGCAGGTCGCGTTCATCGATGCGAAAACTCAGAAAATTGTCGGTAAGGTCCCCCTGCCGGGAGATCCCGCCCTGACGACGGTCGATCCGAGCACCGGGAACATCTACCTCGGGATCAACGATAAGGATGCCGTCGTCGTCATCGACCCGGTCGCACTCGCGATCATCAAGACTTTCAAAGGGTGCAACATCCAAAAGCCGAGCGGCGTCGCCTTTGATGCCGACCGGCGACAGCTCTTCGTGGCTGGGAGCGCCCAACTTTCAATCATCGACGTCCTTCTCGACCGCTGTCTGGGCGCGGTTGACATCGGGCACGGGACCGATCAAATCGCCTTTAATGCGCACACCCACCACGTGTATACGGCCGACGGCGGCAGCCGCTACATGTCCGTCATCGATGCCGTCACGCTGAAACCCCTTGGCGTCATCGGCACCGGGCGGAGAGCCGCAACGCTGGCCGTGGACCCAACCACTGACCTCATTTACGTGGCCGCAAAGCCGGCCGGCATCATCGGCGTCTACCATGACCCCTAAGGCGCCGCCGCTCAATCGCCGTCGGGCGCGTTGACCATGCCCCAGGCATCCATCAAGAGGGCCTGGAACGTCGCGTAGCCGATGTGACCGAAGCCGCGGTCGCCCCACTGGCTGCCCCAGCTGTTGGCGAACTTGAACATGCGGTTGCGCCGGTCGAAGCCGACGATGCAGATCGCGTGGCCGCCGAGGAATTCTGCCCCCGGCTGCGGCATCGGGATGATGCCGCCCGGCGCATCCATGAACAGCTCGTGCACCATCACCCCGGCGATGAAGCAATTCGTCATCAGGTACGCCTCCATCTCGACGATGCTGTTGAGGCGCGCGTAGCTTTTCGCCCGGTAGGGTAGCGCCGCCTTTCGTTGCTCCGCGGTCGGTGGCACGTTGATACGCTCCACGACGTAGGGCATGCAGGCGAGGCTGCAGACACCCTGGTCCTGGATGATCTTCATCGCCTCCCGGATCGTCATCCCGAAATCCTGTGGCTGTTCGCGCCGCTGACTGTAGATGTACAGCGGCGAGAACTGGTGCTGCGGATCGTCGAGCGTCCAGTGATGCTCGAGCCCTTTCTGGAAGGTCTTGTCGTAGTAGGCCGTGGCGCACGCGACGCACGTCCCGGCTGGGCCCTGGTCGAACACCGGCGGCAACGCCGGCGAATGGTCGACCTCTTCGGCTAGCGGCGCCGCCTTCAGGAAGGTGGCCATGTTGAAATCGCGGTGGTCGTAAGGGTCCTTGATGCAGCCGAGCGCGTATCGAGGCATCGAGGGTGTGACGGAGGGGCCGGGATTTTCCGCTGACTTACGATTGGCGGATGGCACAGGTGAAGGAGGCAGTCCGTGTCCGCTACGCGCCGAGCCCGACGGGTGCCCTGCACCTCGGCGGCGCCCGCACGGCCCTTTTCAACTACCTGTTCGCCCGGCAGAAGGGCGGGCAGTTCCTGCTGCGGATCGAAGACACCGACCGGGCCCGCTTGATGATGGGCAGCCAGCAACAGATCGAAGAGGGCCTGCGCTGGCTCGGCATGACCTGGGATGAGACCCCTCTGGTCCAATCGGAGCGCAAGGCGCTCTACCAGCAGGCCGCCGCTGGACTGTTGGAATCGGGCGCGGCCTATCGCTGCTTCTGCACGCCGCAACGGCTCGAGCTGATGCGGGCCGAGCAACGGGCCCGACACGAGCCGGAACGCTACGATCGCCGCTGCCGCTCCATCCCCAGCGATGAATCCGAGCGGCGCGCCGCCGCCGGTGAGCGCTTCGTCGTGCGCCAGGCGATGCCCACGCAGGGGACCACCACGCTCCAGGACCTGGTGATGGGCACCGTCACCTTTCGCAACGACACGCTCGACGACCACGTGCTCCTCAAGTCGGATGGCTTCCCCACCTATCACCTCGCCTTCGCCGTGGACGATCACGCGATGCGGATCAGCCACATCATCCGCGGCGACGGCTGGCTGCCATCCGCGCCCAAGCACCTGTTGCTGTTCCAGGCGTTCAACTGGCTGCCGCCGGCGTTCGCCCATCTTCCGCTCGTGCTGGGACCGGACAAGAAGCCGTTGGCTAAACGCCACGGCGCCAAAGACGTCCTCGAGTACCGCGACGCCGGCTACCTGCCCGAGGCCGTCGACAACTTCATCGCCTTCCTCGGATGGTCACCGGGCACCGACCAGGACATCTTCACCATGGACCAGCTGATCCAGGCCTTCGACCTCGGCAAGATCCAGGCGAGCCCCGCGGTCGCCAACCTCGAGCGGCTCGACTGGCTCAACGGCCAGTTCATCCGCCGCCTCACCCCCGACGAGCTCGCGGCGCGGCTGGCGCCGCTGATGCCGGCGGTCCCGGTCGAGGCGCTCACGCCACTCGTTCCGCTGGTGCAGGAGCGGCTGCGCAGCTTGAACGAGGCCCCCGACATGCTGCGCTTTTTCTTCGAGGACCGGGACACCTACCGGCCGGAGCAGCTGATCCCCAAAGGCCGCGACGCCGCCGCCACCGCCGCGGCCCTCCAGGAGGCCGCCGCCAGCTTGCGCGCGCTGACCGATTGGACCCCAGAATCAATCGAGGCGGCGCTGCGCGCACAGGCCGAGCGAGCGGGCTGGTCGTCCCGCGACCTGTTCATGGCGTTGCGGGTCGCGGTCACCGGCCGCACGGTGACGCCGCCGCTGATCGAGTCGATCAGCCGCCTGCGCAAGGACACGGTCCTCAACCGGCTGGAACGCGCCAGCCGCACGCTTCGCGAGCCGGCGCCTCGCTAGAGCCGCGCCGGCGGCAACGGCCAGTAACGCCACCGCACCCGGGCGACGATCTCCTCGCGCGGCACCACCCCAAACTGTCGGGAATCGGTGCTCGATGATGGGTTGTCGCCCACGAGGAAGATCGCCCCGTTGCCGTCGATCGCCTGGATTCGCTTGATGATTTCGAGCTCGGGTCGATCCGGTCGCCGCGCCACGACCACGTCGCCTACCCACAGCGGCGTCGTGCCATCGATGGGACGCGCGATCACCAGCGCCCCGGATGGTAATCGCGGCGCCATGCTCTCACCATGTACGCGCAGCGGGTAGACTGATTTGAGGATCAGCGGTTCATCCTATAGGAGGAGTTGGCACCATGAATTTGATCGAATGGATTGCACCCAGCCGGACGGTCGAGGCCCATTGCGATCTTCCC
>WNFD01018919.1_pt1 | contig 12326 bp, 10 predicted proteins | sample 5400491 | NCBI WGS metagenome assembly WNFD01 (sample SAMN13153343, study PRJNA577476) | soil metagenome | isolation source: 120 cm saprolite under Douglas fir tree site 2 hole 2 replicate 2 | place: USA:California | collected 2015-04-18 | reverse complement strand
ACGGTCGAAGCCTGGGGACGCTCCTCCAAAAATCCCGCGAAGGGCTGGTACGGGCTGAAAAAAGGCCTGCGCGGACGGTTTGCCATGTACGTGCCACCCGTTCTGGAAGCCATGAGCAGGGCGGAAGTGGAACATAATCCCCGAAACAATCGCATTCGGGCGATCTAACGCCTTCCCTGCTGCCTCCCCGGCGACTCACCCTGGCGTGCCCCAGGCGGCGGCGCGGGTACTTTGCAAATTCTTCCTCCCACCCTGTCTCGTATTCAGTGTCTCGCTTCGTCTTAGGACGGCAAGCGTTCTACGATGGCCGAAACACTACATTTTCGGCTGCAAAGGGAATGCAATGGACAAGAACCTGAATGACGATATGTTGAAGCTGGTTCGTTACAAGATCCTCTTCGTGAAACGCGGTTATGAACATGCGTTTCCTGAGCGCGAAGACCTTGTCTACGACAACATTGACGGGAACTCTTTCACCGCCTGGAAAGTGGCAGAATTCATCCAGGAACTGGCCCGGGTAACGAGTGAAACCACTCCCGAAGGCTATGCGCGCACCGGCATCCGGGCGCCAGTGCCCTGGAAGGGCTACCCCGGCAAAAAATATATTTTTCACGGCTACATGACGGGATTTCCCGATGAGGACAAGAAATATCTTCGCGTCTATTTCGAGGTCCTGGAGAGATTCCCGCGCGAGAAATTCAGACACGACGAGCGTCAGATCGAGGTGCTCGAAGACATTCGCGACCGGATGCCCGACGGTTCCAAGGGTTCATCGGGCGCGGGAGTCGGCGGCAGTTCATCTTCGCGGGGCGGCTACACAATCGACTAACTGACCTGGTGGCCGCCGCTCGAAAATGAGCGGTGGCCGCCAGGTTCACCGAAATCGCAAATGACAGGGAATTTACTGTCTAAGCGAAAGAGCGTAAGTAAGCAAACCGGCCGCTGATGTCACCGTCGGCTTATGTAATTTGAGACAACATGAAAAAAGCGGCCCAGAAAAAGCGGGGTGTTATGACGCAGGAACATCCGTCAGAAGCGCGCATTCAGCGCACCGGCCAGGACAAGTGCTGGGACAGCAGGGGGCATGAGATTGTGTCTCCGCATGGAACGGGGCAGGATGGAGAGCTTCAGAAAGGCCTGAAGCCCCCGGACCGGCGGTTTACCGACAACGACGATGGAACTGTCACTGACAATCTAACCGGACTGATCTGGCTGAAGAATGCAGACCCATTCGGTGAACTTAAATGGGCGGACGCAATTGAACGTGCCCGTAAGCTGGCTGGCGGATCGCATGGCCTGAGCGACGACAGTGCGTCGGGCGACTGGCGGATTCCCAATATTCGAGAGCTCCTGAGCATCATCGACTATGGCCGTTCCGATCCTATCATTCCGGCCAAACATCCGTTTGAGAACCTCAAGATCGCTCTTTACTGGACTTCCACATCGCTGTTGCCTGCCGCCCACCTCGGCTGGATGATGACTCTGGGCATCGGTCCCACGGTGTTCGATGTTAAAGACAGCCTGAACCGCTCATGGCCGGTGCGGGGAACGAGTTCCCTGGTTGCCCGCAGCGGGCAGCAAATCTGCTTTAACAGCAACGGCGTTCCCATCGACTGCCGTTGTACCGAACAGGATGGCGCTCTGCAGGCCGGCGTTGACTTCCCCAATCCGCGCTTCACCGACAACGACGACGGAACGGTGACCGACAATATGACCCAGCTCGTGTGGCTCAAAAATGGAAACCCCTTTGGTCTGAGGGTATGGGAAGAGGCCCTGGCGCTGTGCAACTCGCTTTCCGGCGGAACAGCCGAGCTCACCGATAACAGCAAACCCGGAGACTGGCGGCTGCCCAACATCCGCGAAGCCGAGAGCCTTGTGGACTATAACGAAGTCGGTCCCTGCCTGCCCAAAGGCCATCCTTTTGAGAATGTGCGCCCCTCCAGCTACTGGACATCCACCTCGGTCGCGGCGGCGCCCACCGAAGCCATGTTCATTATTTTCGGCGTCGGGCCCTCGATCTTTGAGAGCAAGGAGCATCCGTTTTTTGTATGGCCGGTCAGAAATAAGCTCTCATCCACGAAGTAACGCTCAGAAAGCCCGCAGGAGACGCTTCTATGTCGCAAAGTCAGCAGACAATGAATCAGCAGCGCGAACAAGTTACGCAAATGCTGGAGGCTATGGACCCGAATTCTCCCATTGCCGCCACTACCATCTTCAGGGTCAATCGGGGTCAACAGAGCGCCTTCGAACGTATCTCCGCAGATCTGGTGACAGCTACCCTGAGCATGCAGGGGATCGAGATTTTTGATTATCTCAGCAAGGCGTCCCTGCAACCTCGCACCGGAAGCAGTCCTGCGCTCCAGTATCTGATTTATGAAAAGTGGGATTCGGTCTCCGATTACCTCCGGCAGTGGAACTCCGATCACTTCATGAAGTTTCAGTCATCGGCGCTGGACATGGTGAATGATCCGCCGGTGCTGACTTGTTACCGGGCGTCGCACAGTACGGCCCGGGTTCTGCATCCACGATTCGTTGACAACAGCAATGGCACAGTTACCGACCGGCTCACTGGTTTGATCTGGCTGCAGAATGCCAACCTGTATGGCGAGGTGCCGTGGCAGACGTGCCTCGACAACGCCAGGAATCTCTGCAGCGGCTCCGCAGGCCTGACCGATGGAAGCAAGGCCGGAGACTGGCGTCTGCCCAACGTAAATGAGTTCCAGAGCTTATTGAACCTGAATAACACTTCCGGACCCTCAATCGCGCCTGACCACCCATTCATGAATCTGCATCCTTCCAACTACTGGACATCCACGTCGGTGGCTCTGGCCCCGGCCCTCGGCTGGTTCGTCGCCCTGGCCGTTGGCCCTCCGGTCTTCGATTTGAAAATGAATTCCATGCGCATGTGGCCCGTGCGCGGCGGTCAGACTCCCCGCATCGCACAGACCGGTCAGACGCAGTGTTTCGGCATCTTTGGACAGCCTATGGATTGTTCGGGAACGGGACAGGATGCGGACATTCGGGCCGGCATCCCCTTCCCTCAGCCGCGCTTTGTCGATAATCGAAACGGCACGGTCACAGACCGGTTAACAGGATTGATATGGCTGAAGAACGCGAATGTATTCGGCACCAGGAAATGGCAACATGCCCTGGATGCCTGCAATTCTCTCGGCGCCGGCAGCGATTGTCTCGACGACAACAGCAAGCCAGGTGACTGGCGGTTGCCGAATCTGTTTGAATTGCGAAGCCTGATGGACTACAGCACTTTCAATCCGTCACTTAGCGAAGGCCACCCTTTTGACAATGTAATTCCTTCCCTCTACTGGTCATCCACTACCGTGGCATCGGCGCCCAATCTCGCCCGGTTTGTATTCGTGGGGGTCGGCCCTTCGGTATGGGACCACAAGAGTGTGTTGTTGCATGTCTGGCCGGTACGCGGAGGAGTGCTTCCGAAAAAAGACATGGAAAACGAGTCGGATTGAACGCGCTTTTGCCGGCGGCGCAAATTTGCGCGCGCAGAACCAGCAACAGAACGATCTTGTCACGAGGCTCCAGCGAAGCATGAACGAATCCGGTTTCCCTTCCCATTACGACGTTGTCATCCTCGGCGCCGGCATCGCCGGGCTCACCCTTGCACGTCAGCTGCTGATGTATTCGGACAAGACCGTTCTGCTGCTGGAAAAGCGTACGGAAATCCCTCCCGCCCGCCAGAAGGTCGGCGAATCGAACGTGCAGGTGCAGGGCTACTACCTGTCGAAGATCCTCGATATGGAAGAACACCTGCTCCGGGAGCACTTTCTTAAATACAATCTTCGCTTCTATTGGCCCACTCCCGGTCAGGAGAATACCGGCTATGAGCAGTACAGCCAGTCGTACATCAGATTTCTGTCGAATATCTGCTGCTACCAGCTCGATCGCAACAAGATTGAAGCGGAACTGCTGCGGGTCAATCTTCAGGATCCGAAGTTTTCATTTGAAGCGGGCATTGCCAATCTCGATGTCATTCTGTCGACGACCGCAGAGCCACACGCGGTCAGCTTTGAAGTGAATAGCGGCAAAGTCGAGATTCAGTCAACGTGGGTCGTTGACACCACCGGACGCGCCAAATTTCTCGCCCGCCGACTGGAACTCACCAAGCCGAATCCCATCCGGCACGGATCGGTCTTTTTCTGGGTCGATGGGCTGCTCAACATCGAAAAACTCACCGATCTCTCGCACACCGAGACGCTGCTGCATAAGAACCGGCGCAAGCTGGGCCACACTCCCGCGTGGCTGGCCACCAATCATTTCTGTGGAGAAGGCTATTGGTTCTGGGTCATACCTCTTCAGGGCAGGACCAGCCTGGGGCTGGTGTATGACCGGGCCTGCGTCAACGAAGATGAGGTTTCGTCCCCGGAAAAAGTGATCGACTGGGTCTGCAAACGCCATCCGCTGTTTGCCGCCGAACTACCCGGACGAAAGATCGTCGATCAGGCTATGTACCGCGACTTTTCCTATGACTGCAAGCAGACCATCAGCGCCGAGCGCTGGGCCCTGGCAGGAGAAGCAGGGCGCTTCACCGACCCGCTGTACAGTCCCGGAGGGGACCTGATTTCGCTTTACAACACGCTCATTACCGACGCGATTCTTGCCCCCGACGAACAGACACTGGCGGTCAAGGCGCGCCTCTACGAATTGCTGATGTGGGGCCTCTATGAGGCCTATGTCCCAAGTTATGCGGTCAGCTATGAAGTGCTCGGCGACCACGAATGCTTTGTCATGAAATATTCCTGGGAGCTGACCATCTACTTCGCTTTCTATGTCTTCCCTTTCATCAATCAGTTGTTCACCGAAACCAGCTTTGTCGTTCCATATCTTGATCTCTTTGCCAGACTGGGCGCCCTGAACAACAGCATGCAGGCGTTTATCACTTCCTATTATCGCTGGAAGCAGGCGCGTCCGGTGGAGGCCACAGAGCCGGTGCTGTTCGATTTCACCGGCCTTGAGCCCCTGAAAAAATCGGAGGAGCTGTTCTACAAGGTGGGGCTCTCTCCGCGCGAGTGCATCAAGACCCTACGTCAGGCCCTGGTGAACATCGAAAATCTCTCCCGGTTCATCGCCGTCTATATTTATTCGGTGGTCCTCGACGACGAAGAATTGCTTACGAATAAACAATTGATCGAAACCGCAAAGATCACAAATCTGAGCTTCGACGTGGAAGCCATGCGGCGGGAGTGCCGGTCTCGGCATTGATGAAACTTGGGACCGAATTCATCAGGCAATTCCGAAAGCCCGACCGGCGGACGCACAACCGCGAGGCGGCTCCCGCGACAATCCCGATCACCGCCGGCGCGAAGTTTGGCTGACGGCATTTTTCACGCGCATGAGGCCAGACGCGGACCGTTTAGGTGCTTTGCGGCTCGATCTGCGCCGCCGGTAAGCGATCGGGCATGATCTCGACCGCCGGCATGAACGCCCTGAAGTTCATCAGCCGCCTCAGGATCGGCGCGGTCATGCAGGTAGTCACAACCGCCATCAGCGTCAGTATGAAAAACATGCTCCTGGGGATTACACCCAGATCGTAACCAACGTTCAGCGCGATGAGTTCCATCAGGCCGCGAGTATTCATCAGGACACCCACGGAGGCCGAATCCCGCCATGAAAGACCGCCCATCCGTGCGGCGAGAGCACAGCCGCCCCCTTTGGCCAGAACGGCCACTCCGATGACCAGCAGACACAGCGCCCACATGGACTATCGGTGCGCAGTCCCGTATACATGAAGAAAATCGGCACAAAGAATACGTAAACAAAATCGCGCAGCCGCGCGGCCACCGCCTGGCGGAACTCCTCCTGATCAAAGAGGGCCGCTCCCAACATGAAGGCCCCGAAGATGGAAAAAATTCCGATCCGGATCGTTATCATGGCCGCCCCGAACACCAGGACCAGAACAATCGCCAGGGTCGTCAATGAGACCTGGTCGCCTTCGGATTCCCGAACATGACGAGTCCATCGTTTTAGCAGGGGCCGCACGATGAACAGCAGCCCGGCTCCGAAGGCCATGGTCTCAATCAGCATTCGGGCCGCCGGCAGCGGCTGAAAATTCGACCGAACAATGGCGTTGATAGTGGCCAGGATTGTCCAGCCGGCGGCATCGTCAAGGGCAGCGGCGGTAATTGCGGTCACGCCAATGTGCGTGCGATTCAGACCAAATTCGATCAGGATGCGTCCGAGCGTGGGCAGGGCCGTGATCGACATGGCGGTCGCCGTAAACAAGCAGAAGCCCGTAAATGAAATATCTTTTCCCACCAGCGGGTAAATGAACCGGGCCAGCAGCAATCCACAGCCAAAGGGCATGACGATTCCCGCCACTGAAATACCGATGGCCCTTCTTCCGTGGGTGCGCAGGAGACTGAAATCAAACTCCATTCCGATCAGGAACAACAGAAGCACCAGGCCAATCTGGCTGAGGATCGTGATCGTGTGCGCCACCGAAGGGTCAAAGATGCTTCGGAACAAATGCGGAAAGAATTTCCCGAACAGCGAAGGCCCGAGAATCAGCCCGGCAGCCATCTCTCCGCACACGCCCGGCTGTCCGGCCTTCCGAAAGAGAGCCGAAACAACGCGCGCCGCCACGATGATGACGGTCAACTGGAGGATGACTGTGGATAAGCTCTGTTCCATCGCGTTCTTCAACTGCTCTCATCGAGCCGGGCATGCAGGCGCAATGATTCTGGTAAGTGAGACAGGCGAGATTTGTGAACTTGCGCGGCCTTGGTTCTTGTCAAACCGCCGGGATGCGATTTCTTCTCTGGTTCTCAGACAGTCGGGAAGGATCGATGCGGTACCCCGCTCAATGTCGGCACGCGGGCCAATCCCAGATCCTAGCCGGTGCAGCCGGTAAAGGCATCGGCGGCCGGTCTGAGCCTGGTCAACACTACCGACATCAACCTGACCGTGCTGGGCGAGCCCAATAAGCTTGCCGTCAGGGTAAGCGAAGGCCGCAACATACTCGAAATTCACCGCGGCTCGCATCTCGTCCCGCCGCTCCGGAAATCCTCTGGCAAAAGTCCGGCGCAGGCCGCCCCAGGAACAGTCTTCGCGACCCGGAGATGGTAATCTGGTACCGACATCAGGGAATGCCTGTGCTGTTACTCACGCTCCCGCTCGGGTCGTGCCGCAGCGCTAACCGTTCCGCTTCGCGAAATCCGGGACTCGAAGATGTGGCAGTTAAACAGATGACTGGTTCCTACGATTACCGTCTCGTCTCACTTTCAGTATTGATTGCGATTTGTGCCGCCTATTCAGCTCTCGACCTCGCTGAGCGGACCACCGCGACCAGCGGCCGCGTTCGTCTTGTCTGGCTCGCCGTCGGAGCAATAGCTATGGGCGTAGGCATCTGGTCGATGCATTACATCGGAATGCTGGCTTTCACGCTGCCCATGCCTGTGTCCTACGACTGGCCCACGGTGCTGTTGTCGTTTATGGCGGCTCTGTTTGCCGCGGCGGTAGCGCTATTCGTGGTGAGTCGCCGAGACATGGGTTGGCCACGGGCGCTGGCCGGCAGCGCAATTATGGGCGGCGGCATCGCGACGATGCACTACACAGGCATGGCCGCTATGCGACTGCCTGCAATGTGCACGTATGATCCGGCGCTCTGCATCCTGTCGGTAGTGTTCGCGATTTCAATTTCCCTGATAGCGCTGTGGCTCACGTTTCATCTTCGTGAGGAGGCCACTGCCTCCGTCAGCCGGAAGATCGGCTGCGCCGTACTGATGGGCGCAGCAATCCCGGTGATGCACTATACCGGGATGGCCGCGGCCAGTTTCACGCCGTCTTCTGTCGTTCCCGATACCGCTCATGCCGTGAGCACCGCGACCTTGTCCTACGCGGGCGTTAGCGCTGTCACTCTGCTGGTCATGGGAGTTGCAGTGCTGACCGCGTCTGTGGATCGGCGCTTCTCCGCTCAGAAGGTGCAGCTCGCCGCGAGCGAAAGCCGCTATCAGTCGCTGATCGAGGGCGTTAAGGATTATGCAATTTTCATGCTCACTCCGGACGGGCAAGTTGCGAGCTGGAATCTTGGGGCTGAACGAATAAAAGGGTATCGCGCCGAAGAAATTGTCGGGCGGGATTTTTCCTGTTTCTATCCGGAAGAAGACATCGAAAGCAACAAACCCGCGGAGCAGCTCAAAGCCGCTGTCCAAAACGGCAGAGTTGAAGACGAAGGATGGCGTGTGCGCAGGGACGGATCAACATTCTGGGCCGACATGGTCATCACTCCTCTATTGAACCGGGCCGGCCAGTTGCAGGGCTTTTCAAAGGTAGTCCGCGACATTACGGAACGCAAGCGAGCCGAGCAAAGTCTTCGCGACCTTTCCGGGCAGTTGCTTCAGATACAGGACGAGGAAAGAAGACGCATTGCGCGGGAGCTCCACGATAGCGCCGGCCAGATCATTGTCGCATTGAGTATGAACCTGGCGCCTCTGGAGAGCGAAGCGGACAAGATCAGTCCTCATGCCGTCAATCTGCTCAAACAGAGTCTCGGCCTGCTCAACGAGCTCTCCAATGAGTTGCGGACGGTTTCACATTTATTGCACCCGCCCCTGTTGGATGAAGTCGGCCTGTCTTCAGCTCTTCGAGGCTACGTGGAAGGGTTCGCGGAGCGCAGCGGGATCAAAGTGGATATGGAAATTCCCGATGATTTCGGCCGACTCTCACAGGAACTGGAAACAGCGATTTTCCGAATTGTGCAGGAATCTCTCACCAATATCCATCGGCATTCGGGCAGTCCAATGGCCAGAATCGGAATTTCTCGCTCACTGGGTAACGTTAATGTCGAGGTGCAGGACCAGGGCAAGGGCCTGTCCCTGGAGAACCGCATAGCGATGGAATCCACAGGTCGGGCCGGAGTTGGAATCCGCGGCATGAGAGAAAGGGTCCGCCAACTGGGTGGAGACTTGAGAATTGCTTCCGGACCCAATGGCGTGGGCACGACAATACTGGTCCGGCTCCCGATTGGGACCAGCCGCTGACTCGCACAAGCCGATTCACATAGAAATTGCACGTTCGGTGTCCGAAAAACCATCCAGGTGCGTTTCAGGCATCATGGCCAACAGTCTCGCGAGTGGTAATGTCGCTCTCGCCCTAACTAAGCATTCTGCCGAGAGACGAGGGAAGAGTTACGGCCCCGAATTTGAGCAGTGCATTTCACGGGCACAACTCTCCACGCTTACAAACGCGGACACCGCCGAATCTCTCCAGAAAGCGCTTTTTCAACATCAAGGCTCCGGTTAACAGCCGGATGCAAAACCCCGGAGCACACGTACATTCAATGACTTAGCCGGAGCCGATTGACGATTTTGGAGCACATTCGGCGATGAATGGACTCCAAAACGGGCTTCAAATTCTATAACAAAACCAAGTTCACGTTGGTCGCGGAGAGCTTGTTATCGAAGCATCGGCTGCAGCACACACCTCGGCGTGCTGTGGCAAACGGGAACCCTGATGGAGCGCTTGATTCTGAAGACCACTGATTAAGAGTCAGGTTTCAGATTCCACCGGCTGAATGCTAAGCAGCAGATAAAACAATAACTTGCGAGAAATTTACCTGCACGGACGGATTTCAAAAACGTTGAAAAAATTGGGTAAATCGAGGGAAGTATGAGCACGCAGGACACAAAAAAGGGCACAATCCGGTGGAATGGCCTGGTCGCGGACCGACCTCAAATCAGAACGCGGTACCGGGCTGCGCGCAGGGTTTCCAGTCCGTCCGCAAACCTCACTATGTGGCGCGTTGCAGGCCTCGCTCAGTGCGCCGGCGATCATACTGAATATCAGCAGCTTTCGCGAATGCTTCAGGAAAAACAGGACGATCCTCATGGGCTGATTCAGCTCCGCCATTCGCCCCCGTACAACGGAAGCAAATGAGGTTCCTCAAAATCGGAAATAGCCGACCACGACGACCCTCGGCATGGAGTCAATGCGGTTCAGGGAAATTTGGCTGGGGCGGATGGATTCGAACCACCACTTATCCTTATAAACAGTAAGGCGTCCTGCCAGTTAGACGACGCCCCAACATTTGCGGCATTGCGCCCCTTCTTCGGTGGCGAATGCTGCGATACACTTCTGTCTTCAATCACGGCGGCCATCGGCCTGTCACGCGCAATTCAGCCTCTTCAATATCATTTCCGATACTCGATCTGCTCCGGGAACGTTCGCTGCGAATGAACAGAGGGTTCCGGCGCGGGACCGACTATTTTCGATTTCACCTCGCCGGCGGTGCACCAGCGCGCAAGCCTTTCGATCACTTTGGCCACGGCCCCCTGCAAATCTGAATCGCTGCTGCTTTCGGGCGCACAGATGATGAAAAGCAATTCGCGGCTCGAACGGGTCACCATGGTTCGACGCGAATCGCTGACAGGACTTCCAAACGGACCGTAACTGTCGGAAAATACCGGGCGGCCTTCCAGCCGAAACAACGGCCTTCCAATTCCTTCATATTGCTCGCCGGCGTTTCCGCGGCGAAATCTCACGGCGCCGGATATCTTCTCGCAGTCATAACACCCGTGCGGCCATCCTGTTTCAATGGCCCCTATATTGGCGATATCCACCATATTTGAAATTCGCGGAATCGACTTGCCCTTGATAACCCGCCGCAGAAGCGCCTCCGAAGACGGGCGATATTTGGAGGGATCGCTGCCCCAGACCGAGAACATCTTTCGCACCGCGCTGATGGGCAGCCAGTGGCGCAGACTGTCGAATGAATACTGCCCGCGGACATATTCGCAGATCCTGTCGAATTCCCACGTCAGGCCCGCGGCCGTGCCTGTCTCCGGCTCAGCCGCCGCCCGGATGATTCCGGCTTTCATCCCGAACAGTTCAAGATGAATGTCCGGGCAAAGTGAATTTGACGAGCTACTCGGGAGATTTCCCTGAACGGACATCTGGCGTCATCCTCCGGCGTCTGGTAATTCAAAGATTTGTGAGATTCAGAATGATCAAGATGGGAACTACTGGTCTGTGACGGGTCTGATTACACTCTACGTTTACAGGTCGCAGGATAAGGGCTTGAATCTCATATAGCGATACGATGAAATGCCTGAGTACAGGATTATTCGAGGAATAAGAGGGCCGATGCCGGGCTGGTTGTGGATAAAAGATAAACCCGGTCGCACCCTGCATGCGGGCTGCCGCCATTTCTAATTCTTCGTTCATGAGAGCTGCGCGCCACTCCGCGAAAGTACCATAGAGTTTTCCGGAATCACAGGATTATTTCCGATTGACTCGGTCGTCTCTGATTTCAAAAACAGAACTCTTGTAACCTCACGCCCCATTTTGAATCATGAGATGGCGTCGGATTGGATTGTTTGTGTGGTATGGGAAATAAATCATTGTGGCCAGTGCGAAGTCGATGCGCGTCGCCGAACTCTTAAAAATGAGAATCTGCAGCATTGATAAATCACTGACCAATCTTCAGGGCTCGTCACGGACAACAGATTATGTTCGTCTGACTCTCTGCGGCGCACGAGTTCTCCTGACCCAGCTATTCCGTGCGCCGTTCAGATTAACGATGGCCGTGCCGCTGATGATGGTCTTGATGGGCAAGACAATGATGAAGCGCACCATCTGTTGTAAAAGTGCGTCCGTCATATTTCCGGCTATATTGACAGACATGAGTAAACTCCATGCGCCCTCCTTTGACAATCCGTTAGTTTTTCGAGTTTTAAGCAATGACCCTATGACCGACGAGGGCCAGTGCCAGACCATCCCGAAGGATGGGACTCAGCCTATGGCCTTACGATAAAACCGATGAAGACCGGTTGCGATCAGAACAGCATCCATAACGAGGAGCACAAGAATGACCGCCACCATGGGGAGATGCGGAATCTGCGGAGCAAGAGTGGCCCGCAAACCCTCACTTGCATATACCAGAGGATTGATCAGCACCAACTTCTGGAAGACAGGAAATTTGGCGAGGGATGTCCATGGATAATAGGTGCACCCAAACATGATCATAGGGCCAACAACCAGGCTGAACATCAAGCCAACCTGAGTCACGTCCACACTGCAGCCAATCGCCAGCCCCCCGGCGGCTGACAGCAATGCTACCAGGAGCAGAACCACTATGAACTCCGGAATGTGTGAAAATGTCAGATTCAAATTCCGCCCCATCAACAGGATGGCGCCGAGGACAGCCGCTCCGCCGGCCACCAGGGCCAGGAACATACCGCCCAGCACTCTCTCAATTGCCAGCCATTTTATTTCGATAGGGGCCAGGAGGCGGTCCTCAATCTCGCGGGTATACTGAAATTCTCCCATCAGGGGCATAGCCACCGCCTGTATTCCGCTCG
>WNFD01006233.1_pt1 | contig 12331 bp, 12 predicted proteins | sample 5400491 | NCBI WGS metagenome assembly WNFD01 (sample SAMN13153343, study PRJNA577476) | soil metagenome | isolation source: 120 cm saprolite under Douglas fir tree site 2 hole 2 replicate 2 | place: USA:California | collected 2015-04-18 | reverse complement strand
TCGGCAGCGTCCTCCAAGGCAGCTGCATCCTGCAGTTTCAGTTCGAGAGCCTGCTCGCGCATCGCGGTCTGGTCGGCGAGCCCCATGCCGTACGCCGACAGCACCCCGGCGTAGGGATGAATGAACACGCGCGTCATGGCGAGCGCATCGGCGACCAGGCAGGCGTGCTGGCCCGCCGCGCCGCCGAAGCAGCACAGCGTGTAGCCGGTGACGTCGTGGCCGCGCTGCACCGAGATGTGCTTGATCGCGTTGGCCATGTTGCCGACCGCGATCTGGATGAACCCTTCAGCGACCTGTTCGCGGGCGCGGCCGTCACCAATTTGCTTTGTGAGAATTGAGAATTTTTGCTTTGCCGACTCTGCATCGAGTTCCTCGTTGCCGTCTTCTCCAAACACCTGCGGGAAATATTTAGGCTGAATCTTGCCGAGCATCACGTTGGCGTCGGTGACGGTGAGCGGGCCGCCGCGCCGGTAGCAAGCAGGACCCGGATTCGCCCCGGCCGAATCCGGGCCCACGCGGTAGCGCGCACCGTCGAAATGCAGGATCGAGCCGCCGCCGGCGGCGACGCTGTGGATACTCATCATCGGCGCGCGCATCCGCACGCCGGCGACGCGGGTCTCGAATTCGCGCTCGAACTCGCCGGCGTAATGCGACACGTCGGTGGACGTGCCGCCCATGTCGAAGCCGATGATGCGGTCGAATCCCGCGGCGAGGGAGGTCCGAACCGCGCCGACGATGCCGCCCGCCGGCCCCGACAGGATCGCATCCTTGCCCTGGAAGCGGCGCGCGTCGGTGAGGCCGCCATTCGACTGCATGAACAGCAGCCGCACACCTTCGAGCTCGGCGGCGACCTGGTCGACGTAGCGCCTGAGGATCGGCGACAGGTAGGCGTCGACCACCGTGGTATCGCCGCGGCCGACCAGCTTCATCAGCGGGCTGACGCGATGCGATACCGAGATCTGCGTGAACCCGACTTGCCGGGCCAGCTCGGCCACCTGTCTTTCATGCTCCGGGAAGCGGTAGCCGTGCATGAAGACGATGGCGACGGAGCGGAATCCCTCGCCGTATGCGGTTTCCAGATCCTTTTGGGTTTGTCGAAAATCAAGCGGTAAGACAACCTCTCCCCTCGCCGCGATCCTTTCCTCGACCTCAAAAACCCTCGAATAAAGCATCTCCGGCAGCACGATATGGCGGTCGAAGAGCCGCGGCCGGTTCTGGTAGGCGATGCGCAGCGCATCGCGGAAGCCGCGCGTGATGAAGAGGACGGTGCGCTCGCCTTTGCGCTCGAGCAACGCGTTGGTGGCGACGGTGGTGCCCATCTTTACCGCTTCGATCCCGCCCGCAGGTATCGGTTGACCTTCATTCAAATCGAGGATCTTGCGGATACCGGCGAGGGCCGCATCCCGGTAGCGCCCGGGATCCTCGGACAGCAGCTTGTGGGTGGCGATCGAGCCGTCCGGCCGGCGGGCAACGATGTCGGTGAAGGTCCCGCCGCGATCGATCCAGAACTGCCAGCGGCCGGAGTTGCGTGGCTCAGCCATTACAATCGCATCCTAACTTGGAAAGCGTAGAGTCGGTCGTCATCGGCGCGGGCGTGGTCGGCCTCGCGGTGGCGCGCGCACTCGCAATGGCCGGCCGCGAAGTGATCATCCTCGAGGCCGAGGACGCGATCGGCGCGCACGCCAGCTCGCGCAACTCGGAAGTCATCCATGCCGGAATCTATTACCCGAAAGGCAGCGTCAAGGCGACGAGCTGCGTGGAAGGAAAACGGCTTCTTTACGAGTACTGCGTCGAGCACGGCGTCCCGCACCGGCGCAGCGGCAAGCTGATCGTCGCCACCGACGAAAAACAGCTGCCGGAGCTGCGGGAAATCCAGAACAAGGCGCACGCCAATGGCGTCACCGACGTGGTGTGGATGACGCGCGAGCAGGCGCTCGCGCTCGAGCCCGAGCTGCACTGCGTCGCCGCGCTCTACTCGCCCTCGACCGGCATCATCGACAGCCACGCGCTGATGCTCGCGTACCTCGGCGATGCCGAGGCGCACGGGGCGATGCTCGCGCTGAAGAGTCCCTTGGAAAAAGCCGAAGTTGTTTCCGACGGAATCGTTTTGCGAGCAGGGGATGAAGAGGTGAAGACCAGGCTCCTCGTCAACAGCGCGGGACTGAAAGCCCCGAGCGTGGCGCATAGCATCGAGGGCTATCCGCGCGAGCTCGCGCCGGGCGAGTTCTACGCGAAGGGCAATTACTACTCGCTCGCGCGCCGCGCACCGTTTTCGCGCCTCATCTACCCGGTGCCCGAGCCCGGCGGCCTCGGCGTGCACGTGACGCTCGACCTTGCCGGCCAGGCCCGCTTCGGCCCCGACGTCGAATGGGTCGAGCGCATCGGCTACGACGTCGACCCGCGTCGTGCCGAGCGCTTCTACGCCGCGATCCGGCGCTACTGGCCCGCGCTTCCCGACGGCGCCCTGCTGCCCGGCTACTCGGGCATCCGGCCGAAGACCGCGGGACCGGGCGAGCCTGCAGCCGATTTCCGCATCCAGGGACCGCGCGAACACGGCGTGCGCGGGCTGGTGCATCTGTTCGGCATCGAGTCGCCCGGCCTCACGGCGTCGCTCGCCCTCGCCGACGCGGTGCTGCTAACATTGAACTGACGGGAGGAAATGCGATGCAGAAGAGGATCCTTTTCGCGCTGGCCGCCACGGCGCTGATCGGCGGCGCCCAGGCGCAGACCAAGTGGGACATGCCGACGCCGTATTCCGACGGCGAGTTCCATACCCGCAACGTGCGCGCCTTCGTCGAGGACGTGAAGAAAGCCACCGACGGCGCGCTCGACATCAACGTGCATTCGAACGGCTCGCTGATCAAGCATCCGGACATCCTGCGGGCGGTTTCGACCGGCCAGGTAAACATCGCCGAATTCCTGCTCTCGCAGTTCGGCAACGAGGACCCGGTGTTCGAAGCCGACAACATCCCGTTCGTGGCCGCCGGGTACGATGACGCCTGGAAATTCTACCAGGCGCAGAAGCCGTGGCTAGAGAAAAAACTCGAGGGCCGCGGCCTGAAGCTGCTCTACTCGGTCGCCTGGCCCGGCCAGGGCATCTACACCAAGGAGCCGCTCAAGAGCGTCGCCGATCTCAAGGGCACGAAGTTCCGCACCTACAGCCCGCTCACCGCCCGCCTCGCCGAGCTTCTCGGCGCCAGTCCGACGGTGGTGCAGGTTCCGGACGTGCCGCAGCTGTTTGCGACCGGGGGCATCCAGGCGATGATCACCTCGTCGGCGACCGGCACGGCGACCAAGGCCTGGGAATTCGTGAAGAACTACTACAACACCAACGCGTTCCATCCCAAGAATGCGGTGGTGATCAATGCGCGCAGCTTCTCACGCCTGCCGGACGCGCAGAAAAAGGCCCTGACCTACGCCGCTTCGACGGCCGAGACGCGCGGCTGGGCGATGTCCAGGGTGCGCCAGCTCGAGGCCAATGAAATGCTGACGAAGAACGGCATGACCCTCCACGAGCCCGACGCGGGCATGAAGGCCGCCTTCGGCAAGGTCGGCGACCAGATCCTCGACGAGTGGCTGAAGAAATCCGGCGCCGAGGGTCAGGCCCTGATCAAGTCCTATAGAGGGAAATGAGGCGGAAAGTGGCCGCTTGAGGCGGTTCCTCGACCGCCTGTACTACGCGAGCGGAGCGTTCGCGGCGCTCTGCGTCGCCGCGATTTTTGCACTCATGCTCGCCCAGTCCTTCGGGCGCGAGGCGGGCATCCTGATCCGCGGCGCGGAGGACATCGTCGCCTGGCTGTGCGCCGGGTCCGCCTTCTTCGCCCTCGGCCATACCTTCCGCCACGGCGAGCTGGTGCGCGTCGGGCTCTGGCTGGACATGCTCGGCACGCGCGGCCGCCGGATCGCCGAGCTCTTTTCGCTCGCGAGCACCGCGCTCTTCGTCGCCTACATGCTCTGGGCGATCGCGCGCTTCGTGTATGACAGCTGGCAATTCAAGGAGGTGGCGCAGGGCCTGATCCGGATCCCGATCTGGATCCCGCAGCTGAGCCTCCTGCTCGGGGTGATGATCTTTTTCATTGCCGTCATCGACGAATTGATGGCGGTGATCAAAAAGCAAAAACCCGGCTACCAGCTGGCCGAAGAAGCGCGCCGCGCCGCCGGCGATTTCTCGGAGACGGTATGACGCCCCTCGCCCTGGGGCTGTTTCTTTTTTCTCTGCTGTTGATCCTGTTGATCGGCGGCGTTTGGATCGCCATCGCTCTCGCCGCCGTGGCCTGGTTCGGGCTGCAGTTTTTCACCAGCACGCCGCCTGACGTGAACCTGTTCCAGTCGTTCTGGGGATCGAGCGCCTCGTGGACGCTGGCCGCGCTGCCGATGTTCGTCTGGATGGGCGAGATCCTCTATCGCACCAAGCTCTCCGACGAGATGTTCGAAGGGCTTTCGCCGTGGCTGGGCTGGCTCCCTGGACGATTGATGCACGTGAACATCCTCGGCTGCGCGATTTTCGGCACCGTGTCCGGGTCTTCGGCCGCCACCTGCGCCACCATCGCCAAGGTCGCGCTGCCCGAGCTCAAGCGCCGCGGCTACGACGAGAAGACCTGCCTCGGCTCGCTCGCGGCCGCCGGCACGCTCGGCATCCTGCTGCCGCCGTCGATCATCATGGTGGTGTACGCGGTCGCCGCCGAGGTGTCGATCATCAAGGTGTTCCTCGCCGGCTTCATTCCCGGGTTCGTGCTGACCGCGCTGTTTTCCGGGTACATCGTCATCTGGGCGCTCATGAATCCCGAAAAGACCCCGCCGGATGAAATAAGAACCTCCCTCAAAGAGAAACTATACAGAGCGCGACATCTCGTCCCGTGCCTCGCGCTGATCGTGTTCATCGTCTGGGTGATGGTGATCGGCTGGGCGACCGCCACCGAGGCGGCGGCCTACGGCGTGCTGGGCGCGCTCGCGATCGCCTGGTGGTCGGGCGGGCTCAACCGCCGCACGTTCTGGGAGAGCCTGATGGGCGCGACGCGCCTGTCCTGCATGATCATGTTCATCCTGGCCGGCGCGAGCTTTCTTTCCTCGTGCATGGCGTTCACCGGCATTCCGCGCGCGCTCGCCGAGTGGGTGGCATCGCTCGAGCCCCACAAGTACACGCTAATCGCGGTCCTCGCCGGTATCTACATCCTGCTTGGCACCGCGCTCGACGGCATCTCGATGATCGTGCTGACCACGTCGATCGTCATCCCGATGGTCGAGAAGGCGGGCTTCGACCTGGTGTGGTTCGGCATCTTCATCGTGCTGCTGGTGGAGATCGCCGAGCTGACGCCGCCGCTCGGCTTCAACATTTTCGTGCTGCAGACCATGACCGGCCGCGACAGCAACTACGTCGCGCTCGCTTCCCTGCCCTTCTTTTTCATGATGGTGCTGTGCATCGCGCTGATCACCGTGTTCCCCGAGCTGGCCACCTGGCTGCCCGACGCGCTGGTCGGCGTGACCAAGAGGTGACGCTCCGCGCCCGAGCGCTGTGCTTACAATGACGCCGTGTCCGACCCGATCTATCTTTGCGCCGACATCCGCCGCATCGAGCAGGCCGCGGCAGACGCGACGCCGCCGCTCATGGAGCGCGCCGGAGTCGCCGCCGCCGACGCCGCGGCCCGCCTTGCTCCGGACACGAGCAAGGACATCCTCGTCCTCGCCGGGCCCGGCAACAACGGCGGCGATGCGAAAATCTGCGCCGAGCGCCTGCGCGAGCGGTTTTTCCGCGTCACCGTGGCCCAGGTCGCGGATCCTGCGACGCTGCCGAGCGACAAACGCTGGGCGCTGATCATCGACGGCCTGTTCGGCGTCGGCCTGACGCGCCCGATCACGGGCGAATTTGCAAGGCTGGTGGACTACGCGAACCAGCAGAGCTGCCCCATCCTCGCTCTCGATGTCCCGAGCGGCATCGATGCGGATACCGGGCGCGTGCTCGGCCACGCGGTGCGCGCCACTCACACCCTTACCTTCATTGCGCTCAAGCCGGGGCTGCTCACGCTCGACGGGCCCGATCACTGCGGCGAGATTCGCGTCGCGGAGCTCGGGCTGGAGGCCAGGCGCCTGGTGCGGCCTTCGGCCTGGCTGGCCAGCCCGGAGCTGTTTCGCCGCGTGCTCAGGCCGCGGCCGCGCAACTTCCATAAGGGTATGGCCGGCTCGCTGGCCATCCTCGGCGGCGCGGCCGGCATGACCGGCGCGGCGCTGCTCGCCGGAAGCGCGGCCTTGAAGCTCGGCGCCGGCCGGGTCTATGTCGGGCTGCTCGATCACCAGGCGCCCGGCGTCGACACCGACGCGCTGGAGCTCATGCTGCGCCACCCGGACGATGCGCTCGGCCAGGGGCTCGACGCGCTCGTCGCCGGGCCCGGCATCGGCGAGAGCGAGCGCGCCGAAACCCTGGTCGGCGCCGCGCTTGCCAGCGACATCCCGTGCGTGCTCGATGCCGACGCGCTGAACCTGATGGCGGAGAGCGCCGACTTGCGCAATGCCTGCGCGAGGCGGCGAGCCGACACGCTGCTGACGCCGCACCCCGCCGAGGCGGCGCGGCTACTCAATACGAAAACCACAGACATCCAGGCGGACCGCGTCGCCGCGGCGCGCCGCCTCTCGGAAGAATTCAAAGCTCACGTCGTGCTGAAGGGCAACGGCAGCGTGATGGTGGCGCGCGACGGTCACTGGTTCATCAACGCCACAGGCAATCCCGGCATGGCGAGCGCCGGGATGGGCGACATCCTCGCGGGCCTGCTCGGCTCCCTGCTTGCGCAGCGCTATCCCGGCGAAGCGGCGCTCGTGCTCGGCGTGCATCTGCACGGCGCCGCCGCCGACGAGCTCGCGTGCACCGGCAACGGGCCGGTCGGCCTCACGGCGAGCGAGCTGATCGATCCGGCGCGCAGGCTATGGAACGCCTGGCTTGGCCAGCCTAACCAGCCTTAGCACCGTCAGAACCGGATGCTGGCCTTGATGCTGTACGCGGTGACGTCGCCCGTCTTGTCGGCCTCGAGGTTGACGTTCATCACGAGGAACTTGGTGCCGACGCCGACGAAGCCCTTGTTGAGGCCGAACTTCTCGCCATGCAGCAGCGCGATGCCCTTCGGATCGCTGTTGACCCAGACCCTGCCGATTCCGGCATAGGGCGTGAGGAAGGCGAAGCCCTTGGAGATCGAGAGATCGATGCCGCGCGTGTCCAGCGAGAGCTGGTCGACGCCGGAGAGCTTCGTCAGGCTGCCGCGCACGCCGATCGCCGGCGCGACCGCGTCGCCCTCGATGATGGCGTAGCGCAGCTCGCCGCCGTAGTACCGGATGTTGCTGCTCGGGATCGATGCATACATGACGCCGACGTCGAAACCCGCGGGCAGGCCCTTGTGCGCGCGCAGCGTTGGAATCGGCAGCGTGCTAGGCACGCTGTCCGAGCTCGCCCGTTCGAGCACGGTGGTGTTGTGCAGCCGCGCGCCGGTCAGCGCGAAGCCGACATCGAAGCCGGTGACCCCGAGCGGCGTGGTCGGGGTCTGCGGGTGATAGCTGAGCGCACCGCCGAGGTCCTCGGAGAGCAGGCGGAACTCCTGCTGCGCGAGGTTCTGGATGCGGTCGATGGTCTGCGCCCAGGCGGGCGCAGCGGCGAGCAGTCCTGCGAGAAGCGCGACCTTGCAGAGGTTCATTGTGTTCTCCGTTCCAGAAACTCGAGCACCGCGACCTCGTCGCGCCGCAACGCGGCGCCGGGATGCGTGCGGCGCGTGTCGCGGCGCACCGGCGGCGGCCTCGGCACCGTCTCGCCCATCATATAAGCGTCGAGCAGCACAGGATGTATGTAATATTTCCTGCATACCGCGCGAGTGTTGCCAAGGCGCGTCGCCACCGCGTCGATCACCTGGGTGATGTTGCGGTCGGCTTCGCGACGGCTGGCGGCCACCCCCGTGCGCCGCAGCTCGACCGCGGCGAGCATCGTGCCGCCCCAGGTGCGAAAGTCCTTCGCGCTGACGTCGCGCCCGGTGAGCTCGCGCAGATAGGCGTTGACGTCGTCGGAGGTGATCGCCTGGCGCTTGCCGGCGGCGTCGAGGTACTGGAACAGCTCCTCGCCGGGCAGGTCGCGGCAGCGCTGGATGATGTGCGCGAGCCGCGGCTCGGAGAGCGCCACGATGTGCTCGACGCCGCTCTTGCCGCGGAAGCTGAAGCGCAGCGTCGCGCCGTCGACCTGCACGTGGCGGCGGCGCAGCGTGGTCAGGCCGTACGAGCGGTTGGAGCGCACATATTCATCGTTGCCGACGCGGATCAGCGTCTTGTCGAGGAGCGTGACGACCGTGGCGAGGAGCTGCCGCCGGCTCAAGGGCGCCGCGCGCAGATCGCGCTCGAGGCGCTCGCGCAGGATCGGCAGCACTTCGCTGAACTCCAGCATGCGGCGGAATTTCGACTGGTCGCGCGCGTCGCGGTAGGAAGGGTGATAGCGATACTGCTTTCGCCCGCGCGCATCGCGCGCCGTGGCCTGGATGTGGCCGTCCGCATCCGGGCAGATCCACACATCGGTCCACCCCGGCGGGATCGCCAAGGCGTTCAGCCGTTTTCGGACCTGGTCATCGGTGATTCTGCTGCCGTCGGGCGCGTAGTAGGCCCAGCCGCCGCCGACGCGCCGGCGCCGGATGCCCCTGATGCCATCCGTGACGTAGCGCAGGCCGGCTTTTTTTGCCGCCCGGCGGTGCTCATGAATCGCAGCGATAGAACGCCTCCCTGCGGCTGAGGAGCGCCTCGAGCAGGCCGCCATAGCCGCCGTGCAGATAAGTCACCGGCTCGGAACCAGCCTGCAGCAGCGCGCCTTGCGCGTCGTACAGCTCGAGCTTCAGGGAGACGACGGTGTCCGGGCCGACCGCGACCGGACTCACACGCGCAGGCGCTTCACCAGGCCGTAGACCTCGGCGGCGTGGCCGCGCGGCTTGACGTCGTAGGCGGCATGGCGGATGACGCCCTTCTTGTCGATGACGAAGGTGGAGCGGATCAGGCATTCGCGCCGCGCCCCGTCCTCGCTCTGCTTTTCCTGCAGCACCCCGTATTTCCGGCACACCTCGCCTTCGGGGTCGGAGAGCAGCGCGATGGTGACGCCGTGCTTGTCGCGGAAATCGGCGTGGGTGAGGCAGTCATCGCGCGACACGCCGAGGACCACGCAGTCGAACTTGCCGAACTGGTCCTCGTGGTCGGAGAAATCGGTGGTCACGATGGTGCAGCCGGGCGTGCCGTCGCGCGGGTAGAAATAAATCACCACATGCTTCTTGCCGCGGAACGCCTGCAGGCTCACCGTCTGCATGTCGGCGTCGGGAAGCGCGAAAGACGGCGCGGGTTGTCCTGGTTGCAGCATGTGCGCCGATTCTATTCCAAATCATTTTTCATTTGACAACTGCTCGCTGCGCGCTTGTCGCGCAATCGCGACAAGACCGCGCACCTATAATTCCTGGATGACGCTAAGTTTGCTGGGCGGCTTGACGCCGCGCACTTTCCTGCGCCGCTATTGGCAGAAGCGCCCGCTTTTCGTGCGCGGCGCATTGCCGGCATTCCGGGGCGTGGTCGATGAGCACGCGCTTACCGCACTGGCCGCGCGCCATGACGTTGAATCCCGTCTGGTGGAACGCTCGGGCAGGCGGTGGAATACGGCGTACGGGCCTTTCAAAAGCATTTCCCTCAAAAAGACAAATTCGACCCTGCTCGTCAGCGGTGTGAATCTTCACGTCGAGGCCGCGGATCAGTTGCTGCGCCGCTTCGAGTTCGTGCCGCAGGCGCGGCTCGACGACGTGATGGTGAGCTTCGCCACCCGGGGCGGCGGGGTCGGTCCGCACGTCGATTCGTACGACGTATTTCTTCTGCAGGGAGCCGGGCGCCGGCGCTGGCGGGTTTGGGGTTCGGACAAAAAAGCCTTTGAATATCTGGCCGAGACGGGCGATTTGCTTTACCTGCCCCCCGGCTGGCGCCATGACGGCGTCGCCCTCGAGCCCTGCTTCACCTATTCGATCGGCTTCCGGGCGCCGCGCGGCGCGCAGCTCGGCGCCGCGTTCCTCGACTGGCTGCACGAGCGCGGCCTGCCTGACGCCGCCTACCGGGACCCGCGCCTGGAGCCCACCTCGCGTCCGGCGCAGATCCCGCGCGAGATGATTCGCTTTGCGGAAACCGTAGTGAAAAAAATAAAGCGTTCGCGAACGGACGCCTCGGCAGTGCTCGGCCAGTACCTCACCACTCCGAAACCGCATGTGGTGTTCAGGCCGGGACGCTCTCAACGCCCGCTGGCGCGCGCCGCAGTGCAGCTCGATCCGAAGACGCAGCTGCTCTATTCCGGCAACCGCTTCTATCTCAACGGCGAATGTATTACGGTCGGTAAAAAGGACGGCGCACTGCTGAGGGAGCTCGCCGACCGGCGGCAGTTGCCCGGCGCGCGCCTGGCGCGGGCGCCGCTTGCCGACCTGGTCTACGATTGGCACCGGGCTGGCTACGTGCGGCTGAAGGCGGTGACATGAGCGAGACCGTTTACGAGCGCTTCGAGACCAACGCGGATTTCCAGGCGGCGGTCGACCGCCTGCTGCAGCAGCCGGGGCGGGAGCTGCGCATCTTCGATCCCGACGGCGCCGGGCTGCGGCTGAACGACCCGCAGCGCCTCGCGCGCCTCGAGCGCTTCCTGATGTCCAGTCGCACGCGGCGCATCTACCTGGTGCTTCACAACACCGACCCCCTGACGCGCCAGTGCCCGCGCATGATGAGCCTCCTCGGGCGCTACTCGCACGCCATGCAGATCAACCGCACGCACGAGGAGATCCGCGAGCTGCAGGACGCGTTTCTGGTGCTCGATTCCCTGCATTTCGTGCGCCGGCCGGTGGCGCAATTCTTCCGCGGCGCGCTCGCCTTCGGCGACGAGACCGAGGGCCTGGCGATGCGCGGCCGATTCATGGAGATCTGGGCGGCCTCGTTCCCGGCGGTCTCCAGCACCACCATCGGCCTGTAGCAGCGCTCAGGCCTCGCGCCACCCGAAGCCGTCGTCCTGGGTGGCGAGGCCGATCCAGCTTTCCTCGCATCCCATCGCGCGCGCCAGCGCGGCGCGCGCCAGCTCCGGCCGGTTATTCTGCTGCGACAGGTGCGCGCAGATCACGTGCTTCAAGCGCGAGCAGTCGAGCGCGCCGAGGAGCCGCTCGGACTGCCTGTTGTCCAGATGACCGAACGGCCCTGCGATGCGCTCCTTCAGCCACCTCGGGTAGGCGCCGCCCCACAGCATCTCGACATCGTAGTTGCACTCGAGCACCAGGGCGTCGCAGCCGGAGAGCGTCTGCTCCACGTGCGCGGTGGACGCTCCGAGATCGGTGAGCACGCCAAGGCGCGCGGCGCCATCGGAGAGCACGAACTGCACCGGCTCGCGCGCATCGTGCGGCACGGTGAAGGGCCGCACTTCCATGCCGTTCACTGAAAAAACGTCCTTGCTGCTGATGAGGCTGACGCGTACCCCCTCGATCAACCTTCCTTCAGCCCGCAAGGCGCCAAGCGTGCCGTGCGTGAGATAAACGGTGGTGCCGTGCGCGGCGGCGAAGTCGAACGCGCCGCAGGCGTGGTCGCCGTGCTCATGGGTGACGAGGATGCCGTCGATTTCAGACGGAGCCTGCGCTCCGTATCGCGCAGGTTGAGGCCGCAGTCGACCAGAAGGCGCGTGCCGCCGACCTCGGCCACCAGGCAGTTGCCCCTGCTGCCGCTGGCTAGCGAGGCGAAACGCAGCAACGGTTATTTCAGCTGCTCGTGCAGCAGCGTGAGGATGCGCTGCGCGGTACGCGAGCCTTGCGTGCCGCCGTCCTTGTTGAGCACATTGACCAGGCTGCCGTCCGGGTCCTGCTTCACCTCGACGCGGAAGTGCTCGGCCTTGGTCTTGGAATCGCCCGAGCCGAATATTCGCGAGAAGAAGCCGCGCTCGCGGTCCTTCTTGTCCATCTCCGCGTCCGGATCGGCGTAGCGCACGAAGTACAGGCCCTTCTGCCGGTCGCGGTCCTCGACGGTAAAGCCGACGCGGTCGAGCGCCAGTCCGACGCGCCGCCACGCCCGGTCGAACGGCTCGTAAACCTTCAGCAGCTCATTGCCGTCGCCGCCTTTTTTGAGCTCCGCGCGAAATTGCACCGGCGCCCCGCCGCTCGCGGCGAGCTGCCTCGCTTTTTCCTCCTGCGCGCCGAGCCGCACCATCACGCGGCGCAGAAACTCGGCTTCGAGGCTCGGATCGGACTCGCGCGGCTGCCACATCGTCTGCCCGGTCGTTCCCTCCACATCGCGTGGCGTGGTGTAGACCTCCTTCATGCCGCGGTGGCTGATGTAG
>WNFD01005812.1_pt1 | contig 12331 bp, 11 predicted proteins | sample 5400491 | NCBI WGS metagenome assembly WNFD01 (sample SAMN13153343, study PRJNA577476) | soil metagenome | isolation source: 120 cm saprolite under Douglas fir tree site 2 hole 2 replicate 2 | place: USA:California | collected 2015-04-18 | reverse complement strand
AACGTCCAGCGGGTTCAGACCGAACTCGTTCGCCTCAATCTCAGGACCAAACCCTATGCGACCCCGCGCGGCCGGGCGGTCGGCGGTTTGTCCTTTGCGCGCGGTCACATCTACAAAATCCTGTCGAACCCTCTTTATATAGGGGAGATCGAGCACAGGGGTGTTCGCTACCCCGGCCAGCATCCGCCCCTGATTGACGGCGCGACATGGGACGCCGTCCAGGCCCAGCTTGCGACCAACCACCACGAAAACCGGACCCGGACCAACGCGAAGAGCAAAAGCCTGCTCGCTGGCCTCATTTATGACGACGCCGGCAACCGGCTCGTCTCCAGCCATGCGACCAAGAACGGCAAGCGCTACCGATATTACGTCACACCAGAGGCAAATGGGCGTTCCGTCGCGGCGGCTAGTCTACCAAAGCTCCGGCTGCCCGCCACCATGATCGACGAGCTTCTGCGGGTGAAACTGCAAAGCTATCTGTCGGATAAAGCCCAAATATCAAACCTGCTTCGCGAAACGCGAGGTCGGCCGGCGGAGATTGGCAGGGGTCTTGGGATCGCAAGCGAGTTTGCGGATTCGCTGATGTCTGGCTCAGCCATGGCGCAAGGTGTTGCCGATCTTCTGGCGCGCGTGACAGCCAGCCACACAAGCCTAAATATCTCCATCAAGCGAGACCGGTTGCTGGCGATGTTGACTGACAAATTCGTGGAGCAATCGGGGGACAACAGCCAAGACAACATCATCTCATTCGACGTGCCTGTTCCTGCCGTGGCCGGTGGCGGATCCGGCAAACTCGTTTTCGAGGATCAAAGTGCTAAAACGCCAAACGCCGTTGTCGTGAAGGCGATTGCGCGCGCATCGATCTGGTTCGAACAACTCGCGACAGGCAAATCTCGGTCGATGGCACAAATTGCGGTTGGTGAAACCATCACCGATAACTATGTCAGCAACCTGATCCATCTCGCCTGGTTGTCCCCGGATCTCGTCGGCCGGGTGTTGGAAGGTGATCCTGCGGCGACAGCGTTGGCGAGGGGCGCGATGCTCACGCGCAAATCCGAGGCTCTTTGGAAAGGGACATAGCCGAAAAGGTCGGCGCGGTGTCGGGCTTCGCTGATCCAATGTTATGGAATGTCGCTGTCCGCTTTGCGATGATCCTTTAACGCGATGATGGCCGCAGGCTACAGGGCCCCCAGCCGTTCGCGTTCGATATAATGAGACAAGGTGTTCGATTGTTTGGGCATAAGGGGATGATCAGGGTACAACTCAATGTTCTCCGTCTCGGCCCTTAGGCGCGCATAGCCTCGCATCATTTTCTCTGAGTATTCGTACCAACCACGACCATTGCCTTTCAAGATTTCCCCGTATTTGTCTTTGCAGAGGTTGTAGATTCTCGCTCGGAATTGCGGCTCGGTTAAAGTTCTGCAGCGCCAATCATTAACAGGCAACCCGCTCATCTCGGGGTCACGACTGTTCGCTACCATGATCCGTCGATACGAGGCGAACATGTCGGACGCTTTGCGCCGCAACTCATGACCGTCCGCAGCGGCCCAAAGTATTACCTCGGCATTCTTTGAGTATTTTCGGACAGCATCGTCATAACCTTTTCGGAGTTCCTCGTTCGCAGAGAGCACAGCACTTGATGTGCCTTCACGATAGTGAGACAGGCCCGCGTATCCATGATCCTGCCAGCTGCTTTCAGGGTCATTGTACATCGCCCAAAATACCTTCTCACAGATCAGATGGACGAAATGGGGAAACCCGTCGCTTATCCGTGTGATGCGCCAGCCCGTAGTCCGGTCAAATACCACGTCTAAGGCGTTCATCGCTTTGATCAGAATGGCTGCACAGGATTCTAGGTCAAGTCGATCGAGCTTGATCGTATGAAAATATCGGTAAGTTGAGAGATGCGCCGCAAACAGGTGTTCCAATGTTTCACCTACTCCGCACATAATTATTTTCATGGGAAAATCGTCCACCTCGGCGATTTTTTTGATCAAAAGGTCTATCTGAATGTGTTCGGATTTAGGCATGTGATCAAATTCATCGATGATGACCGCAGGCCGTTTGCTGTGGCGCTCTAACGCGAAGCAAAGCAATTCCACCGCGTCATTGACCGATTCGGGCCTAGGGAGTTTCCCCTCCTCAACCGTGTTACGCATCCCTGCCGACAAGCTGAATTTCCAAACGCCTACACCGCCGCTTGCGCTTTTCTCGGTAACCCTTTTGACCTGTGTCGGATCTGATGGCAGGGCTTGTTTGATTATGTCATGCACCAAGCTGGCTAGTGTGCCGTCCGGGCTGCACTGAACGTAAATTGGCGGTTTTTCTGATGACTGAATTAATTTGGCGGCTGTATATGCAAGCGACGTCTTGCCGACGCCACGAAAGCCATGAACGAACACGTGCCTGCCCTTCATAGCCAGTGCTTGACGCACTTCGGTGAGCTGACGGTCGCGACCCTGGAGAAACTCTTGTGATTTGATCGCGTGCGAAGGGGAAAGAACTTCATTTAGCTTTGCGCCGAAGTCCTCCAGCGGCAGCCTGAAAATCTCCTTGCGCGCGGTCATGTGCTCTCCTAACGAATCGGCACCCGAACATTACGGCACTCAAGCCCCGATATGCAAAAATGAATCGCCGAGATTCGAAGGCATATGTATTTCCGCCCATGCTTTGGTGGAGCGGATGAAGGGGAACTACGCTCCGGCCGTGCAGACGTTGAAATGACTAGCTTATTCGCTCGCCACTGATTTACGTTTGCATCACGCTAGTTCGCCGAATCGTTAGCTGTATCTAAGAGGCCTTTTGATCTGACCATCTCAAGAATCTTTGCGGTGTCCACAAATGGCTTGAAAGTCACTTCCTTGCTGGCACCTGGAGAGCTTTCGGTCGCAAGTTGAAGCGTGACCTTCAAATTGACGAGCATCGTGGTCAATTCAGCGCGGACACTTTCCTCGTTCAGTGGGCTCGGGCGAAGCCGAACACCGAATGTCCAAGTTTCTAGGCAAGTACAGCCAGGAAGAATGGTGTCATCTACTCTAATAGAGGAGTCCCGGCGGGATGCGCCGGGGATGCCCCCAAAGAAGAAATCTTCGCCACGCTGCTCCGGAATGTCGCCTAGCGTTCGCGGCACGAGCGCCCACTTGTATGCAGCGACGCGGCCTTTGTTCTCCACGATGAATTTAGCATCGACGCGCAGCATAGGGAGCTGCTCATTGGACCAAGCATCTACTTCTATTCCCGTCAGGTTGAAGTCTAGAGAAGGACTCGTGAGCCGTTGTCGAAGAAGCTCTAGGTAAAAGTGCGGTGCGGGAATGGACCGCCCCGCCGACCGATAATAGTATGTGTGGTCACGAGCACTTTGATGGGGAGCCAACGCGCTGTCGCCAAAATCAACGACGATAACATCGCGGCCCGAGGGTATCTTTGAATTGGAAGTTGGAAGGACAACGTGAACCCGAAAGTCGCCAAGGCGATAGTCGAGCAATTGAGGTAGCTTTTGCTCTAGCCAATCTCTCGTTGCAGTCCTTCCTGAGGAGATACGAGGTACGCCGTCAATCACTCCCGCGTCCGTTACGCCAAGTATAAGACTGCCGCCTCCCGAGTTTGCAAATGCTGAAGCTGCCTTCGCGAGAGTGTCGGACAGATTGTTTCGATCCGACACGTTGTCGAAAAGAGCACCGCTTTTCCGATCAAAGTAATCGTGCTCGCCACTCGGAAGCTCATTGATCTGATCTTCGGTCCAGTCTTCTCGCTTCAAGAATGTCATGTCAGATTGCTCCTGACGGGCAAGGGCGTTGGCCACCGACAAGAGCCTTAGACGCCGCTGCGTGGCTGTATCCAGCGTCCGCCGCTTCATTCCGAACATCGGCCAGATCATTGGGGTGCCACGTTGGGTCTCGGGACGCCGCGTGAACAAACCGGCATCTTGAAGCAAAGGGGAAAAGAGCCGGCAAATTAAGTTGCAACGCTCGCGAGCCTGCTACCTCGTAGCCGCATAAAGATTGTTTCTGGTCGCAATATTAGGCTATCCGCCGCCGGTTCACACGATCAAGCTGACGCAAGAGTGCGCGATCACATGTGGTGCCGAAGTTACGGTTTGGGTTTCCCGAGCTGTTGGCCGCAAATGCTGCCGAAGGCACCGACCGCTCCCGCCCATCTGAGGCATCAGGACCTCCCCTCAATTCTGGAACGCACTGGCGATCCTTCGTTCTATATGCGCTTTTCTTTGCTTTGCTAGTTACCGGCTGGCATGAGCTGCCCGACGGCGGCTCAATCCTTCCGTGGTACGTCATCGTTGCCTCGGCCGCGGCCTGCGTTCATCGCAAAATTCTGGCGCTAACATCGTCAGGCCGGCGCGCGACGGTGGGATGGTGATTGGCGAGGGCAGCCCTGCGCGGTGGGCGCTGGCGGCAGCCTGTTGACCGTGTTTCGTCGAAAACCGACGAATTCCCGGAAAAGTTGTGTTTTTTCTTTGATTATGGCAAGGAGAATCGTTAACGGCTTGCAACCAATAATTGACGGGCTGATTCGTGGCATTGCCAGATTCCAAAGCATATGACACGATTGTCAGCTACCTCGGGCCACATGGGCCAGACAGTCTCTTAGCTTTTGTGATCTTTGTGGGGGTTATCGGAGCCGGGTTGGCAGGCCTTGATCTTTGGTTCTCTGGGCTTGTTGGAGTTGGGATTTACCTCATATATGCCACCAGGCGGACCCTAGCTGAAAGGCATGCGGAACGAACCGCAGAGGGAGATGTTGCTAAGAAGCAAATTGAACTTCAGGGCTACCGAGACCGTCAAATAGCGAAGATCGAACGCGAGAAAAATAGGACGCTTCCGACCCCGAAATCCGCCCAGGGCGAGGCTACAAGATGAGCCAGTTTTTTGACATCGATTTTGCTCCCATAATAACCGTAGCTGCGTTGCTTGGATTTATTGCGGTGTATTTTGGGCGGGTCCGCTCCAGGTTGCGCCATCGCACGTCCCAGCTCAAAACTTCTAGCGAGTTATTGAGCGATCACCTTTTCGCATTGCAAGCGTTTGTTGAACATCCAGAAGCCCCGGCCAAGATGAGAGAGAAGCTTTTGATCTTTAGTAATGTAGTGTCCGACAGATCATCTTTCATTCCGCTTCTGGAAGCGGTGTGCAACGAAAATGGCGGCGGTAGAAATTCTTCGGAAGCAAAGGGCTATGAGAAGCAAATTGCACAGTTGAGACTGCGAAATGAAGATTTATCTTGCAATTTTGAAACGGCAGTAAACTCAATTGTTGTCGCCATGATCCTTCGTTATCAAGACGCAAGCGATCTGGTGGAAGCAAGAATGGCAAGAATGATTGTCGACCCGAGAAGAGAATTTGCTTTCTTTGCCGGGGCGCTAAAATTTGATCGCGCCAATGACAACCATCAAAATCATTTAGGGGTTCATGCTGTAATGGCTTGAACGAGCTGCTGCCAGTAGCCCAGAAGCCGCGCTTCCATTAATAGCGCCGCTCACGACAAGGCCGCCCAAGCGGAATATGATCGCTGGACGGCGTTGGATTAGGTACCGAGCCCTCAAATCCCCGGCGTTTGTCTGCACAGGCCATGCCAAGGTTCAATAGAGCGGGACCGCAAAACTAGGGGATTCGTCTTCTCGCTTTTCCACACCCGCGATCAGCAGTAGCGCTGCCCTGTTCCATGATCGACCCATAGCGTCATTTGCCGATCTGCCGCGCTCGCGCTTCAATGCGGCATGGCAGACAACCGGACTATCTCCCAGTTAGAGGCCGAGGGTTATCCTTGGATCGGCTGCGAGTGCTGCAAGGGAACGGTCTGGGTGCCGTTCAAGATGCTCCGCGAGCGGATCCCGATGCTCAGCGCCATGACGCTCGATCAGCTCGGCGCCAGGATGCGTTGCGATAAATGCGGTAAGCGGCCGGAGCGATATTATTCTGCAAACCAGAGCGTCACGCCCGGCTTCGTTCGAAGGATTTAGATGTCCAGGCCCCCGGAGAAACCGAAACGAAAAAATAATAACGCGAGGGCATGGACCTCAGGCGAGGATGAGCGACTTCTGCAGCTCATCATCTCCAATGCCTCGGTCATCGACATCGCCGCAGAACTCGGGCGCACCGTGAGGGCAGTGAGCGCGCGCACCTACGCCCTACGGATCGCGCTCGGCCGCTCGCGGTTTCGCGTAAAGCCAAAATGACCGCATCTTTGGCGTGACGACGTGGCCGCACCATGGCTGATTGGTCGCGCGCCTTCGACGAACCAAAACGAAAAGCCCGGCCTTCCAGCCGGGCGGATCGCAAATATATTTCAAGAGCCGAGAATGGGAACATTAACTGGAAAATCGCCCTTGGCGTCTGTCCAATTTGTAACATTGGAACTCGTTAGTCCGCAAAGCACGTCGGTCCGGCGGATGGTAGCGTGTTCGATTATGCAGGGCCACATGACTTGCCCCTGAAGATCGAAAGCTTTAGGCAATGGAAGAACCAAAACGCCTTTTTACCCTCCGCCCCCATAAAGCCGATGGGGCCCAAAACGAACGCTAAACATTACCACATTCGCGGCAACTGCTTGAATGCAAAGATAGAAGGGTCGCGGACGACAGGTTCGTCATCCATCATGCTTAGACCTGTTGTAGTTATCGTACCAAGGCACGCTCTGCGTAGGCGCATCGGCACTCCAGTCAAGAAATGGGCGCGTCGGACTAACCGCTTCATATCGCGGCAAGGAGATTTCGTACTCGGCCAAATATAAAGGCGTCTTAAGCCTCACGTGGTCGTTGGTGCGAAAGCCTTGACCACTTGGTACCAACCCTCCCTTAAGCAAAAAATACCTCCACCGGGCTTCGACCGCAGTGCAGGCAAGAATGAGTAGTTCGCGTGTCTTGTGGCCGAATGTGTTCAACGATTGCGCGGTTGGCTCGACAAACAACAATATCTCGTCAAGCCGTTGCACGAGTAGCAACAAACGCTGTTCTGCCAACCGCAGATCGGAATGGGTTTGTGCGAGTCCCTCAAGCATATTGGTATCGAAGAATATTCCGGGGCGCCAAATACCTTCCACTGCTTGTCCAACGTCAAGCGTGGTCGGCTGAACATGCTCGGCGCCAAATGCTTGCTGAACCCAATCCACGAGCGCGCCATCTTTGGCGATCGAAATGGTTAAACCTGGAGAGATGACCCATAAATTTTCGTTTGTCCCGTACACATGCACGAACTGAGTATCAGTCTCGTATGCGTAGCCCCGAGGCTGCTTTTCGTGAAATGAGCTCCAAGCTTGGACCGGAGACCGATTATTCTTATACGTCAGGGCTTTCATAGGTCGGTCACCATCGGATTGCGGTCACGTGAACCGGTTAATCCTTCTCCCAACTTTCGATCCAATCTCCTGATTCATACTCTGGTATAACGCCAACCTGCGTTCCAATGTTCTCTGCCCCGCGAACCAGTATGAAATAATAATGTTGCTCCCCGCTTGAACCGATGATTGCAACTCTGCCCCTCACGATGATCGCAGGAAGCGGGGAGCCATTGAAGGTTGACGCTGATACGTCATGATTTTGTGATGGGTCGCCCCACCACAAATTATTTGTGCCGCCATTCGCTTTCACCGCTGAATAAATTAGTTGCAATCGCTCGGTCTTACCCTTCACCGGCTCTTTAAGTTCTCCAATAAATGCGCGAGCTTTGGGCATCCATCCGGACCTGTATTCGGAATAATCGACGAACACTCGCAATCTCTCAGCAGTAACAACGGAAGTCGCCCCTAGAGACAAAGGCTCAGAACCGGTGCCAAGCCCGATTTCTTTGAGATATTGAGGGGCTGGTTTTAAGTGTACTGGCGCGCATGGTCCATCTGAACAAAGAACAGATGACGAAGAGAAAGGTGGTGCTGACGCAACTGGCGCGGTCGCGCGGTGATACATCCCGGGTGCGGCCACATAGAGAAAACCGCCAATCAGAACGGCAATCCAAGTCCGCGCGTCTAACGCGGCATTTGAAACCGATGCGGATATGCGTTGCGACGCCCAACGCTTTCTTATCAGAGGCCACATAGGACCTCCGATGGCGCAAAGGACGGCAACCGACAAATAGAACCAGTGAGCGGGAGTAATTGGCTTGTCGTGGTACAGGTCATCACCAAATGGCAAACCAAAGAGAAGAAACAACAATTCGGAGAGCCCAAGAACGGCTCCGTCGACGTAGGTCCAATTGCTTTCTGCGGACGCCCCTTTATCTGGGGGTGGTGTCTGGACACTCTGTGCGTTGCTATTGTCCCTGACGGAATCACGCTCGTCAGAGGTGCGCCGGGCGCGCTGGATTGCCTGACGGACGGGCCGCTGGCTTCCCTCTTTAAGGCGCTCAGTAGTCTCTTTGGCCACAGCCGCCGCCTGTTCCAATGCAGATGAAGGTTGCGCGCTGGGCCTGTAGTTGGCCGCCTGTCCCAAACCAGACCTATCAACATCATCACCGGACGCACGGAAGAGTACGGGTTTTTCCGTCGGGTGATTAGCTTCTCGGTTGATTGGAATCTCCCGAGATTCCGACGGCGCGGTAATGCTAGGCTTGTCCTTGTCGGCCACGGTTGCCCCTCCAGAGCGCTTCTTTCATTTAAAGGCCCTTTCCATCATCTTCGTCGGATGCGTATCCAAGCGGTAATTCATCAAGCCGTGGATACAGGCGATCCAAATTTTTTCGGAAGCCCACCCAATCGCTACTCAGCTTCATGATCGCGACAACTGCGCCAAGGTGCTCTCTCAATTTGGGATAGCCAATGTTGTTTGTGAGGCGCTGAAATAACTTATTTTTCGGCCGGCCAGCGTCATTTTTCGGCGTCACTCTTTTCAATTCATCAAGCACCCCCGGCGCAAGGCGCTTGTAAACAATATCGTTTGTCAGGACGCCAAAATACTGTGGTCGTTTGACCGAAGCTGTTGGGTATTCAAGCCCGCGCAAACGAAACAACTCCTCGTAATAATCGGCCGGGAACGTCTGAACCCATGGCTGCAATTCCTTGTCGATGAAAGCTTCAAGGATTTTTGCAAGGGCGTCTTTCGCCCGGTCGCGCTGATATCCGGTTGCCTCATCAACAAGAGCGATGATGCCGGTATGTGCGAGACCTCGCATCAAAATGTCGGCGCGATCCGCGACGGGCAATTGACCCTTCGTCAACGCCACTCCGTCACGCGCCTTCAACCAAACTTCGCAAATCTGGGGCAGTAACGTTGCGTCCAACCCAATTCGGATCGGTCCGCCGCGCGGATCACGGTACTTGCAAGGCTTCGACAACAGCTTGCGTAGGTTATCGGGGATATGATCCTTTAGACTTGCGGCAACCAGGAAGGGCGGCAAATCACCAACATCTTCGTCAGATGCTCTCTTCCGCATTTGCCGGCCGCCGGTGACCGGAACAAAAGCTGTGGTCATGCCGCCTTGAGAGATCACGCGAGTGCCGTCTGGCAGCACTGCGCAAGGCAAGACAAGATCGCCAATCTTCAGCTCACCAATGTGAGTGGCGACGGGAATAGAAGCATCCCATCGTGAAGCGGCAGCCTTTTTTGCAATAGATTTCCGTTGCTTAGCAGTAAGTGCGTCCGCTCGTGCAACGCCACCTTTGGCCCGTCCGATAGCTTCATCCATGATGCATCTCCGATTCGATGCTTGCTTTGAGCACTAAAATTGGAATCTTGCAAGCATGTGCTTGCATTCTGCTCCCCGAAGCCAACAATGCAAGCATGATGGAAATAAAGCATCGGCCTGTCTCAATTTGTTCTGTGGGTCCGGATACACTCTATAATGCGGGGATGGCCGACAACCGCGCCATCTCCCAGCTTGAGGCCGAGGGTTATCCTTGGATCGATGCGAGTGCTGCAAGAGCACGGTGTGGGTGCCATTCAAAATGCTCCGCGAGAGAATACCAATGCTCAGCGCCATAATGGAAGGCCGCCTCAATTGGCGGCCTCCTTCATTTGAAGAACGTCGTCCTCAGCATCGCAATATGAAACGGCCCCAGCGTTGGTGACACTGAGGCCGTAGGGGCGGTGCTTGTGTCGTGCGACACGCACCCGCTCGCTTCCGCCCGGTCCAGAACGTAATTACCATCGCCAAATTGCCTCCTCGCTGCGATCGCTGTTCAGCAACGAGGCTTGGCTGGAGGCCCACGCAGATCGAGTTCGGAATCGTCGCACTAGCTAGTTTCTGTGAGTAAGGCGGCGAGCGAGTGGCCTGTTTTGAAAATGCTAGTGGGTGCGGGCCCCGGTGGAACCCTTAGCGTTCGTGCCCGTTGCACCTCTAGATCAAGTCCAAGGAGGACTCCCACATGATGAAGATCACTCTTGCCGCCGTGGCGGCAGCCGCAGCGATGCTGATGCTGACCACTGCCCCCCTCGCCACTCCGGCCAACGCCCAAGGCGTCAAGATGGCCCAAGTCGATGTTCAGATCGGACGGGACCGAGACGACCGCTACGATAGGGACCGTCGCGGGCGGCGGTACGACTCCGACACTACAGTTGGCGTCAGCCCGGGTGGTGTCACAGTCGGCCCACGACAGCGCTGCCGCATGGTGACTACCACGGTTGAACGGGACGACGGCCGCAGGATCACGCGCCAGGAGCGTCGCTGCGACGACTAAACGGCGCGCAGGCGGACGGATGGAACGCACATGCGGATGGCCAAGGGCTATCGAACACACCTGCTTGAAGTGAAGGTAATCCCTTTAAAACCAGATAAATGGGAGTGGCAAGTTTGCGACCGCGATAGGCCCATAGTTATGGGTTATGAGACCACGCGTGAAACAGCCCAGGTGAAAGGTGATAGCGCCCTGTTCCTTTTGCTCTCTGTTTAGACCGCCTGTTGCCGCGCCGGGCGGGCTCGCCTTTGGGCCTTCCTAGCCTGGGGCCGTTTCTTTTGAGTCACAACCTGCCCCAGGAACACGCGAAGTCTAGGACCCGCCGGGGTTGTCTCATGGAGGGGCACAACCTGCCCCTAGACCGCGTGCCGGCGTGGCAGGGAGTGTCCGCTGGCGGCCCTTCAAAGTTCGTCGGTGGTCTTACCCATCGCTGAAACGATCGCCACGACACGATGACCACGGCTATGCAAATCGGCGAGACTGCTCACGACCGCGCGGATTTTTGCCGGTGTTTCAAGACAGGCGCCGCCGTATTTTTGCACGATGATGGGATTGATGCGCATTCCACTTACAGAAATACCTTGAGAGCGGCCTACATGCTAGCGCGAACGAACTGCGACACGCGCGGCTGCAAGCCTTTCGGAATACGAATGCGATGGCTGTGCACGCCCGACCTGTAATCAGCACCATCATTCGCAGAGAAAGCCACTGGCAAAGTCGCCTTCTGAGAAACGACCGACACTGAACGTGCAAAGGGCGAGGAATTCGCTCTCTCGGTGGCCTACTCGCGTAGCTGCGGGCGCTAACCCGCGGAAGCGACGGCACAATTGAGCCACTGACATTTTCTATTGCAATATCAGAGACTTACTGGCGGAGATGGAGTCAGTCAACTCCCATTGAAAGATAAAGCATTTTTGACCTTTTTAGGCCAAAACCCACCATTTGAGCTACGCCGAAAACCGGCGTTTCGCCTCCAATCTTTTCATGGAATCCATCGTGGCTCATCCAAGTACTGGCCCAACCCTTCAATTTCGGTCGGCGATGGACAACAGGGTTGGTTGGCGTTTGCCCTCCGAAGGCAAAGGTCACACCTTCGAATCGTGTCGGGCGCGCCAATGTTTTTTTGTGTTGCAGGACGATGTGCCCCCCGCCCAACTCGATCGCTCATGTGAAATTCTCATTCGTGCAGGGGTTATCGCGCCCGAGATTGCCGGGCTCGCGGCGCAGAACACCCGAGATCGGCGCACCCGCGCTTGCTTGCCGAGCGCCTCCGCCAGCGCTTCCCGGTCCCCTCCGGAGAGGGCCTCAGCCTTTGGCCTTCTGACGGGCGCTGGCATCTGCGGCCAGCCGCTCGAGCCCTTTCGTTGAGCGCTTCGTTGACCTTGTAGACGCCAACCAACTGCGCACCAGGCGTCAGGAGGAGACGGCCTTGCCGAGGACGCAAGCCGCCGAGTGAGAGGATCAGAATATCCAATCATGAGTACGGCCAAGTGTGCTTCCCTCACCGACGGCACCATTGTCGGCGAGTTCTCAGAAGTCGGAAAGTGCTTCGGATATCACCCCAGGTGTTCGGCAAAGGAGGCAAACATGCCAGGCATCCATCATGTGACCGCAATCAGCGGTGATCCAGTCAAGAACTTGAGGTTTTATACGCGCGACCTCGGGCTGCGTTTTGTCAAGAAGACCGTCAACTTCGACGATCCGTCGACCTATC
>WNFD01005811.1_pt1 | contig 12332 bp, 9 predicted proteins | sample 5400491 | NCBI WGS metagenome assembly WNFD01 (sample SAMN13153343, study PRJNA577476) | soil metagenome | isolation source: 120 cm saprolite under Douglas fir tree site 2 hole 2 replicate 2 | place: USA:California | collected 2015-04-18 | reverse complement strand
CATCCGCCAATTCAATGACACCGTGCGCGAGGTGTTCGCGCTCACGCCCACCGAGCTGCGCACCGCGGGACGGCGCCGCGGCGACATCGCCGACGGCGTGCTCACGCTTCGCCTCCCCTACCGGCCGCCGCTCGACTGGCCGGCGTTGTCCAGTTGGCTGCGGGTCCGCGCGCTGCCCGGGGTCGCCGAGATGAACGGCCGCGTCTACCGCCGCACGCTGCGCCTGCCGCGCGGCGCCGGCGTCGTCGCGCTCGAACCCATCGACACGCACATCCGCTGCACGCTCCGTCTCGAGTCGATGGCGGACCTGACGAGCGCGGTCCGACAGTGCCGCCGCTTGCTCGACCTCGACGCCGACCCGCTGAGCGTGCTCGAGGTGCTATCGAAAGACCGGCGCCTGTCGCGAATCGTCAAGAAGCGCCCCGGGTTGCGCGCGCCCGGCGCGGTCGACGGGACGGAGCTCGCGATCCAGGCGATTCTCGGCCAGCAGGTATCGCTTGCCGCCGCGCGCACGCTTGCCTCGCGCCTCGTGACCGCGAATGGCGACGTTATCAAGATCGTCGATCCAACACTCACGCATATGTTCCCCCGCGCCGCCGCGATCGCCGAGGCAGACCTGTCAAAGCTCGGCGTCCCGGCAACACGACGGTCGACGCTCTACGCGCTCGCGCGGGCCGTCGCGACCGGCGGGCTCGCGCTCGACCCGGGCGCTGACCGGACCGAGACGTACCAGCAGCTGATCAGGTTGCCCGGGATCGGGGAATGGACAGCGGGCTACATCGTGATGCGTGCGCTCGGCGACCCTGACACGTTCCTACGCAGCGACCTCGGCATCAAGAAAGCCGGCGCCCGCCTGGGCCTTGGCAGCACCTCGCGGGCAATGTCCGAACACGCCGCCGCCTGGCGACCCTGGCGCAGTTACGCGACCCACCAGTTGTGGGCAACCCTGAGCGACACGCAGAAGGAGGCCTGATGATGCAAACCCAGCCGATCTTGCACAGTACCACCCACCGCACACCCGTGGGCGAGCTCACGCTCGTCGCGTCGGACCATGGGCTTCGTGCGATCCTCTGGCCGAGGCTTTCGCCGACGCGCGCCGGTATCCGTCCTCGCCCGCATCGCAACCCCGAGCATCCGATCCTGATGCAGGCGGCTGCTCAGCTCGATGAGTACTTCGCCGGTTCACGAACGACATTCGATATCCCGCTCGACCTGCAGGGCACGCGCTTCCAGCTCGCGGCCTGGCGGTCATTGGCGCATATCCCCTTTGGCGCCACGACCAGCTACGGCCGGCAGGCCGCCGCGCTCGGCATCCCGACGGCGGCTCGCGCGCTCGGCGCGGCCAACGGCGCGAATCCCGTTTGCATCGTCCTCCCCTGCCATCGTGTCATCGGCGCCGACGGCTCGCTCACCGGGTTCGGTGGCGGGCTGCCGACGAAACAGTGGCTGCTCGATCATGAAGCGCGCGTGCTGGCATCTAGTATCGTGTCGACGCCTCAATGGCAACACCAGCGACCCGTGCAGACGCGCTTATCCATGCCCGTGGCCTGACCAAGCGCTTCGCGAACCTCACCGCGGTCGACGCGATCGACTTCGAGGTCGAGCGGGGTGAGGCGTTCGGCTTCCTCGGCCCGAACGGAGCCGGCAAGACGTCAACCATGCGCATGATCGGGTGTGTCTCATCCCCATCCGCCGGCACCTTGCGTGTGCTTGGCATGGACCCGGTCGAGGACGGCCCGCGAATTCGTGCGCGGCTGGGCGTCGTGCCACAGTCCGACACGCTCGATGTCGAACTCCATGTCGACGAAAACCTGCTCACCTACGCCCGCTATTTCGGGATCCCTCGCGATGTCGCCAGGCATCGAGCCGAGCAACTCCTCGACTTTGTCCAGCTCAAGGACCGCGCCAGGGATGATGTCGAGTTTCTCTCCGGTGGGATGAAGCGCCGGCTCACGATCGCGCGCGCGCTTGTCAACGAGCCTGAGCTCTTGCTGCTCGACGAGCCCACCACCGGCCTCGACCCGCAGGCCAGGCACCTGGTTTGGGACCGCCTCTACCGCCTCAAGCAGCAGGGCGTGACGATTGTCTTGACCACGCACTATATGGATGAGGCGGAACAGCTCTGTGATCGCCTGGTCGTCATGGATAAGGCGAAGATCGTCGCCTTCGGATCGCCGCGCAGCCTGATCGACCAGTACTCCACCCGCGAAGTGCTCGAACTTCGTTTCGCGATCGATGCCAACCCGGCGCTCGACAAGCTCGACGGCCTTGCGGAGCGCATCGAGGTACTGCCCGATCGCGTCCTGCTCTACACCAACGACGGCGACAGCGCGGCCACAGCGGTCCACAGCCGCGGCTTGCGGCCGGAGTCGATTCTGGTTCGCCGCAGCACGCTCGAGGACGTCTTCCTTCGACTCACCGGCCGGAGCTTGATCGAGTGATTGGCCCGCGATGACCGGCGCGCTGCGCGTCCTCGAGCATCATCTGTTCGTCTACCGGCGGACCTGGAAAGGATCCGTCTTCATGTCGTTCGTCTCGCCCGTCTTGTTCCTGACCGCGATGGGCATCGGGCTCGGCAGCCTGATTTCGCGCGGACCGGTTCGAACGGTCGACGGCGTTTCCTACCTGGCGTTTCTCGCGCCCGGGTTGCTCGCGGCCACCGCGATGCAGTCCGCCTTTGTCGAAACGACCTATCCCATCATGGCCCGGATGCAGTGGCTTCGTACCTACGATGGCATGCTGGCGACACCGATCCGCGTCCTCGACGTGCTGGCCGGCGAATTCGGCTGGCTTGCCGTCCGCCTGGCGCTTGGCAGCGGCGCGTTCTTCCTCGTCATGGTGCTCTTTGGCACGGTCCACTCCGGGCTGGGGCTGCTGGCCATCGTCGTCGCTGTCTTGACCGGCCTCGCCTTTGGCGCGCCGATCTTCGCCTTTACCGCGACCCAACGCACGGACGACAGTTTTGCCCTGATCGGCCGGCTGGGGATCACGCCGCTTTTTCTCTTAGGCGGCGTCTTTTTTCCGATCCACCAGTTGCCGCAACTCGTCCAGGGAATCGCCTGGATCACGCCACTCGCCCATGGCGTCGCGTTGGCCCGCGGACTCTCGGTCGGTGTGCTGACGCCGTCCGCCGGGATCCACATCGCCGTCTTACTCGTCTACGCCACGATTGGCGTCGTCGCCGCCCGCGTCACCCTGCAACGGCGGCTGGTTCCGTGATCGCGGTTCTCGCTCGTAACCGGCGCTTCCAGGTCCCAGCGGCCGGCCGGGCAGCGCACCTGCTCGAGCGACATGCGATCCTGTACCGGCGCTACTGGTTCGTCATCGTGTCGGGCTTCATCGAACCCCTCCTGTACTTGCTTGCGATCGGCTTCGGCGTTGGCGCGCTGGTCGGCTCGACCGTCCTGGTGAACGGCCATCCGCTCCGTTACGCGGTGTTCGTCGCCCCTGCCCTGATGGCCTCCTCCGCGATGAACGGTGCGGTCTTCGAGACCGCCTTCAATTTCTTCTACAAACTCAAATACGTCAAGCTTTACGATGCCGTGCTCGCGACGCCACTCGGCGTCGCTGACATCGCCCTCGGGGAGATCGCCTGGGCCCTGATCCGGGGCACGCTCTATGCCTTCGGCTTCATCGTCGTCATGGCCGCACTCGGACTCGTGATCTCGCCCTGGGCGCTGCTCGCGCTGCCGGCCGCCATGTTGATCGGCTTCTCGTTCGCCGCGGTCGGAACCGCGGCCTCGACGTTCGTCCGCACCTGGCAGGATTTTGACCTCGTCCTGACCGTCCTGATTCCCCTGTTTCTCTTCTCCGCCACGTTCTACCCCATCACCGTCTACCCTGGGCCACTGCAAGTGGTTGTGCAGCTGACGCCGCTCTATCACGGCGTCGACTTGCTGCGGAGCCTCACGACTGGCATGATCGGCCCTTCGATCCTGGTTGACATGGCCTACCTGATCATCGTCGGCGCGGCGGCCCTCGTCCTCGCCGCAACCCGCCTGCAGCGCTTGCTGCTCAAGTAACCACGTTGAGAAAGTCCAGCACCAACCGGTTGAATTCTTCAGGTCGCTCCATGTTCGGTACATGTGCGACGCCGGGCATCACGACGAGGGTGGCTCCATCGATGCCCCGGCCGAGCTCCTCCGCGGCCTGACGGATATCCTGTACATCGCGGTCGCCGACGATGACGAGCGTGGGCACCCGGATCTCGTGGAGCCGGCCGATTGCCGGCGGCTGAATACGCTCCGGCTCGGCATCCGGCGGAAAACGGGCGCTGTTAAAGAAGTCCATTTCCCGCACGGCCGCACGAACCTGCGGATCGACATCCGCTGCAGTCCGGCCGCGGCCATAGACCCAGAACTCCATCTCGCGGTCGATGGCCGCATCAAGGCCATGCTCGGCGAGCGCCTGATCGATCTCATCGATCCTGTGGTGATAGTCGGCCGAATGCTCCCGGCCGCTGATCGGGCAGGCGACCAGGATCAAGGCCGTCACCACCTCCGGATGCTGCAGCGCCGTGTCCAGCATCATCGAGCCGCCCAGGGAGACCCCGAGGAGCGCGGCGGACGGCATCCCGACGGTCGCCATCAGACGAAGTAGGTCGTGGACATTCGAGTAGGCACCGTGGGCGATGTCGGACTGGCCGAACCCCCTCAGGTCGTAGCGAAGGACCCGATACTTCCCGGTGAAGGCCGGAAATTGTGGCTCCCAACTGCGGCTGTCGGTGATGCCGGAGTGGGCCAGCACCAGAGATGTACCTTCGCCCGCTACCTCGTAGTGGAGCTTCGCGCCATTGACCCCGGCAAAGCCCGCCCGTGAGCGATTGGCTGCCCACGGTGCCATTACACCCGCTACATTACTAAGGGATGCACCCCGGGAACAACCTGACGCGCGATGAAGCCCGCCGCCGGGCCGAGTTGATCCAGACTCCCCTCTACGACATCTCGCTCGACCTGACGCGGGACACTGACACCTTCGCCTGCGAGGCCACCATCCACTTCCTTTGCCAGGAGCCGGGAGCGAATACCTTCATCGATTTCCTCGCCCCGTCGGTGGACAGCTGTGAGCTTAACGGCGAGGAGGTTCCGAAGGAAGCCTTCAACGGCGCCCGCATCACACTCACTAACCTTCGCGACGCGAACGAGCTGCACGTGCTGGCGACGTGCGAGTACCAGAACATCGGCGCCGGCCTGAACCGCTTCAAGGACCCGGTTGACCACAAGGTCTACCTCCACAGCCAGTTCGAGACCTTCGATGCGCACCGGATGTTCCCCTGCTTCGATCAGCCCGATCTGAAGGCAAGCTTCACCTTCACCGTGCTGGCACCGAGCGACTGGGTGGTCGTCTCGAATAACCCCGGCCAGGCCCAACCCGTCGCCGGTAAAGAAAACATCAAGCGATGGACGTTCGGGGCGACACCAAAGATGTCGTCCTATCTGACGGCGATCGTCGCCGGGCCCTACCACGGGGTCCGCGACCGGCACGGCGATATCGACCTCGGCATCTTCTGCCGCCAATCGTTGGCGCAGTATCTCGACCCGGAGGAGATCTTCACCGTCACGAAGCAGGGCCTCGACTTCTACGGCGAGGCGTACAAGTACCCCTATCCATTCCAGAAGTACGATCAACTGTTCGTCCCGGAATTCAGCGCCGGCGCAATGGAGAACATCGGCGCCGTCACCTTCAATGAGGCGATGCTGTTTCGCTCCAAGGTGACAGAGGCGGTCCGCGAGGACCGCGCGAACGCCATCCTCCACGAGATGGCGCACATGTGGTTCGGCGACCTGGTCACGATGCGCTGGTGGGACGATCTCTGGCTGAACGAGAGCTTTGCGACCTTCATGTCGGTGCTGGCCCAGGTCGAGGCGACGCGCTTCAAGAACGGATGGGTGACCTTCGCCAACCAATACAAGGCCGGCGCGCGCCGCCAGGACCAGCTGCCCACCACCCACCCGATCGCGGCTGATGTCCCCGACATCGAATCCGTCTATCTGAACTTCGACGCGATCACCTACAACAAAGGTGCCTGCGTCCTGCGCCAGCTGGTCGCCTACGTCACGCAGGACACCTTCCTGCGCGGCGTCCAGCGCTACATCAAGCAGCGCCAATACGCGAACGCCAGCCTCACCGACTTCCTCTCCGATATCGAGGCGGGTTCCGGTCGCGACCTCAAGGCCTGGTCCAAGCTCTGGTTGGAGACGGCTGGCCTCAACACGCTGCGGCCGCTGCCGATCTCGCGGAGCGAGACGATCGGCTCCCTCACGATCAAGCAAGAGGCGCCGCCTGAATTCCCGACCATCCGGCCGCACCGGCTCGCCGTCGGTCTCTACGACCGCAAGGCCGGTGGATTGCAGTTGCGCCGCCGGGTCGAGCTCGACGTCGCCGAAGAGGAGACTCCGGTAAAGGACTTCGATGGCGAGCGCCTCGCCGACCTCTTGCTGGTCAATGACCTCGATTTGACCTACGCGAAGATTCGGCTCGACGAGCGCTCCCTGGCGACGGCGACCGAACACCTCGCCGAGTTGTCCGATCCGCTGGCGCGGGCGATCACCTGGGCTGCGCTCTGGGACATGCTCCGCGATGCCGAGATCCCTGCCCGGCGCTATCTCCCGTTGATCCTTAAGAATATCCACGGCGAAACCGACATCGGCGTTGTCCAGGACCTCCTGGCCCAGGCGGTCTCGGCCATCTTCGTCTACGGCGATCCGGCGAATCAGGAGGCGGCGCTCAAGACCCTGGCGGACCATTCGCTCAATGTGCTCGATGCCGCGCCGGCAGGCAGCGACCTCCAGTTGGCCTGGGCACATACGTTCATCAACGCCGCCCGCTCCCCCGAGCATCTCTCGGTCGTGCGCGGCCTGCTGGACGGCATCAAAGTCTTCACCGGCCTCAAGGTCGATACCGACCTGCGCTGGGCGATCGTCCATGCGCTCGCCGGCGTCGGCAAGGACGACGGACTGATCGATGCCGAGCTGGAGCGCGATCCGACCGACGAGGGACAGCGACACGCGGCATCGGCCCGCGCGGCCCGTCCGACGGCGGAAGCGAAGGAGCAGGTCTGGGCGGCGCTGATGGAGGATCTGACGCTGCCGCTGGCGACCATGCGATCGATGATGCGCGGCTTCTACCGTTTCGATCAGCGGCGAGTGCTCGAGGCCTACGCCGCCCGATACTTCCAGGCCCTGGCGAATGTCTGGAAGGAGCGAGACATCGAGATCGGCCTCGCCTTCGCTCGCATGATGTTTCCGTCGGTCATCGTCGACGACCACACGATCAAGGTGACCGACCAGTACCTGGCGCGCGAGAACGTCCCGGGACCGGTGCGCCGCGTTCTACTCGAGGCGAAGGACAGCATGCAGCGGGCGATGCGCGCCCGAGCCATCGACGCCGCTCAATAAATCTAAGCGCTGCGGATCAAGTCGTTGATGACGTCCGCTAGGGCTCGGATCACCTCTTCGGACTTTGCATAAGCCACGAACTCGGACCCCTCCGAGTCGTACTCCACAGCCGCGGCTAGCGTCGGGTGTTTGGCCTTGAACGCGCGGGCGATCCTCCTCTCGGCCTCGGCTTGCTCTGAGACCTTGAGCGCATCCGCGAAATCATGCGAAATCCAGAATTGAGGCAGGCCCGGCGCCGGCTTCCAGGCGCGGACTTCGCCCAGTTGCAGGTACTGATCTGGGCCCGGCACGCGATGTACGCTGACATGCGCGTCCGGGAAATGACGCTTGAGCTCGGCTTCCTCTTGATCGGAGTACGCGCCAACCGACAGTTCCTTCAAGTGCGCCAACTTGAAAAGGGGCGACAGATTACGATCGGCAACTTCGGTACCACCGAGGTGCAGTACCTCGAGCTCGGTCAAGTTGACGAGCGGCCTCAGCGTCCGCAACGGGCCCTTCATCTGGATCAAGTTGAGATCCCTCAGATGTCTCAGGGCGCCGACCGGCGCGATGTCCGTTACGCGGTCGACGTGCATCAGGCTCAGCCTTGTGAGGTTCGGCAGAGCTTCCAACGCCGTGATCGCCTGGTCATCGACGCGCGTCCTTCGCAGAGACAGGTCCTCGAGCTGAGGTAGCTCGCGCAGGACGCTGACGTCTGACACTCCCCCTAGGACCGAGAGGACTCTGAGACGATGCATGTCCCTCAGCATGTTCAGGTGCTTCGAGTGACCTTCGTACAGCCGGAAGGTATGGAGCTTGACGAGGCCGCGGACATGTTGCAGACCCTTCCGGTAACTGTCGATCTGCAGCTCCTCGAGCTGTGTCATGGTCCCCAGCGGCGCGAGATCGCACCGCCACGCGTGCGAGATATGGAGAACCCGGAGACGCCCTAGCGTCTGCAGCGGCTTCAGGTCATCGATTTTCTGTAGCGCTATCTCCAAGTGCTCCAACTCGGGCATCCGTTTGACAAAGTCCAGGCTCTCGAACCAGCAACCAATTCCGGGACTCAGCGTCCGCAGCTCCGTGAAATTGGGAATGACGTCGGGATTCATGACCATGTCACCAACAATCAAGGTGCGCAGACCGGGCAGGCGGTCAGGTAGGATCGCGGGTCCCATCAGCTCGATGTGTTCGAACTGGTCCAGCCGTTTCAGTGGCCTGAGGTCAACGGTCGAAGTGGTCTTTAGTTTCAGCGAGCGGTCGCCTGGCTTCACGGTCGCGACCAGCTCGCCACGCTGATTTCGAATTTCGACCTCCACGGAATTTTTCGCGCCCAACATCACTCCACGCGCCGCGAAGCCATGATCGCGTCAACCTGCCGAGCGATCACGGCGTCTTCTCGAGCCTCGATTCGAAGCACGGCGGCACCTGAGGTCGTGTCGCTGATCACGGCATCGTTTCGGACACCCGTCGCGGCCACCGCACCGATCCCGAGCGGCGCCAGCCGCCCGACGATCGCCGAGCGCACTGACGCCGCGTGTTCCCCGATTCCGCCGGTGAAGACCAGGGCGTCGAGCCGAGGGAGCGCCGTGGCTGCTGCCGCAATCCCGGCCGCGGCTCGGCTGACAAACATGTCGATGGCCAGCCGGGCGCGCGTGTTCCCATCCCCGGCGGCCTTTTCGAGCTCCCGCATCCCGGCAGTGCGGCCAGACACACCGACCAGCCCCGACTCGTGGTCGAGCGCCTCCTCCAGCTCGCGCCACCCGGTCCGCCGCGTCCGCAACATATATAGAAGGATGCCGGGGTCGATCGACCCCGACCGGGTGCCCATCATCAAGCCTTCCATCGGCGTCAGCCCCATGGACGTGGCGACCGACCGCCCACGGAGCACCGCCGTCACCGAGCAGCCGCTGCCGAGGTGGGCCACGACCAGGGCCAGCTCAGTCGGAGGCCGGCCCAGTAGCTCGGCCGCACGCCGTGTGGACCACTCGACCGATAGCCCGTGGAAGCCGAAGCGCCGGATGCCGTACTCGCGATGCCAGCGCCAGGGCACGGGATAGAGGTACTGCTCCTCGCTGAGCGTCGCGTGGAAGGCCGTGTCGAAAGCCGCGACCTGCGGCACCTTCGGCAAGGCCGCCCGGGCGGCACGAATGGTGGCGGCGGCTACCGGGTTGTGCAGCGGAGCGAACTCGGCCAGCGCCTCGATGCCCTTCAAAACCCGGTCGTCGACCCGCACCGCCGATCGAAACTTCGTCCCGCCGTGGACCACCCGATGCCCGACCGCCTCCACTGAAATCTCCCTGCCCCGCTTGCGGGGGAGGGTCAGGGTGGGGGCGACCCCCAGCTTCGAAAGCAGCGAGCGGACGGTATTCTCGATTCCTTTCTGACGCGTTGCGTCCGTTCCCAGCGACACCTCGTCATTCGCGATCGCCGCGAGATCGCCGGTGTCAACGATGCTGCCCTTCAGCGAGCTGGAGCCGACGTTCAGGACGAGGACGCGCACGGCGTCAGGCCCCGACTAGTACGGCCAGGTCCAGTCGCGCACGTCCGGCACGTCCTCCCCATGGTCCCGGGTGTACTGGCGATGCTGGAGCCGCTCATCGACCATGTGCTGGCGGACGTGCCCGGCGCTCGCGCCGAGTCCGGGAACTCGGTCGATGACGTCGATCACGAGGTGAAACCGGTCCAGGTCGTTGAGCATCACCATGTCGAACGGCGTGGTCGTGGTGCCCTCCTCTTTGTATCCGCGGACGTGCAGATTGCCGTGGTTCTTCCGCCGGTACGTCAAACGATGGATCAGCCATGGGTACCCGTGATAGGCGAAGATCACCGGCTTGTTGGTGGTGAAGAGCGCGTCGAACTCCGCATCGGAGAGGCCGTGCGGATGCTCCGCTTCGGGTTGAAGCTTCATCAGGTCGACCACGTTGATGACGCGAATTTTGAGGTTGGGCAGGTGCTTGCGAATGAGGTCGGTCGCGGCCAGCGTTTCCAGTGTCGGGATGTCGCCGGCGCAGGCCATCACCACATCCGGCTCGCCGGTGTCATTGCTCGCCCAGTCCCAGATGCCAATCCCGCGGGTGCAGTGGACGATCGCGTCGTCCATCGACAGGTAGTTGAGCGATCGCTGCTTGCCGGCCACGATCACGTTCACGTACTGCTTACTGCGCAGGCAGTGGTCGGCGATCGACAGCAGGCAGTTGGTGTCGGGCGCGAGATAGACCCGCACGACGTCGGGCTTCTTGTTGAGGACGACGTCGATGAAGCCCGGATCCTGGTGGGTGAAGCCGTTATGGTCCTGGCGCCAGACGTGCGACGACAGCAGGTAGTTGAACGACGGGATCGGCCTGCGCCAGGGAATCTTGTTGGTCACCTCGAGCCACTTCGCGTGCTGGTTGAACATCGAGTCGACGATGTGGATGAACGCTTCGTAGCAGTTGAACAAGCCGTGCCGGCCCGTCAACAGGTAGCCCTCGAGCCAGCCCTGGCAGAGGTGCTCGCTCAGGACCTCCATCACGCGGCCGTCGGGTGCGAGGTGGTCATCGATCGGCAGCGTTTCCCCGAGCCAGGCCCGGTTCGTTACGTCGAAGACCGCGCTGAGGCGGTTCGAGACCGTTTCATCGGGCCCCATCAAACGGAAGTTCCGCGGATTCTTGGCGATGATGTCGCGCAGAAACTGACCCAGGACCCTGGTGGCCTCGTCGAATGTGGTCCCTGGTTTGTCGACCTTGACCGCGTAATCGCGGAAATCCGGCAAGCGTAGTTCCTGGGTTAGCTCGCCGCCATTCGTGTGCGGATTCGCGCTCATCCGGCGCGGGCCCGTCGGTGGCAATGCCGCGAGCTCGGCGTCCAGCGTTCCGTTTTCGTCGAACAATTGCTCGGGATGGTAGCTGTGCAACCAGTCGTCCAGGATCTGGAGGTGTCCTGGTTTCGTCATGTCGTCGACCGGTACCTGGTGTGATCGCCAGGTTCCCTCGACCGGCACGCCGTCGACTTCCTTGGGTCCGGTCCATCCCTTCGGCGTCCGCATCACGATCATTGGCCACAAGGGACGCGTCGCCCGCTTCTTCTTGCGTGCCGCGCCCTGGATCTCTTCGATCTCGTCCAGCACCAGGTCGAGCAGGGCCGCCATGCGCTGATGCATGTCCATCGGGTCGTCCCCGGCGATGATGTAGGGCGTGTATCCGTAGCCTTCGAGCAACGAGCGTAACTCGCTCTCCGGGATTCGCGCCAGGACGGTGGGGTTGGCGATCTTCCAGCCATTCAAGTGAAGGATGGGAAGGACGGCGCCATCGGTGATCGGGTCGAGGAACTTGTTCGAGTGCCAGCTGGCCGCGAGCGGGCCGGTCTCGGCCTCTCCATCCCCAATCACGCAGAAGACCTTGAGGTCCGGGTTATCGAAGGCGGCGCCGTACGCATGCGTGAGCGCGTACCCCAGTTCGCCTCCCTCGTGGATCGATCCGGGCGTCTCGGGCGCGTCGTGGCTCGGGATGCCGCCCGGGAATGAGAATTGTCGGAAGAGTTTTTGCAAGCCGACCGCGTCTCGGCTGATTGCCGGATAAACCTCGCTGTAGGTGCCCTCGAGATAGGCGTTCGCCACCATCCCCGGCCCGCCGTGCCCGGGACCGCAGATGTAGATTGCGTCGAGATCCCGCGCTTTGATCACTCGGTTCAGATGCGCGTAGAGGAAATTCAGACCGGGTGTTGTCCCCCAGTGGCCCAGCAACCGCGGTTTGATGTGTTTGACCTGTAGTGGCTCGCGTAACAGCGGGTTATCGAGCAGGTAAATCTGGCCGACTGAAAGGTAATTCGCGGCACGCCAGTAGGCGTGCAGTTTCTTGAGTTCGTCCTCCCTGAGCGGCCCTTCAGCGAGCGCGGCGGCCGGCCCCGGCCCGGTTTGCATACCCCTCACGATAACGTGACAGCCCTTTGGAGTGATTTGTGGCGATCAGCCAATAG
>WNFD01018716.1_pt1 | contig 12335 bp, 11 predicted proteins | sample 5400491 | NCBI WGS metagenome assembly WNFD01 (sample SAMN13153343, study PRJNA577476) | soil metagenome | isolation source: 120 cm saprolite under Douglas fir tree site 2 hole 2 replicate 2 | place: USA:California | collected 2015-04-18 | reverse complement strand
ATCAGTCGTCGCGGGCTGCTCAAGGTGGCCGGCTCGATCGGAATCGCGAGCCTGGCATCGCCCTGGCTCAGCGCTGCGAAAGTCGCCGCCGGTGCGAAGGCGAGCGCTCCACGCGACATCCCGATCAAGCACATCGTCGTCGACATGCAGGAGAACCGGTCGTTCGATCACTACTACGGCTTCGCTCCATTCGTCGGACGCTACGGCGTTCCGGCCCACTACTCACAGCCGGATGGACACGGGGGGTCCGTGGCGCCGTATCACTTCACCAGCCTCTCGACGCAAGACATCGGGCATAACTGGACCGCCACGCATGGCGAGTACGACGCCGGCAAGATGGACGGCTTCTACACCACGGACGGCATCAACTGCATGGGCTATTACACGGCATCGGACCTGCCGTTCTACTACAGCCTCTTCAAAGACTTCACCCTGTGCACCAACTACTTCTGCTCTCTACTGGGACCGACGTGGCCCAACCGCTTCTACGTCGCGGCCGGAACTTCGGGCGGGATCACGACGAACGGTCTCTGGGGCTACGGCATCTTCGACTACCCGATCATCCTCGACCTCCTCGAAGCGGCGGGCGTGACCTGGAAGGTCTACAACGTCAGCTGGGACAGCGTTCCATTCGGCAACACCGACAACGTATTCGTGTTCTGGCAGCGCTGGGCGCATGACCAGCGCACGCGCGGCAGCAAGGGCGAGTACCTGGACGACCTCCGGCTGGGACGGCTGCCGCAGGTGTCCTTCATCATCCCGAGCTTCGCCAGAGGCTGGGACGAGCACCCGCCCGCCGACGTGTCGGTGGGCATGGGCATCCAGCAAGAGCTGATCACGGCGCTGATGCAATCCTCCGCCTGGGGCAGCTCGGCCTACATCCTCACCTACGACGAGGCGGGCGGTTACTTCGATCACGTGGCGCCGCCGCAGGTCGATGCGTTCGGCCTCGGCATCAGGGTGCCGACCTGGGTGATCTCTCCGTGGGCGAAGCCGAGCCACCTCGAGCCGACGGTTTACGAGCACAGCTCGGTGCTCAAGTTCATAGAGGCAGTTTTTGGCTTGCCTACCCTGGCGTCGGTCAATCACGCCTTCGACGCTGCCACCCCGGTGGGATCGAACTACCAGGCCGCGGCGAGCGGCGCTACCGCCGGCCCGCCGGCTCCGCCCCGGGACGGGCGGGCCGACATTGGCAGCCTCCTGGAGTGCTTCACCTTCTAGACCATAGGGCGGGGCTCGGTGGTCCGAGCCTCGTCCTACTATGTTTAGTGGTGGCTACGGCACTCTCGCTCTCTCACCTCGGCTCGCTGATGCGCGGCGTGCGCAGCGTGGACGAGGTGGGGGCTGACGAGCGGGCGGCGTCGCTCGCCAAGCGCTCGATCAAGAAGTCATCCAAGCTCTGGGCGCTCGACCTCGCCATCCGGTGCATGGACCTGACCACGCTCGAGGGCTCCGACACGCCCGGCAAGGTGGCCGCCCTGTGCGCGAAGGGTATCCGGCCGAAGCCGGGCGACCCGAGCATCCCTTCCGTGGCGGCCATCTGCATCTACCCAGCCCGTGTCGCGGACGCGAAAGCGCACCTTCGCGGCAGCACGGTACGCATCGCTTCGGTGGCCACGGCCTTCCCGTCGGGACAGAGTTTCACCTCGGTCAAGATCGCCGAGACCAAGGAAGCCGTCGCGGCCGGGGCGGACGAGGTCGACATGGTGATCGACCGCGGCGCATTCCTGTCCGGCGACCACGAGAAGGTGTACGAGGAGATCGTCGCCGTCAAGGAGGCGTGCGGGCCGGCGCACCTCAAAGTGATCCTCGAGACCGGAGAGCTCGGAACCTACGACAGCGTGCGCCGGGCGAGCATCCTCGCGATGGCAGCGGGCGCTGACTTCATCAAGACCTCAACCGGCAAGGTGCAGCCGGCCGCGACACTGCCGGTGAGCCTGGTCATGATGGAAGCGATCCGCGATTTCGTCCGCGAGACCGGCCGGCCCGTGGGGTTCAAGCCCGCCGGCGGCATCCGCACCTCCAAGCAGGCCATCGCCTACCTGGTCGTCCTGTACGAGACGCTCGGCGCCGACTGGATGACGCCGGAACGGTTCCGGCTCGGCGCCTCCACGCTGCTCAACGACGTGCTGATGCAGATCGAGAAAGAGCGCACCGGCGCCTACCAGTCCGGCGACTACTTCACGATCGACTGACATGGCAATCGCAAAGCGGGAAACGACCGAGCTCGCCAGGCAGACGTTCGAGTACGCTCCCGCGCCCGAGTCGATCGACCACGTCAAGATCGAGCCCCGCTATTCGCTCTTCATCGGCGGCAAGATGGTGGCGCCGCACAGCAAGAAACACTTCCCGACCATCAACCCCGCCACGGAGCAGAAGCTCTCCGAAGTGGTCGAGGCCGACGAGGTTGACGTCGACCGAGCGGTGAAAGCCGCGGACAAGGCATTCGAAGGGTGGTCCCGCATGGCGCCGTCGCGGCGAGCCCGGTACATCTTCCGCGTCTCGCGAATCATCCAGGAGCGTGCCCGCGAGCTCGCGGTGGTCGAGACGATGGACGGTGGCAAGCCAATTAAAGAATCGCGCGACGTCGACATCCCGCTCGCCGCCGCTCATTTCTTCTATTACGCGGGCTGGGCCGACAAGCTCGAATGGGCCTTCCCCAACCGAAAGCCGCGCCCGCTCGGAGTGGCCGGGCAGGTGATTCCGTGGAACTTCCCCCTGCTGATGCTCGCCTGGAAGATCGCCCCGGCACTGGCCGCGGGCAACACGGTGGTCTTGAAGCCCGCCGAGACCACGCCGTTGTCAGCCCTGCTGTTCGCCGACATCTGCATGCAAGCCGAGCTTCCGCCTGGCGTGGTCAACATCCTCACCGGCGGCGGGAAGACCGGCTCACTGGTGGTGGCCCACCCGGGGGTGAAGAAGGTCGCGTTCACGGGGTCGACCGAGGTCGGCAAGCTGATCCAGCGTTCGCTCGCGGGGACCGGCAAGCGCCTCACCCTCGAGCTCGGCGGCAAGGCGGCCAACATCGTGTTCGACGACGCCCCGCTGGATGCAGCGGTCGAGGGCATCGTGAACGGCATCTACTTCAACCAGGGCCACGTTTGCTGCGCGGGCAGCCGGCTGCTGGTGCAGGAGTCGATCGCCGTGCCCCTCCTCGAGAAGCTGAAGATGCGCCTGGGCACGCTGCGGCTGGGCGACCCGCTCGACAAGAACACCGACATCGGCGCCATCAACTCGAAGGCCCAGCTGGAGAAGATCCAGGCCCTCGTCGAATCGGGCGTCGAAGAGGGCGCGGAGCTGTTCCAGCCCGAATGCAAGCTGCCCGAGCGAGGCTACTGGTTCCCGCCCACGCTCTTCACCAACGTCTCGCAGTCATATCGGATCGCGCGCGAGGAGATTTTCGGACCGGTGCTCTCGGTGCTCACGTTCCGGACCCCGGCGGAGGCGGTCGAGAAGGCGAACAACACGCCCTACGGCCTTTCGGCCGGAGTCTGGACGGACAAGGGTTCGCGCATCCTCTGGATGGCGGAGCGCATGCGCGCCGGCGTCGTGTGGGCGAACACCTTCAACCGATTCGACCCGACGTCGCCGTTCGGCGGCTACAAGGAGTCGGGCTACGGCCGCGAAGGTGGGCGGCATGGCCTGCTGCCGTACCTGGAGCTGGTGTAGATGGCGGCGAAATCAACCAACGGGCGGATCGACGTTCGGAAGACCTACAAGCTGTACGTCGGCGGAGAGTTCGTCCGTTCTGAATCCGGACGAGCGTATCGATTCGATGGCAACGTCAACGTCCCCCGCGGCTCGCGCAAGGACCTGCGCGACGCGGTTCGCGCGGCTCGCGGTGCGGTTCCGGGATGGGCTGCCCGCACGGCCATGAACCGCGGCCAGATCCTGTACCGCGCGGCCGAGATGCTGGATGGCCGGCGCGCCGAGTTCGTCGAGCTGCTGGGCTCTGGACGTGGAGCGCACAAAGAGGTGGACGAGGCCGTCGAGGCGCTGGTGTGGTACGCGGGTTGGACTGACAAGCTCGCCCAGGTCATCGGCGCCACCAACCCCGTTTCCGGCCCGTATTTCAACTTCACCATCCCCGAGCCGACCGGCGTGGTCGGCGTGGTGGCGCCCGAGGAGCCTGCGTTGGTAGGGTTGGTCCGCCGGGTGGCGCCTGCGCTGTGCGGCGGCAACGCGGTGGTTGTGCTCGCCCCCGAGAAAGACCCGCTGCCGGCGCTGACGTTGGCCGAGGTGCTGGCCACGAGCGACCTGCCCGCCGGCGTCGCGAACGTGCTGAGCGGATACCGCAAGGAGCTCTTGCCGTGGCTCGCATCGCACATGGACGTGAACGCGATCGACGTCGGCGGCTGCACCGCGGAGGAGGCGGCCGAGGTCGAGAAGGCCGCGGCCGACAACGTGAAGCGGGTCGTGAAGTACGCTCCGGGGGAGATGAGCCCTTACCTCATCACCGCCTTCATGGAGATGAAGACGGTGTGGCATCCGGTCGGGGTTTGAGTAAAACTGACTCGCCCCACCTGGCTGCGCTCGCTGCGCGAGCGGAGCCTTCCTCCCCACACGGTGGGGAGGTGAAAGCGAAACCGGCAAGAGCGATGATCAGCGCCGAGCGCATCCGGCGCCGCGTCCGCGAGCTCGGCCGGCAGATCTCGGAGGTCTACTCCGACATCGAGACCCCGCTGGTGATGGTCGTCATCCTCAAGGGCGCCACGGTGTTCGCGGCGGATCTCCTGCGCAGCCTCAGCATCCCGGCAGAGCTCGAGTTCGTGAGCGCCGCGAGCTACGGCTCGGGCACGTCGAGCAGCGGCCACGTCAGGCTGGCCCACATGGTGGAGGGCCCGCTGGTCGGCCGCCACGTGCTGCTGGTGGAGGACATCATCGACTCGGGCCGCACCGTGGACGTGATCGTCAAACGGCTCCGCCGCCTCGGGCCGGCGTCGCTGCGCATAGCGGCACTCCTCGACCGTCCCGCCCGGCGCGAGGTCGAGGTCAAGATCGATTTCACGGGTTTCGTGATCCCCGACCGGTTCGTCATCGGCTACGGGCTCGACTACGCCGGCCTCTATCGCGAGCTGCCGGGCATCTACTCGCTGTCATAAGCAAGTTCTCGGACTGGAAAAAGGCCGAGCTCCACTGCCACCTCGACGGCGCTGTGCGGCCGGCGACCGCCGAGGAGCTCGCCACCGAGCAAGGTCTCGACCTACAGAGGCCGCTGCGGATGGTGGCGCCTGCGGATTGTCCATCGCAGGCCGTTTACATCTCCTACTTCAACGATGCGATCGCAGTGCTGCAGACGGCTGCCGCGTTGGAGCGCACGGCGATGGAGCTCGGCATCGATTCGGCGGCTGAGAACATCGACTACCTGGAGGTGCGGTGGGCGCCGCGGCTCCATCTTCGCAACGGGCTCACCGTGCCCGAGGTGATCGACGCGGTCCTGGCCGGGCTCGCTGCCGCCCCCCTGCGCGCCGTCGCGATCGTCTGCGCGATGCGCCAGCACACCGTCGAAGACAACGTCGCCCTCGCCAGGGAGGCCGGGAGATTCGCCGGCCGAGGCTTGGTGGGATTCGACCTGGCCGGCGACGAGGTCCGCTATCCCGCGCCGCCGCAGCGCCCCGCCTTCGAAGCGGCGCGCGCGGCGAGCCTGCGCCTCACGTGCCACGCCGGGGAGGCCGGCGAGCCGTCACACGTCGAGGATGCGTTGCTCACGGAGTCATCGGGGCTCGCGATCCCCGCATCGTGGAACGCGTGCGTTCCGAGGGAGTGGTGCTCGACCTCTGCCCAACCGCGAACTGGAAGTGCAAGGCGGTGCCCACCCTCGCGGCTCATCCGCTACCGAAGCTCGTGCGCGCGGGGGTGAGGTGCACGATCAGCACAGACTCGCGCACGGTCGCCGACACCACCCTCAGCCACGAGTTCGAGCTGGCGGCGGGGATGGGGATGACCGACGACGAATTGTGGCGATGCAATGAAACTGCTTATGCCGCTCGCTTTGGGTAACTGAACCTCCCCACCGCCGCGGCCGCTTCGCGGCCGGGCCCGCCTCCCCACACGGTGGGGAGGCAAGAGGTGGCCCAACCCTCTCCTTCAGCCGGTGCCGAAGAGGCGGTCTCCGAAGTCACCCAGGCCCGGGACGATGTACGCCTTGTCGTTGAGCCGCTCGTCCAGCGCCGCCGTGTAGATGTCGACCTCTGGGTGTCGCTCCTCGAGCACCCTCACCCCCTCCGGCGCGGCCACCACGCAGACCATGCGGGTGTCGCGACCGCCCGCCTCCTTGATCAGGTCCAGGGCCTGCGCGGCGGAGCCGCCGGTGGCCAGCATGGGGTCGAGCAGCAGCGGCACCTTGCCCCTCAGCTTGGGCAGCTTCTGGTAGTAGATTCGCGCCACGGCCGTCACCTCGTCCCGCTCGAGCCCGATGTAGCCCACGCTCACTCGAGGCAGCAGCTCGAGCACCGGCGCCAGCAGTCCGAGGCCCGCGCGTAGGACCGGGATCGCGACCACCTCTCGCTCGACCGTGATCGCCGCCGCATCGGCAAGCGGCGTGCGCACCGTCCCATGACGCACCGGAAGGTCGGCGGTCGCCTCGTAGAGCAGAAGAGTGATCAGCTTGCGAGCAAGAACTCGGAACTCTTCCGGCAGGGTGGCAGCGTCGCGAAGGCCGGCGAGGCTGTCGGCGACCAGCGGGTGGCTACTTACCTTGAGCGACACGGTCGTGCTCGATCAGCCGCCGGAGAGCATCGACGGCGACCCGAAGCATGCGTTCCATGTACTTCGGGTCCAGGTGATGGATCTCGCCCGCGCCGAGCTCGTCGACGCAGAGGTTGATCGTGCCCGCGCGCCGCTTGCGGATGCGCGCGACCACGAACAGGGTCGACGTTTCCATGTCGTTGCTGAGCACGCCCGCGCGAGACCACATTTCCAGGTCGTCGCGCAGGTGGGGCCGCGGCATGGTGTCGGGCACGAGGTCTGAGTAGAGGGCGTCGACCGAGCGGATGATGCCGACGTGGTGCGGCGCGCCGGCGGCCTTCGCCGCCTCGACCAGCGCGTTCACCATTTCGAGTGAGGCGACGGCGGGGTACTCCAGCGGGACGTACCCGTTGGGGGTGCCCTCGCTGCGCACTGCCCCGGTGGCGATCACGAGGTCGCCCATCTTGATCTCGGGCTGGGCGGCGCCGCACGTGCCGACGCGAAGGAAGGTGTGGACGCCGAGCTCGCTCAGCTCCTCGATCCCGATCGCCACCGACGGGCCGCCCATGCCGGTGGACATCGTCGACACCGGCACACCGTTCAGCGAGCCGGTGAACGTGCGGTACTCCCTGCTGAACGCGACCTCTTTCGCGCCATCGAGATACTTCGCGATCACCTGCGTGCGCGCCGGGTCGCCCGGAACCAGCACGTACTCGCCGACCTCGCCCTTCGCGAGCCCGATGTGGTACTTCTTCTCGCCCGTCGCCGCCACCGGAGCGAAAGTCTATCCCGCTTAGCCCCACGAACTCAGAGGCTTCGCCGTGAGTTCGCGGGGACCCCTTCCGGTCGGGTAACCCCGTCCTTGTCCACCCGCGCGAGCACGTGCGGGGGGCGCGTGACCTCGGCTGCGCTGAGCTTCCACGCCTTGTGAAGGCGCGGGATCACCTTCTGGACCAGCTCCTCCGAGCGCGCATGGACCACGGCCAGCGTATCGCCCGCTCGGACCCTGGCGCCCACCGGCGCCTCGATCACGATCCCCGCCGCGGGGTCGACCCGGTCTTCCTTCTTGGCCCGGCCCACGCCCAGCTCGAGCCCTGCCAATCCCACCTCGAGGGCGTCGATCGACTCCACGTAGCCGTCAGCCGGTGACGGCACCGCCCTCTGTACCGGCGCCACGGGCAGCCCCTCCTCGATCCTGCCGCCCTGGGCGGCGAGCATGCGCAGGAAGGTCTCGCGGCCGGCGCCCGATCGGAGCGCGTCGTCGGGGTCACCTCTAACCTCAGCCAGCCAGCACATCTCGCGCGCGATCACTAAAGCGACCTGCAGCAGCTCCTCGTCCCCCTTCCCTGCGAGCGCATCCAGCGCCTCCTGGACCTCGAGCGCGTTGCCGACCGACCGCCCGAGAGGGTTGTCCATCGCGGTGACGAGCGCCACAGTCCGCCGGCCCGCCCCCTCACCGAGAAGCACCATCTCGGTCGCCAGCTCCTCGGCGGAGGCGGGATCCGGCATGAAGGCGCCGCGTCCGAACTTGACGTCGAGCACGATCGCGTCCGCGCCGGCGGCGATCTTCTTAGACATCACGCTGGAGGCGATCAGCGGCACCGACGGCACCGTCCCGGTCACGTCGCGCAGGGCGTACAGGGCCTTGTCGGCGGGGACGATGCGCGGCGACTGCGCGGCGACCGCGATCCCGACCTCCCGCACCTGCCGGATGAACCGGTCCGGGTCGAGGTCGACCGTGAGGCCGGGGACCGACTCGAGCTTGTCCAGCGTGCCGCCCGTGTGCGCCAGCGCGCGGCCGCTGAGCTTGGGCACCTTGACGCCGCACGCGGCAGCCAGAGGCGGACCGATCAGCGTCACCTTGTCGCCCACCCCGCCAGTGGAGTGCTTGTCGACCTTGATCCCCGCGATCCCGCTCAGGTCCAGCACCTCCCCACTCCGGACCATCGCCTGCGTCAGCGCCAGCGTCTCCGCGCGGGTCATGCCCCGGATGCATACGGCCATCAGCCAGGCCGCCATCTGGTAGTCGGGGATGTCCCCCTTGAGGTAGCCGGACAGCAGGAAATCGATCTCATCTGGGGTGTGCTCGCCGCCGTCCCGCTTGCGGCTGATAATCTCCAGCGCCTGCATCGGCCTAACTTACATTCAAAGCGGCCGTGGGCTACAATCGCGCGATCCGGGAGCTATCGCTCTTTGGGTAAGGGTTTTTGTTCAGTGAGGGGTGGAAGCATGGTTCTTTCGCGACTTCGGTTCCTGGCCTTTACGGGTGTGGCCCTGATGCTGCTCGCAGCCTGCGGCAGCTCCGGTGGCGGCGGAACCCCTGCCAAGACGTACAAGATCGGCCTGGTTACCGACATCGGCGGGCTCAACGACAAGAGCTTCAACCACCTCGCCGACCTCGGCCTGGAGAAGGCCAAGACAGACTTCAAGGTCCAGGGCGACGTGGTCGAGTCCAAGAGCGGCGACGACTACGTGCCCAACCTGACCAACTTCGCCTCGAAGAACTACGACCTGGTGATCGGAGTCGGCTTCCTGATGGCGACGGCGGTCGGCACGGTGTCGGGGCAGTTCCCCAACATCCACTTCGCCATCATCGACGGCGCCGGGACAGATGCCAACGGCAACGACCTCAAGCACCCCAACGTCCAGTCCCTCTACTTCAGTGAGCAGGACGCAGGTGCGATGGTGGGCGTGATCGCCGGGATGCTCGAGAAGCAAGGCAAGGCGCCGAAGAGCAATCACGTCATCAGCGCGGTCGGGGGCATCAGCATCCCGCCTGTGAACCACTACATCGCCGGCTACAAGTGGGCGGCGACGATGGAAGACCCGTCGATCAAGGTGCTGGTCGGCTACTCGAACGACTTCACAGACCCCGCCAAGTGCAAGAACGTTGCCGCCAACCAGATCGCGGCCAAGTCCGACATCCTGTTCCAGGTCGCGGGCGGGTGCGGGCTCGGAGTGCTGCAGGCGGCGGGCCAGGCGAAGGTCTACAGCATCGGCGTCGACGCGGATCAGAAGGACTCCGATCCGTCCGTCATCGCGAGCGCGTTGAAGAAGGTTGACGTCGCCACGTACACGGCTATCAAGAATGTCGTCAACGGGCAGTTCCAGGGTGGAGCGCTGACATTCAACATCGCGAACGATGGAGCCGGCTACGCGCTGGACAACCTCACCCTGCCGGCCGACATCCAGGCCGAGGTCGACAGCGTCAAGGCCAAGATCAAGGCGGGCACACTCGTACCGCCGTCAGACATCCCGGCGTAAGTCAAGGAGTTGAACCCAAGGCGGGCGCTAGCGTTGCGCCCGCCTTTCTTTCTGACGGCGGCCGATTGATCCGGTAGGAAAAGCCAGTGGCAGCATCACCGGCCTCCGTTGGCGGACCCCCTCGAGTACGCGTGCCGGGCGCGGTGCGCCGCGCCGCGAGCGGGATGGCCGTGCCGTTCGGGTCCGTGGTCTTCGCCTTCGTCGTCGGCGGCCTGTTCGTCGCGATCACCGGCGGCAACCCGTTTGCCGCCTATCAGGGATTGATTTGCGGCGGTTTCGGCGTCTTCTGCCAGTTCGAGAACCCGGCTCTTCAGATCTCGACCACCATCGTGTTTCTGACCCCGCTGATAATGACCGGGGTCGCGGTCGCGCTTCCGTTTCGGGCGGGCCTGTTCAACATTGGGGCCGAAGGGCAGCTGCTCGCGGGCTCGGTTGCCTGCACAGCCATCGGCATCAAGTTCAGCAGCCTGCCGGCGCCGATCCTGCTGCCGATGGTCCTGATTGGCGGGACGCTGGCCGGGGCGATCTGGGCCGGCATCCCGGGCGTGCTCAAGGCCACGATCGGCGCGCACGAGGTGGTGACCACGATCATGCTCAACTACGTCGCGCAGTGGCTGGTGCGCTACCTCATCGTCGGCGGTCCGCTGCAGCTGCCTCACGGATTTTCCGCCTCTTCACCTATCGGAGCCGGCGCCCGGCTGCCCACCTTTCTGCCGAATGACAACAGCCTCATCATCTTCGGGCTGCCTGCGGGCGTGTACCGCGTGCACACCGGGCTCCTTATCGCCATCGTCGCCCTGGCCGTGTTTGCAGTCCTGCTTTGGCGGACGTCGCTCGGCTACGAGATCCGCGCAGTCGGGCAGAGCCAGCGCGCTGCCCGCTACGCGGGTATCAATGTGCCTCGCACCATCATCGTGACGATGCTCATCGCCGGCGCGTTCTCAGGGCTGGCCGGGGCGATCCAGATCGCGGGCGTCGACCACAACCTGACCGACAAGTACTTCAACGACACCACCGGTTTCGATGCCATCGCGGTGGCGCTGCTGGGCCTGGGCAGCGCGGTCGGCATCCTCCTTGCATCGATCCTGTTTGGTGCGCTCCACGCGGGTGGTTCGGTCATGCAGGCTGATGCCGGCATCTCGAGCAGCCTCGTCCAGATCCTGCAGGCGCTGATCCTGTTCAGCATCGCGGCCAACTTCCTTCGCGTGCTGCGCTTCCGGCTTCCCTCCTTCGGCCTGAGGCCGCCTGCGAAGGCGCCACCAGACGTGAAATCCCCATGACATTTCTATCCGACATCGCCCATGTGCTGGTCACCGCCGACCTCTGGCGGGCGACGCTCGAGGCCGCCGCCCTGCTGCTTCTGCCGGCGCTCGGTGGCGTGATCTCGGAGCGCAGCGGAGTCGTCAACATCGCGATGGAAGGCATGATGCTGACCGGCGCGTTCTTCTCGGTCGTCGCCGACCTCGCCTGGCACAACCCCTGGCTCGCGGCATTGGTCGGCATCATCGCGGGCGGCCTCATGGCTCTGATCCATGCGGTAGTGTCGATCCGGTTTCGGGCAGACCAGATCGTCAGCGGTATCGCGATCAACATCTTCGCGGCGGGACTCACTCTCTTCCTGGTCAATCGCATCTATGGACTGCAGGACGTGGGACACGTCGGCCAATCGGCCCTGTTGCCGTACGTCAACATCCCCCTTGTCGACCAGATCCCATTCCTCGGCCGGGTCCTCTTCCAGCAGAACATCGTTGTTTACGCGGCTCTGATCCTGCTTGTCGGGGTGCAGGTGGTGCTGTTCCGGACGCGGCTCGGGCTTCGGATCCGGGCTGTTGGTGAGCATCCGCAGGCGGCCGACACGGCCGGCATCAACGTCTACGCCATCCGCTACGGCGCCGTCATCACGAGCGGACTGCTGTCCGGCCTCGCGGGCGCGTTCCTGGCCATCGGTATCTCAAACACCTTCGTGCCGAACATGACCGACGGCCGCGGCTACATCGCGCTGGCGGCGGTGATCTTCGGCAAGTGGAGGCCGTTGGGGGCTTTCGTCGCCTGTCTGATCTTCGGGCTCGGCCAGGCCATCTACGACGCCAACTCCGTGATCCATGTGTCGCAGTACCTGCTGAGCATGCTGCCGTACGTGCTCACCCTCATCGTCCTCGCCGGCATCGTCGGTCGCAGCATCCCACCCGCGGCCGACGGCGTCCCGTACGCGCCGGAGAACGAATGAGCGACCAGTCGAGGGAGAGGATTGCAGTCGAGATGCGAGGCATCACCAAGGCCTGGCCGGGCGTGGTCGCCAACGACCACGTCGATCTCTCGGTACGCGCGGGCGAGATCCACGCACTGGTCGGGGAGAACGGCGCCGGCAAGTCGACCTTGATGAA
>WNFD01010520.1_pt1 | contig 12335 bp, 16 predicted proteins | sample 5400491 | NCBI WGS metagenome assembly WNFD01 (sample SAMN13153343, study PRJNA577476) | soil metagenome | isolation source: 120 cm saprolite under Douglas fir tree site 2 hole 2 replicate 2 | place: USA:California | collected 2015-04-18 | reverse complement strand
TCTCGCTGTTCTCTTGATCATGGCGGCTCCTTTGGCCCCCGGCATGCGGGACCGTTGTCTTGGCCGACGCGATTCTCACGCCGACCAGGGAGCCGTCGCTACTTAGTTCTCAAGTTCAACAGGGCCCGGGACATCCCCGGAGTGCATTTGGTAATAGGTAGGGAATAGGTGTGGCTACCGACATCTCCCAGAGGAGTCGCCAATAGTCGCCCAGTTCACGTAGCGAGGTCACCTCATAGAACCGCCTTACGGATATGGGCCACTTTAAGTTTGGCTCCTTGAAATTCGGTCCCGTAAGAGAATCCTGAAAGGCCTTGACGAAGGAGGGATGCAGGTCATCCGCGATGATGCTCGTACCCAGTGGTAGATCATCGCTCTCTAATTGCAGGAACTCATACTTACCAATGTCCACCTCCCGAACCATCTCCACCGCATCCTGTGCGCCGTCGGTCCCGACGATCTCAGGAGCAGTCTTAACTACCTCTGTGTCGGGCTTGTCCAGGCGCTCTCTCAACAAGTCATAGAGCGTGACTCTAGCTCGGAACGGTTTGCCGCGCTTCGGTCGAGATGTCACGGTAAAAGCTCCGCACATCTGAGCGATCGAGAGCATCCCAATTCCCAATCGTCCGATCACCGGCCTGTTGTTGATCAGCACCGGGGGTTGGACGCGCTTGAGGCTGTTGCCAATACCACCCCCCATCAATACGGTAAACTCTTCCCGACTGAATCCGTCACCATCATCGAGACATGCGAGTTGCAAAAAATTGGGATAGTTCGTAGATATCCTGACGCGCTTTGCGTTGGCGTCCCAGGCGTTACTGACCAGTTCCTTTAGGGCGCTGGCTGGGCTCCTGTAAAGACCCCGGCTGAGATGCGCGAGAGCTTTGTCGCTCACTTTGATGGGCGGCATTTACCTTCTCGGCTTTCGGAAATAAACGAGTATCTCCGGAATTTCTCTCCTTCTCGCTGTTTGCCGGTTCCTTCGCAACACTTCTTGTCGGAGAAACTCAAGGCCGACCCTTTGTGACTTTAGGAGCCGCCGAAGTATGAGCGCAGTTTGTATGTGAACGCCGAAAAAGGACGACTGATCGCCGACGATATACGCACACGTTGCCCCCGGCTTCAGACAGCGCCGTAAGCGCCGGAGGTGCTCATACATGGCTCCGAAGTAGTCACCGACTAGGCGTGGATACACTCTGGCAAAGCCGTGTGTCTTCGACCGGGAGGCTGCCAAGACAGCGTGTCGAAGCTCTCTGACTCCAGTGAATCGCTTTACAGAATTGTAGTACGGTTGATCGACATAGCAGTTCTTCGAACTACTGGGAATCATCGCGCGTTTGATCCGGCGCAGATCGCTGTCCGACGTCACGAAGCCGCCGAATACCAGCTCCAATCGAGTCATCCGTGTGTAGTCGTGCTCTGCCGGGTAAGGCGGCGATGTGATCACGTGGCTGATGGAGCCCGTCCCGAGCCGCGAGAGCGCTCCATCGATGGAATTGCCGATAAAGGATTCGGAGATGGCACCAGGGAAGTTCCGGCGATGCTCTGCTATCGCGGCCAGCAATTCAGTTACACGCAACTCGAACACATCAAACACCTCAGCGTCGAGCCGCCGCTTCTTGCAGTAAAGCTCTGGACCGTATTTCAGATTTGAGAATTCTGGCACTAACAGCCCGAGCAGTGCAATCAATAGCAGATTTCGTGCGGAGGAATCCTCACATCGCCCAATCGCCTCAACCAAAAGAAGCGACTTGAGTGCCGGGGTGGGGCTGATCCATTTGCGCTTGAGTAGTCCTGAAGCCTGTAGGTAGCGACCACGCGCCGATCTGCCGAAGACGGGCCAAGCCAATGGATGAAGATAGCGTCCGTGGGCTTTCGCGTACTCACGGGCGCTGCCGAATTGTCGATAACCTGCTTTTGAGGCGCGGAGAACGCGGAGAAGCTCCCGCTCTACGGTCGGAACGCTGACCCGCCAATTGGTCTTTACGCGCGCTGCGGCGACGCAGACAGGATTGGAGTCGATGCCGATGGAGCCAATGCCCCGGCGCTTACACTCAAGGAGGGTAGTCCCGGTGCCGCAGAAGGGGTCGAGCACGGTCGCTTTGGCGCGGGGGGAGAGTTCTTCAAGGATAGCGGCTACGGTCGAACTCGGGTACGACAGGACGAAGTTAAAGCACCTGTCGAGCACAGAATCAATCTAATAGAGCGGGACACCGAAAGCCACCAAGTTTGCAAGGCGGTGAGAGGGCGGAACACCCGGACGAGCCTTGACCCCGAAGGCGCAGCTTCGGTCATCCGGGGCCGCGCTGTTTTAAAGGGCCGGATGAACGAATGGCCGGAGACAGGGGACAGACGAGCGCCCCGGCCTGGACGAGCACCGGGGCGTTCGCCCTCGGACAAACGAAAGGCCCCGGCGCGATGGTCTGCGCTCGGGGCTTTCGGTTCTACTCTACCGGGCGGGTCGCTTCTCGACGCGACCCTCAAACTTCACCTTCAGGTCAGGGTAGGGCAGAATGGGTGCTGCGGGGAGCGGCATCGCTCCCCCCGACCACTATCAATGCTACGAGTTTTCAGCCGCCAGCGGCTCGGCCGCGTTCGGGCGGCCGCTCTGAATACGCTGGCCGAGCCTGATCAAGACCCGACCGAGCGCGACGCGCGTCGGCTGCCGTGGTGGCCGATGAGCGTGGAACAGCGCGTCTCTCGCGGCCGCCGCTCGCGCTTCGGCCAGGCGCTCCCTGATCAACCATTCGGCGAAGTAGACGTTCATGTCCATGACACCGACTCTCCTCTGGGCCTGCGCGCCGCGACCACGGTGCGCTCCCTGCGTGTGACCGGTCGTTCCTGCGGGCTCAGGACGATCTCGAACCGGCCCGGTTTCGTTCGTTCGGGCGCGTCGAAGGCGCCGTAGGCGGTCCGGACCACGTGCGCCACGGTGTCGAGGTCGTCGAATGGCACGGGGATCATGAGCTGCCAGCGACCCCAGAACCGGTGGCGCACCACCGGAGAGACGATGGCGCCCAGCTCTCCGTGGACCGCGTCCGTCACCGCGATCTGTCGCGCGACCGCCAGGAGGCGAGTGCGCGCTCTCCACATCGAGAGCAACAGCACCGCGGTGAGCAGGGCCGCCGGGACCAGCACGGCGACCACTAGCGCGCTCAGCACACGAGCCTCCACCGATTCTGACGAGTTTCGAGCAATCCCAGCATGTCGGCCTCCTTCTGCTTCCTGTGACACCGCGGCGAGGCCGGCGTGAAAGCGCGGCGAGCGACGCTAGACCGTCAGCGGGTGGAGATCCGGGCGGCAGGCCGTGCAGGGAACGAGCGCAGGGTACGACGATCGGCAGCGGATTCCAGCGGAGCGCCTGGGCCACCGCGCGCGTGGCCGCGGGCCTGCCGATCTCGGTGGCGATGCCCGTGTACGACGTCACGGCGCCGTAGGGAATCGCGGCGGTGGCCTGCAGCACACTGCGATGAAAATCGCTGCGCGCCAGGCGCAGGTCGAGCGGCCACTCCAGGCGGGTGCGGTCGCCCCGCAGGTACTCGAGCAGCTCGCGGTAGAGCGCCTCGATCTCGGCGCCGTCCTCCTGGGGGTCGACGCCGGTGACTCGGCTCAAGCGGGACGCTCCGAGGTCGGTGTGCTCGCCCAGGTACTCCACGAGCGACACCCCGAGCTCCGAGCGTGCGATGAGAATGTGGCCGAGCGGCGACGGGAACACCCGGTACGACACCAGGCGCGATTTCAGATCGGCGAGGCGCGACTCGAGCCCTTCGCGGGCGCGCGCCACGCTCTCGGCGGCCGCCGGCGCGCGCCGGAGCGCGCCCACGACGCCGTCGATCTCGCGATAGCGTCGGAACTCGCCGCGACAGGGCGCGCAGGCGTCGATGTGGTGCTCGACGCGGCGCACGGTTCCGGGCTCGGCGTCTCCCGTCGCCGCTGCGACGAGGTCGGCTTCGATCTCCAGACAGGTTCGGGGTTTACGGCTCATCGCGGTTGCTCCATGTTCGTCGGGCTTGTTTCGGGCGGAAGTGCGTGACCGTTGAGGCTCAGCCGGACCTTGCGGAGCGCCTGGAAGACGTGGGCTCGTGCGCTCTCCGCCGAGCAGTCGAGGCTTCGCCCGATCGCCTCGTAGTCGAGGTCGTGGATCTTTCGCAGGATGAACGCCAGCCGTTGCTTGAGAGGCAGCCCACGGACGGTGCTCTCGAGCACCGCCTTGGCTTCACGGAACCGCGCTTCGTCCTCGGGCCCCTCGGGGTCGGTCTCGCGGCCCTCGACGGACGCGGCCAGATGGGCGGTGCGGCGTCGTTTCTCGGAGCGAAAGTGATTCCGGGTCAGGTTCGTCGCGATCGCGAACAGCCACGCGCGGACGTTCGCCTCCGGGCCGAGCGTCCGGTAGGCGCGGTAGGCGCGCAGGAAGGTCTCCTGGGAGAGGTCCTCGGCTTCGGTGGCTCGTGACGTGACCCGCCGGATATAGCGGTAGATCTCCGCGTGGTGTGCGCCGACGATGGTCTCGAACGGTTGTACACCCATCATGGTTAGAGACACCGCCCCAGCCCGGATGTGAAACGGCTGGCCGGACTCGCCACATGATAAGGTATCCGGCGAAAGGAGTATCCCTCCCAGTGGCTGAGACCGCCGACGTCGTGGTGGTCGGTGGCGGCGTCAACGGCGCGAGCATCGCGTATGCACTGGCGGCGCGGGGCGTGACGCGCGTCGTTCTCTGCGAGAAGGCGGCGCTGGCCAGCGGCGCCTCGGGCCGCTCGAGCGCGCTCGTCCGGATGCACTACACCAACGAGTGGGACGCGCGGCTCGCGTTCGCCAGTTTCCCCGTCTTCAAGCACTGGACGGAGATCATGGGCGGCCCGTCCGTATTCACCCACACGGGGTTCGTGAACGTCGTCGCCCCGCCGTATGCCGACGCGCTCCGGAAGAACGTCGAGATGCTGCGCTCCATCGGGATCAACACCGTCGCCCTCTCGCCGGGCGAGCTCCGCGACCTCCAGCCTTTCGCCAACGTCGAGGACCTGGGCGCCGCCGCCTGGGAGCCCGAGAGCGGTTACGCCGACCCCGCCGCCACGGTCGAAGGCTTCCGGCGACGGGGACACGAGCTCGGTGCCCGGATACTCCAGTGGACCGCGGTGACGAAGATTCTGCGTCGCGAGAGCCGCGTCCTCGGCGTGGAGACGAGCGCCGGGCGCATCGACGCCGGCGCCGTTGTCGTCGCCGCCGGGGCATGGGCCCCGCGGCTCTGCCGCGAGATCGGCCTCGAGATCCCCGCGCGGGTGAAGGGGCTCGACACGGTGCAGGTGACGCGGCCGGCAGCGCTCGCCCAGCCCCACCTGGTCTTCATCGACAACGTGCAGGGAAGCTACTTCAGGCCCGAGAGCGGCATCCGCACGATCGTGGGCGTCCCCTGCCAGGACTGGGATCTCGATCCCGACGCGCCGACGGTGCTTCCGCCGGGGGCACCGACGGTCGGCGCCCAGATCCTGACGCACCGGGTCCCCGCCATGGAGGGTGCCACGCTCGCGCGGGGCTATCGCGCCTTCGATTGCTACAGCCGCGACCGCCACGCGATCCTCGGTCGAGTCGACGGAATCGACGGCTTGTATCTCGCCACGGCGTTCAGCGGCTCCGGCTTCAAGATCGCGCCCGCCGTGGGGGTCTGCGTGGCCGAGTTGATCGTGGACGGGCGCGCGAAGACGGTGGACATCGAGGCCTTCAATCTCCGGCGGTTCGCCGAGGGGAGATCGCCCGAAGGGCCGTACCCGTACGCGCCGCGGAAAGATCACGCCGGGCCCGATTGACTTGCCCGGCGGCTCCGTCTACGTTGACTGGACTACAGCACCGACTGGGGAGGACGGAATGTTCAAGCGGGTGGTGACCTCGGAGAGCGAGTTGCGCGCGCTGATGGGCACGCCGAGTGAGCGGGCCATCAAAAAGGAGTCGGCCACGGTGGACGAGCCCAGCCGGGAGTTCATCCGGCGCTCGCCCTTTCTGCTGCTCGCGACGTCCAACGCGGACGGTCGCTGCGACGTGTCCCCCAAGGGGGACGCGCCGGGCTTCGTGCGCGTGCTGGACGAGCGGCACCTCGCGATTCCGGACCGTCCCGGCAACAAGCGGCTCGACGGGTTGCGCAACCTCCTCGCGAATCCCCACGTCGGGCTGATCTTCCTCATCCCGGGCCGCGAGGAAACGCTCCGCGTGAACGGCCGCGCTTCGATCGTGCGCGACGAGGACGTCCTGGAATCGCTCGCGGCGCGCGATAAGCGACCGCTCGTCGCCATCGGCGTCGAGGTCGAGGAGTGCTTCTTCCACTGTCCGAAGGCGTTCCGGCGCTCGCAGCTCTGGGAGCCCGAGGCGTGGCCGGACCGCTCGGTGCTTCCCTCGATGGCGTGTGTGCTGTACGACAAGCTCAAGCCGGCGGACAAGACCCTCGAGGAGTATCTGCGCGAGAGCGAGGAGAACATCCAGAGGACGCTCTACTGAGCCGACGCTACCGCATCGGGATCGACGTCGGCGGCACCTTCACCGACCTCGTCGCGGTGGACGAGCGCGGCGCTCTCGCCATCGCCAAGTGCGCCTCGACGCCGCCCGATCCCTCCGAGGGCCTGGTCATCGGGCTCGGGCTCCTGGCGGCGGAGCTCGGTACGAACCTTCCAGGACTGCTCGCGCAGACCGACTCGATCGTCCACGGCACCACCGTCGCGACCAACGCACTCCTGGAGCGCAAAGGGGCGAGGGTCGGGCTGCTCACGACCGAGGGGCACCGCGACGTCATCGAGATGCGCGAGGGGCTGAAGGACGACCGCTACAACTTGAGGATGGCGCCGCCCGTGCCGCTCGTGCCGCGCGCCCGCCGCCTCGGCGTCCGCGAGCGCCTGCGCTTCGACGGGACAGTCGCGATTCCGCTGAGCGCCCGCTCGCTCGGGGCAGGGATCGCGGCGCTCGCGAAGGCCCGGGTGGAGGCGGTCGCCGTTTGCTATCTCCACTCCTACCGGAACCCGCGCCACGAGAAGCTGACCGGCCGGGCGCTCGCGCGGCGCTTGCCGGGCGCCTACGTGTCGCTCTCGGCCGAGGTCCTGCCGCAGATCAAGGAATATGAGCGCGTCTGGACGACCGTGGTGAACGCGTACGTGGGACCGGCGCTCGCGCGCTACCTCGCGAGCCTCGCGGCCCGTCTCGCGAGCCACGGCTACCGCGGGGATGTCCTGATCATGCAGTCGCACGGCGGCGTCGCGCCGATGCGCGAGTCGACGCGGCTGGCGGCGGGCGCCGTGCTGTCGGGGCCGGCCGGCGGCGTCGCCGCCGGGCGCTACAGCGCGCGCCTCCTGCGCGAGGCGAATCTCATCACCTTCGACATGGGCGGAACGTCCACGGACATCGCGCTCCTCCAGGGCGGCGAGCCCCAGCTCACGGGCGAGAAGACCGTCGGCGTCGCGAAGGTCGCGCTCCCGGCGATCGACATTCACACCCTCGGCGCCGGCGGCGGATCGGTCGCGTGGGTGGACGCGGGCCGCATCCTGCACGTCGGGCCCGAGAGCGCCGGCGCCGAGCCGGGCCCCGCGGGCTACGGCAAGGGCGGCGCGCGTGCGACGGTGACCGATGCGAACCTCGTGCTCGGCTTCCTGGATCCGGGGAATTTCCTCGGCGGCCGCATCGGGCTCGATGCGCGCGCGGCGCGCGCGGCCGTCGAGGTCATCGCGACCCAGCTCGGTACGACACCCCTCCAGGCGGCGGAGGGCATCGCGCGGGTCGTGAACACCAACATGGCGGAGGGGATCAAGATCGTCTCGGTGCGTCGCGGCGTCGATCCCCGCCAGTTCGCGCTCGTCGCGTTCGGCGGCGCCGCGGGGCTCCACGTCACCGAGGTCGCGCGGCTCCTCGAGATCCAGCGCGTCGTCGTGCCGTCGGTGGCCGCGGTGTTCTCGGCGTGGGGTATGCTGGCGACCGACCTCCGCTACGAGCTCGTGCGCTCCCATGTGAGCGAGGTGGGACGGATGACGGCGGCGGGCCTGCGAAAGCTGTTCGCCGCGCTCGAGCGCGAAGGCCGCAAGCGCCTCGCCCACTTCGACGGGGCCATCAGCGTGCGCCGAGCCCTCGACATGCGGTACGGCGAGCAGATCTTCGAGATCCAGGTAGACCTCGGCGGCGTTAACTTGCAAGTGGCGGACCTCATGGATCGGGTGGCCGATCGCTTCCACCGCCGTCACGAGGAGCTCTACGCCTACAGCGCCGCGGGCCAGGAAGTCGTCATCGTCAACGCGCGCGTGGCGGTCGTCGGCGCGCTCCCCGTGCTGCCGGCCGGTGCCGGCGCGGCCGAGCGAGGGTCGGCCACCGCGGCCACCCGCCGTCGCGTCTGGCTCGGCGACTGGGTCGAGGTGCCCGTTCACCGGATGGACGCGCTCGCCGTCGGGCAGGAGTTCAAGGGCCCGGCGATCTTCGAGTCGGCGACGACCACGGTGCTCGTGCGCGAGGGCGAGCGGGTCGCCGTCACGCCGCACGGCTGGCTCGACATCCGCCTCGGCTGACCGCGTGCGCCGAGACCTGCGCCACAACATGGCGGCGCTCGGCGCCGACTACGCGCTCTTCGGGGTGGGCCTGTCGTTTGCCTCGCAGTCCACGATCCTGCCGGCCTTCGCGGCCTACCTGGGCGCTCCCAACGTCGTCATCGGCGCGATCCCCGCGGTAATGACCCTCGGCTGGTTCCTCCCGTCGCTCTTCACCGCGGGCCACACGGAGACGCTCGCGCGGAAGCTTCCGTTCGTCCTCCGCTATTCGGTCTGGGAACGCGTGCCGTTCGCGGTGCTGTCCCTCGCGGCGTTCTTCCTGGCCGACCGCGCGCCGGCTCTGACGCTCGCCCTGATGCTGCTGATGCTGCTCGTCATCACCGGCGTCGGCGGCGTGCTCATGCCGGCGTGGATGGACATCATCGGGCGCCTGATCCCCGTCACGACGCGCGGTCGCTTCTTCGCGTTCGCGAACCTCGCGGCGGGCGCCGGGGGTTTCGCCGGGAGCTTCGTGACGGCGAGCATCCTGGCGGCGGTGGCGCCGCCCGCGAGCTACGGCGCGTGCTTCGTCGGCGCCGCGATGTGCATGGCGCTGTCGTACGCCGCGCTCGCCGTCGTCCGCGAGCCGGCGGCAACGGGTCGGTCGCAGGCGGTCACGCTCGGAGCCTATCTGTCGCGGATCCCGGCGCTCCTCGGCCGCGACCCGAATCTCGCCTGGTTCCTCGCCGCCCGCGCGTTCGCCGTGACCGGATCGATGGCCGGCGGGTTCTACACCGTCTATGCGCTCCGCGTCTGGGACGCCCCTGCGGCGCAGGTCGGCGTCTTCACCACGCTCTTGTTCGTGGGGCAGATGGCGGGCAACGCGGTGTTCGGCTGGCTTGCCGACCGACGGGGCCACCTCCTGGTGATCACGGTGGGCCTCGCCGCGACGCTCGCCGGCAACCTGCTCGCCGTCGCGGCTCCGACGCTCGCAGTGTTTGGCGTGGTCTTCGTCATGCTGGGGACCCAGATCGCCGCCATGAACGTGTCGACGCTGAACGTGCTGCTGGAATTCGCTCCGGTGCTGGAGGAGCAGCCGACCTACATCGGTCTTGGAACCACCTTGATGGCGCCCATCGCGTTCGGCGCGCCGCTCGCCGCCGGGCTGCTGGCGGACGCGTTCGGCTTCCCGTCGGTCTTCGTGGTGGCGGCGGTCGCGGCGACTGTCGCGCTCGGGCTCCTGCTCACGCGCGTGCGCGACCCGCGGAGGGTGGCATCGCCGCGTCCAGCATGAGCGGTCACTTCGGCCGCTTGACGCGCTCGATGGACGGATCGTCCACGAACGGCTGGTCGCCCGGCAGCGCCAGTGCGATCGTATCGCCCGGCTCGACCAGCAGGTCGATCTCGGCCATCCGCTTCGTGAACGCCGCGAGAATGACGCCCTGCTCGGTCTCGATCTTCACCAGCACGCGGTTCGGCTCGCGCTGCTTCTTCGTGACCTGCCCCTCGACGATGCGGGACCGGATGCGAAGGTCCTTCGGGAGATATGGGTCCACCAGCGGAGGCCCGTAGACCGTCCCGGCCGCGCCGAGGCCCGCGCCGACGAGGAGCGCCACGATCAGGATGATCCAGCCTCTCATTTGGGCGTGTCAGGGTTCTCCGGCGGCGGCGCGGCGGGCGGCTGGTTCGTCGGCTCCTCCAGCCCCTTCTTGAACTCGCTGAGCGCGCGGCCGAGCGAGCGGGAAAGCTCGGGGAGCTTCTTCGCCCCGAAGAAAAAGATCCCGATCGTCAGCGCGATGAGCAGGTCCTGCGTGCCAATCATCGTCGTACTCCTTCGTCCGCGGGCACCGGAAACCGAGGCGTCCCGAGTGCTATTGTAGCCCACGGTGATCACGCGCCTCTTCGGGGCCACCGACGTGGCGGTGCCCGTCATCGGGCAGGGCACCTGGCACATGGGCGAGAGCCGGCGAACGGAGCGCGCGGAGGTCGCCGCCCTCCGTCTCGGCCTGGAGCTCGGCCTGACCCACATCGACACGGCCGAGATGTACGGCGACGGCGGCGCCGAGCGCATCGTGGCCCAGGCGATCAAGGGACACCCGCGTGATGCGCTCTTCATCGTCACCAAGGTGTTGCCCTCGAACGCGTCGTACGCGGGGACGATCAAGGCGTGCGAGCAGTCGCTCAAGCGACTCGGCACCGGTCACGTGGACGTCTACCTGGTGCACTGGTGGAGCGGCCAGCATCCGATCGCCGACACGATGCGCGCCATGGAGACCCTGGTGAAGCGCGGGCTCACGCGATTCGTCGGCGTGTCGAACTTCGACGTGGCGCAGATGAGGCAGGCCCAGGCCGCGCTGGGGAGTGCGCGGCTCGCCTGCAACCAGATGCTGTACCACCTGCGTGACCGTGCGATCGAGCGCGATCTCCTGCCGCACTGCGAGCGGGAGAAGGTGGCGATCGTCGGCTACACGCCGCTCGCCCGTGGCGGCTTCATGCGCGATGAGGTCGTCGAGATCGCGAAGGCGCGCGGCCGCACGCCGCGGCAGGTGGCGCTGAATTTTTTGAGCCGACGGGCCCCGCTCTTCACGATTCCCAAGGCGAGCCAGCCCGAGCACGTGCGGGAGAACGCCGGGGTCCTCGACTTCACGCTGTCGCCGGAGGAGCTCCGAGCGATCGATCGGGCGTTCTAGCCCGGCGAGGGGTTGCGGCCCTTCGCGACGTCGGCGAGACGGTCATCGCGCTCGCGCATACGACCTCGCCGAATATCAGCTGGAGCACCGTGTGATCGAGCGGGTCCAGCAGGTCCAGCACCAGGCCCGTCACGACACTGACCATCAGGCGATATAGCGCCACAATCGGTGACCTCCAGCGATTGTGCGACGGTCTAGGTCAGTGGCACGTAGTCGTACTCGCCGATGCCCTGGAGCACCAGGAAGACCGCCGAGGCGTCGCCGCCGTTCGTGACGAGGTGCGGACGGCGCGCGCGGACGGTGTAGGTCTCGCCGGGCTCCAGTCGTATCTCCTCCTTCGGGTCACGCAGGAAGACGCGCAGGCGGCCCTGGAGGACGTAGAAGGTGTCCTGGACGTGGTTGTGGTAGTGCCAGGGCACCTGCTGGCGCGGGCCGATCTGGAGCTCCTGGATCCTGAAGCCCGGCCGCTCGGCGTGGCGCGCGCGCCGTTCGACTTCGTAGAGGTGGCTCGAGTCCTTCACCGCTTCCATGGGCCGGTCCTCCTTCCCCCGGGGCGATGGTACTCGATCAAGCCGCCGAAGACCGGGAAGACGCGGCACGTGGTCATCTCGCCTGCGCCACGCCAGGGCGCTCAGGGCTCAGATCGAGAGCCTGGGGCTCGAAGGCCAGGTGGAGAACTGGACCCCGGAGCAGATACCATCCTTCGTCGAGCACCTTGCGAGACTTCCTCGATTTGATCAACGCGCTCGCTCAGCCGTAGCGCTCCTCGCGCTCGGTAGCACCGAACGCCCGGTGCTGCGCGAGCCCTGACCACGTCGCCCGCTGAGGTATCCCACGCCCCGGTGCCCCTCGGCCGGGGCGTTCTGTTATCCTGCTCTCTGTGTCGCACGATGATGACGTGTTCACGCCCGACGAAGAAGACATGCTCCCAGGAGCGCGAGAGGAGAGCACATGAACGCGCAGACTGAAACAGCGATCCAGAACTTGAGCAAAGCCTTCGCGGACACTCCCGACCTTGTATCGACCATGAAGCAGATCGCGCACTCGCTCGCAAACATCGAACTTCATTTGCAGGCGATGAGGCCACCGAACGTGCAGACGATCCGAGGTCCTGCCCGCTGACAGGCTCCCAGGGACCCCAACCGGGGCGCTCGTCTGT
>WNFD01005806.1_pt1 | contig 12335 bp, 9 predicted proteins | sample 5400491 | NCBI WGS metagenome assembly WNFD01 (sample SAMN13153343, study PRJNA577476) | soil metagenome | isolation source: 120 cm saprolite under Douglas fir tree site 2 hole 2 replicate 2 | place: USA:California | collected 2015-04-18 | reverse complement strand
GCACGGCAGTTCTCGGCCTCGGCGATCTCGGCGCGCTCGCCGCCAAGCCGGTGATGGAGGGCAAGGCGGTGCTCTTCAAGCGCTTCGCCGGCATCGATAGCTTCGACCTCGAGATCGACACCAAGGACGTCGACGCTTTCGTCAATTGCGTACGCTACCTCCACCCCTGCTTTGGTGGCATCAACCTCGAGGACGTCAAGGCCCCAGAATGCTTCATCATCGAACAGCGCCTGCGCGAACTGCTGGACATTCCAGTCTTCCACGATGACCAGCACGGTACCGCAATCATCGCGACCGCCGGTCTCATCAACGCGCTGCACCTTACCGACCGTGCTCTCGGCGACATCAAGATGGTGGTGAACGGCGCAGGCGCTGCCTCGATCGCCTGCGTCGAGCTCCTCAAAACAATGGGACTGCCGCACGACAACGTCGTGCTCGTCGACACCAAGGGAGTTATTTATCAGGGCCGCACCGAGGGAATGAACCAGTGGAAGTCGGCCCACGCGGTCGCGACCAAAGCGCGCACCCTCGCCGAGGCGATGGAGGGGGCCGACGTGTTTTACGGACTCTCGGCAAAGGATGCCGTGAGCAAGAAGATGGTGCTGTCGATGGCAGCGAAGCCGATCGTCTTCGCGATGGCCAATCCCGATCCCGAAATCACGCCGGAGGACGTCAAGGCGGTGCGCGCCGAGGCCATCGTCGCCACCGGCCGCTCCGACTATCCGAATCAGATCAACAATGTATTGGGATTTCCCTACATTTTTCGGGGCGCCCTCGATGTCCGCGCGTCGACAATCAACGACGTCATGAAGATCGCCGCCGCCGAGGCGCTCGCTGCGTTGGCGCGCGAGGACGTACCTGACGAGGTCGCCGCCGCCTATTCCGGGCAGCGCCTTAGATACGGCCCAGACTATATCATTCCAACACCGTTCGACCCGCGCCTGATCTGGGCGGTACCGTCGGCGGTCGCCAAGGCGGCGATGGAGAGTGGCGTCGCCCGCAAGCCGATCATCGACATGAGCGGTTATCGGGCTGCGCTCAAGGCCCGGCTCGACCCAACGGCGGCAAGCCTGGAATTGATCTTCCAACAAGTCCAAGCGAACCCGCGCCGGGTCGTATTCGCCGAAGGTGAGGAGGAGAAAGTTATTCGCGCCGCGCTCGTCTATCACGCAAGTGGCTATGGCACGCCGGTCCTGGTTGGACGAGAGGATCGCATCCGCGAAACCATGAAGCAGATGGGCCTCGTCTCGCCGGAAGGCCTCGAGATTCACAATGCGCGTTTGTCGCAGGCCAACAAACTTTATACCGATTTTCTTTACGCGCGGATGCAGCGCATGGGCGCGCTCTATCGCGACTGTCAACGCATGGTGAATCAGAACCGCAACGTCTTCGCCGCCTGCATGGTCGCCTGTGGCGATGCCGACGCGGTCGTCACCGGCACAACGCGAAGCTACGCCGTGGCTTTTGACGACGTCAGTCGTGTCTTCGAAGCGAAGCCGGATAGTCGTGTCTTTGGCCTGACTATGTTGCTGTCCAACGGCAAGTCGGTGTTCATTGCCGATACCACCGTGCACGAGCTGCCAAGCGCCGAAGAACTCGCCGACATCGCCGTGCAGACCGCTGCCAAGGCACGTCAGATGGGGCAGGAACCGCGCGTCGCGCTGCTCTCGTTCTCTAATTTCGGCAACCCGAAACGAGAGCGAGCACAGCGGGTACGCGATGCCGTGGCGTTGCTCGACCAGCGTCACGTTGACTTTGAATACGACGGTGAGATGGGTGCCGACGTCGCGCTCAATCACGCGCTGATGCGCGAGCTCTACCCGTTCTGCCGTCTGACCGGTCCAGCCAATGTCCTGATCATGCCGGCATTACACACTGCGAACGTCTCGGCCAAGCTGCTGACTCAGCTGGGTGGCGGCACGGTGATCGGTCCTCTACTTATCGGCCTCACCAAGCCAGTGCAGATCGTCGAACTTGGCGCGACGGTGTCGGATCTCGTCAACATGGCAGCGCTCGCTGCTCATGATGCAATCGGCCAATCCGGCCCGAGCGTCGGGGAAGCGACGTAAGCTCCAAAACGTTTGGACCGCGTGAGCGGGAGGACGGGCTGGTTTAATTTTCTGGAGAGAGTCTTGTCGCCCGGCGTGATCGCACTTGCTGATCGGGCGCTTGTTGCTGGCCGGCGACGCTACGAACCGCTGAGGATCCAGAGTAGCGCCGCCGGTCGCAACGCTTAGGGCGAAGCTACTTTTTCTTCGCCGCCTTTTTCGCCGGCTTCTTCGCCGCGGTCTTCTTCGCCGGCGCCTTCTTCGCTGCAGTCTTCTTCGCAGCCTTCTTCGCCGGAGCTCTCTTCAACGAACTCTTTTTCGTCGCTTTCTTCACTACCATTTCAAGTCCCCTAGTGGTCGGTTGAGCGCGCCGATAATACATGATCGTGAGGCGCGAGTAACTAGTATTCGCATCCTAGATCGCTAAAATTGCCTTAACGGAATTGGGCCTCCATGCGACCGTTTTTGCGCTTCGAGAGACACGCACTGGGTACCTGACAGCGGCCTCTTGCGAAATACTTCGTGCAAAATTTCTCCGAGAACATCATAGGATTCGGTGACTCAGCATCTTCTTGGCAGCCTGTGTCTAAACGAGAAAGGTCTCTGCCATCGGGAGTCGCTCGACGACACGGGAGAATAATTTCTCCGTTTGCGGCGTCGGCGCTTGACGCGACGCACGCGGGCGCAACTATAGTGCCCGACCATCTTCGGGAGGCTGCTCTGGCCACCTCACCGCTTCCACTATCACGCCTGCTGTTGGCCACTATTCTCGTCGCCGCGCCGACGGGTTTTTCTCTCGTCATCCTTGCGATCGTGAGCGAGTTGTCCGTGCGGGCGGCGCTATTCACGCTGATTGGCGTCTCTCTCGTCGTCATCATCCTTTTGCGTCCACTGCTGCGAAGCTTCGTCGCGCTGCGCGAGGCGATCGAGTTGCTGATGGACAACGAGAATGCGGCACCACTGGTCAAGGACAGCAATCCGTTGGTCGCCGAGCTGTGGCGGGCGATCATTCGGCTGACGCGCGCCTCACGGCAACGTCTCGCAGATACCCGCGCCGAACTTGCCGCCACGCAGGCCGTGCTCGCGGCGCTCCCCGATCCGATGATTCTGCTCGACGATCGGCGGCGGGCGGTGCGTGCCAACGCTGCGGCTAGCGAGATGTTCGCCAGCGACATCGTTGGCCGGGACCTTGCCTCTACGCTGCGCCATCCGGCCGTGCTCGCCGCCGCCGACGCGGTCTTGCGCGGCGAGGGCGAGCGGATGGTCGAATTCGCCCTCGGCCTGCCGGTGGAACGTCAGCTCAGCGCCCAAATCGCGCCGCTCCACGCCCATGTTGCCGCCGGCGCCGCCATCGTAACGCTGCACGATCTGACCGCCTCCAAGCGGAGCGAGCAGATGCGCGCCGATTTTGTAGCCAATGCGAGCCACGAGCTGCGCACCCCACTCGCCACCCTGCTCGGCTTCATCGAGACGCTGCGCGGTCCTGCCCGCGACGATCGCGAAGCGCATGACCGGTTCCTCGCTATCATGCATGAGCAAGCCTCACGCATGGCCCGTCTCATCGAAGACCTGTTGTCACTGTCTCGCATTGAGATGAACGAGCACGTCCTGCCGACCGGCCGGGCCAACCTGCGCCACGTGCTCGGTAGCGTCGCGGCAACGCTCGAGTTGCGGGCGAAGGCACGCGGCATGCGCATCGTCCTCGATCTACCAGTGGACTTGCCGGAGGTTGTGGGCGAGCCGGACGAGCTGGCGCAGGTGTTCCAAAACCTTTTCGACAACGCTATCAAATACAGTCACGAGGGCTCGCCGATCGAAATATCGGCGCGGATCGATCGCCGGGCCGCCGGGCCACCTTTCGTCGCCGTCGCGGTGCGCGATCACGGCGAGGGCATTCGTCGCGAACATCTGCCGCGTCTCACCGAGCGCTTCTACCGCGTCGATACGGCGCGCTCCCGCGCGATGGGAGGTACCGGATTGGGTCTGGCGATCGTCAAGCACATCGTCAACCGACATCGCGGGCGGCTCGACATCGCCAGCGAGTTGGGTGAGGGTTCGGTCTTCACGGTCAGCCTCCGACTGGCCGGCGAGGACGCCGAAGCACGCTGAAAGACCGAAAACCGAGATCTGTCATAAAACGGCAATGAAATAGTCACAGAATGCACCCTGGTGCATTCCGCCGGCTGATCGCATTGGCAGAGAATTGCATCGACATTGCCGCCGGTCTGGTCATCGTATCCAACCATTCCAATCTATTGGCATCGATCGCCGCATGGAGCAATTTTCCGAAATGATCGCAGACACCGTGGCGTTCGCCGAAAGCCAGCGCGGCGAACGCGTCGTGACGGCACCAGTCGCCGAAATATCGCCGAAAATCGTCATCAGGGACTTGCATTTCTTCTACAAGGAGTTCGAGGCGCTGAGGGGTATCAACCTCGTCCTGCGCGACAAGGCGGTTACCGCCTTTATTGGGCCATCGGGCTGCGGCAAATCGACTCTGCTGCGGGTCATGAACCGAATTTATGATCTCTACCCCGGACAGCGCGCGACGGGCGAACTTCTCATCGACGGACGCAATATCCTCGACCCGCGTCAGGACCTCAATCTACTACGTGCGAAAGTCGGTATGGTGTTTCAGAAGCCGACACCGTTCCCGATGTCGATTGCCGACAACATCGCCTTCGGCATCCGCCTCTACGAGCAACTGCCGGCGAGCGAACTCGAGGACCGCATCGAGCGAGCACTTCGACGCGCCGCACTGTGGGATGAAGTCAAAGATAAGCTCAGGCAGAGCGGACTCAGCTTGTCGGGCGGCCAGCAACAACGCCTCTGCATCGCGCGCGCCATCGCCGTCGAGCCGGAGATCCTGCTGCTCGACGAGCCGGCCTCGGCCCTCGATCCGATTTCCACGCAAAAGATCGAAGAGCTGATCAGCGAGCTGAAGACCGACTACTGCATCGCCATCGTCACCCACAACATGCAGCAGGCGGCGCGCAGCTCCGACTACACCGCCTTCATGTACCTCGGCGAGCTCATCGAGTTCGGCGAGACCGAGGCGATCTTCACCAAACCGCAGATGACACGGACCGAAGATTACATCACCGGCCGCTTCGGCTGAGGAGATCGAAGATGGCGTCCGAGCACATCATCAAGAGCTACGACGAGGAACTGCGCCGCCTCAACAACGCGATAATGCAGATGGGTGGGCTGGCCGAGGGGCAGCTCGCTGCTGCAATCGAGGCGGTGATGAAGCGCGACAGCGAGCTTGCCGCAAGGGTCGTGGAAGGGGACGCGCAGGTCGATCAGCTCGAACACGAGGTCGATGGGCTGGTCGTTCGCCTGCTGGCGCTGCGCCAGCCGATGGCACGCGATCTGCGGGAAATTCTCGCGGCACTGCGCATTGCCACTGATCTGGAACGGATTTGCGACTACGCCGCCAACGTCGCCAAGCGCTCGATCGTGCTTAACCAATCGCCGCCAGTGAAGCCGGTCTATACCCTGCCCCGCATGGTCAAGCTGGCCCAAGCCTTAACCAAGGACGTTCTTGATTCCTACGTCGCACGCGATGCCGACAAGGCACTCATCGTGTGGGCGCGCGATGAGGAGCTCGATGAAATGTATTCGAGCCTCTTTCGCGAACTTCTGACTTATATGATGGAGGATCCGCGCAACATCACGGCCTGCACGCATCTTCTGTTCATGGCGAAAAATGTCGAGCGCATCGGCGATCACGCGACCAACATCGCCGAGACGGTCCATTTTCTAGTGACCGGCTCTCCGCTGACGCGAGCACGGCCAAAGCGCGACAGCTCGAATCAAGCGGTCGCGCCGCCCGCCAGCGGCAGGAGCGAGTCGAATTGAAGCCTTTGGTCCTCATCGTCGAGGACGAGGCCGCGCTCCTCACCATGCTGCGGTACAACCTCGAGAAGGAGGGGTTTGCCGTCTGTGCGGCAACCGACGGCGAGGAAGCGCTGATCCAGATTGCCGAGCGCAAGCCTGATGTGGTGCTGCTCGACTGGATGCTACCGCTGATCTCCGGAATCGAGGTATGCCGTCAAATCCGCCGCGGCCGCACATCGCGCAATCTGCCGGTCATCATGCTCACGGCGCGCGGTGAGGAGGCCGACCGGGTGCGCGGTCTCAATAGCGGCGCCGACGACTACGTCGTCAAGCCGTTCAGCCCAGCCGAACTAATCGCCCGACTACGCGCCGTGATGCGCCGCGCGCAGCCCGCGAGCGCCGAGGATGTGCTGCGCTTTGGCGATCTGGCAATGGATCTCATCGCCCATCGCGTTACCCGCAAAGAGCAGCCGATCCATCTCGGGCCTACGGAGTTCCGCCTGCTGCGCTTCCTCCTGCAACATCCCGGCCGTGTCTTCTCGCGCGAGCAGCTTCTCGATCAGGTCTGGGGCCATGAGGTCTACGTCGAGCTGCGGACGGTCGATGTCCACATCCGCCGGCTGCGCCGCGCGCTCAACATCAAGAAGGGGCCCGATCTTATCCGCACCGTTCGCGCGGCCGGCTACGCACTCGACGCATCGAGGTGAGCCGTCGGACGGCCTGATCCGAGATACTAGTGCTGTAGGGCGGATTGGATTTATCATCCCCGAAGAGGACCGCGAGTTGCCGATCAACCGACGCAGCGTTCTGAGGGGAACAGCCGGCGGCGCTCTGCCGCTCGCCGCTTCGCGATCGATCCGGAGCGCTCGCGCCGCCGTCAAGATCACACCGGGTGCGCGCGATGTCTTCATCGTCGTCGACGTGCAGCACAGCTTCATCCCGGGTGGCTCGCTCGCTGTGCCCAGGGGCGACGAGGTCGTGCCGATCATCAATCGCCTCGCCGCCGGGTTCCTGCACGTCGTGATGACGCAGGACTGGCACACGCAAGGCCACATCTCGTTCGCCTCCTCGCATCCTGGCGCCAAACCGTTTGACGTCATTGACCTGCCCTACGGCAAGCAGGTGTTGTGGCCGGACCATTGCGTACAGGGAACGGCGGGCGCGGAGCTCAGCAAGGACCTGGCAATCCCGAAGGCCGAACTCATCATCCGTAAGGGCTATTGCCAGAATGTCGACAGCTATTCGGCCTTCTACGAGGCCGACGGCAAGACCCCGACCGGGCTGGGCGGCTATCTGAAGCAGCGCGGCCTCAAGCGTGTTTTTATCGCCGGTCTGGCGACTGATTTCTGCATCTGCTTCACCGCGCTCGACGCCCGCAAAGAGGGCTTCGCCGCCTACGTCATCGAGGATGCCTGCCGCGGCATCGATGCCAACGGCTCGCTCGCCGCTTCCTGGGCCAAGATGAAAAAGTCCGGTGTCCAGCGCATCCAATCCGCCGATCTTGCAATCGCCTGAGCCTCCCTGCCCGCTATAGCGGGCAGGGAGAACAGGGACGACGGGACTAGCCGCGACCGAGCGACCGGCCGGCCGCGACCGTCTGTTGCGCACGCGGCGCGTGATGCTGCGGGCGTTCGCCATGGCCGCGGCTGTTGCTGTTGCTCTTGCCGCTGCCGTGACCATGACGCGGCGCCGTCGATCGGCGCTGGCTGTTCGGCCGGCCCGAGCGATGACGTTGGCCGTTACGCGGCTCCGCCGGCAACACCTCTGCCGCCCCCCCTTGGCCGGGTGGGAAGGCATGATCGGTGACGACCGGCACGCGTTGCTTGATCAGCTTCTCGATGTCCCGCAGAAAAGCACGCTCCTCGCTGTCACAGAACGAGATCGCGATGCCGTCGGCACCGGCGCGGGCAGTGCGGCCGATGCGGTGGACATAGCTTTCCGGCACGTTCGGCAGGTCGAAATTGATGACATGAGTGATGCCGTCGATATCGATGCCGCGCGCCGCGATGTCGGTAGCGACAAGAACACGGACCTTGCCGGCGCGGAAGCTCTCGAGCGCCCGCTGCCGTGCGCTCTGCGACTTGTTGCCGTGGATCGCCTCGGCTGCGATGTGGCGCCTCGCGAGATCCTCGGCGACCTTGTTGGCGCCGTGCTTGGTGCGGCTGAAGACGAGGACGCGGTCGATCGCCTTGTCCTTGAGCAATTCGGCAAGGAGGGCGCGTTTGTTGGCGCGATCGACGAACAGCACGCGCTGGTCGATGCGCTCGACCGTCGAGGCGACCGGGGTCACCGCGACTTCCACCGGATCACGCAGGATGCTCGAAGCGAGGCGGGCGATGTCGGGCGGCATGGTCGCCGAGAAGAACAGCGTCTGCCGTTCCTTCGGCAACTTGGCGATGACTTTGCGGATGTCGTGGATGAACCCCATGTCGAGCATCCGGTCGGCCTCGTCGAGGACGAAGATTTCGATCCTGTCGAGCCGCACGAAACCCTGGTTCATCAGGTCGAGCAGGCGGCCCGGCGTGGCGACGAGAATGTCGACGCCGCGCGAGAGCGCGTCGACCTGCGGCTTCTGGCCAACGCCGCCATAGATGACGGCCTGACGCAGCCCGAGGTACTTGCCGTAGATGCGGAAGCTGTCGGCGATCTGGATGGCGAGCTCGCGCGTCGGGGTGAGAATGAGGCTGCGCGTGCCGCGTGGGCCGGCAATCTGCTTGGCGGCGGCGAGGCGTTGCAGCATCGGCAGGGCGAAGGCCGCCGTCTTGCCGGTGCCGGTCTGGGCGACGCCGAGGAGGTCGCTTCCGGTCAGGAGATGCGGAATGGCCTGCGCCTGGATCGGCGTCGGGTTGGTGTAGTTTTCGGCGCGCACGGCGCGCTGGATGGGTTCGATCAGGTCGAGTTCGGCAAATGACTGCACGAGATTGGTTCTTTCATTGGAATGGCCGCACGCGAGCGCTGCGCCGGAATGGCGCGGCAGGCGTCGCGGGTCGTTGGTTACGGCGATATACGGGTTTGCGCTATCGGCCGCGCACCGCTCGGGTGGCGTCCGCTTTCCTGTTCGGCCTGCCCCGCGCGCTCCGGGTCGGCTGCTTATTGGCGGATCGTCCGGCAACGCGGCGGTGCAGCCTGGAGGCGGCCCCGCCCTGCGCGATTGCAGGATCGAGATCTAATCGTCACGGACGATCGTATCGTCGTTTGGTAAATGCTCCCTTAACGGGTGAAAGTCAAGTGATGCTGACCTAATCGCCGATCACGCCGCCGCCAGAGCCTGCTCGAGATCGTCGCGCAGGTCGGCGACGTCCTCGAGCCCGACCGAGAGCCGCAACAGGGTGGGGCCGATGCCGAGGACCTCGCGCTCGGCCTCCGGCAGGCTCTGATGCGTCGTCGTCGCGGGATGGCAGATGAGGCTCTTGGCGTCGCCCAGATTGTTCGAGATGTCGACGATCTCGAGCGCATCGAGAAAGCGGAAGGTGGCGTCCTTGCCGCCGGCGATGCTGAAGGCGATGAGGGCGCCGCCGTTCTTCATCTGGCGGGCAGCGAGCGCCGCCTGCGGATGGCTGGCAAGACCGGGATAGAAGATGGCGGCGACCTTGGGGTGGTTCTCGAGGAAGCCGGCGAGCTCGGCGGCGTTGCGCGCCTGTTGCGTCACCCGGAGGTCGAGCGTCTCCAGCCCCTTGAGCAGCAGCCAGGCATTGAACGGGCTGAGCGCCGGGCCGGTGTGGCGCAGGAAGGGCGACAGCTCCTTGGTCATGAAATCGCCGCTGCCGAGAATGGCGCCGCCGAGGCTGCGGCCCTGGCCGTCGATATGCTTGGTTGTCGAGTAGACGACGATATCGGCGCCGAGCTCGAGCGGGCGCTGGCCGAGCGGTGTCGCGAAGACGTTGTCGACGACGAGGCGCGCACCGGCGCCATGCGCGAGATCGGCGACGGCGGCGAGGTCGACGAGCTCGAGCGTCGGGTTCGACGGGCTTTCGCAGAAGACCGCCTTGGTCGGCCGCTTGAGGGCCTGGCGCCAGGCGGCAAGGTCGCGCCCGTCGACGAATACCGTCTCGATGCCCCAGCGCGGCAGCAGCTGGGCGATGATGTAGCGACACGAGCCGAAGAGCGCGCGCGACGCGACGACGCGGTCGCCGGCGTTCAACTGACAGAGCAGCGCGGCGAAGACTGCCGCCATGCCGCTGGCGGTCGAGCGGCAACCCTCGGCGCCCTCGAGCAGGCGCAAGCGCTCCTCGAACATGTTGACGGTCGGGCTGGCGTAGCGCGAGTAGAGGAAGCGCGAGCCGTCATCCTTGACGAAGGCGGTCTCGGCTTCCTCGGCGGAGCCGTAGACATAGCCCGAGTTCATGTAGATCGCTTCGCTCGTCTCGCTATTGGCGCTGCGCTTGGTGCCGCCGCGCACCATCAGCGTGCGGGGACGCAGCGTGCGGGAAGCGGTCTTCTTGGTCGTCGACATCGCGCTCTCCTCTCGACCGACCGGCAGGCGCCAGAAAACAGGCATCCAGAAGCGGGGCAACAAAAAACCCCGACCGCGAGGGATCGGGGTTGCATCTCGCCAACGCCCCGACCTTTTAGCGGTATTTTTAACGTGGCCGCAAGCCGGTCGGCTCAAATCACCACGGGTAGAGGCTCGACTTAGCGCAGCAATGGAGCGGCTGTCAAGCGTGCCGCGGCGCCGATGCGTTGATCGCCGGCGTCCGCGGATGTAGCGTGAGATCCCATCTGGGGGGATACGAGGATGGTGGTCAAACGCCGGCTCGCCGCGCTGCTGTCGGCCGACGTCGCCGGCTATAGCGGCCTCGTCCGCGACAACGAGGAGACGGCGATCGCCGTCCTGCGCGGCCATCGCGCCATCTTCGACCCGCTCATCGCGCAGTATGGCGGCCGCATCGTCAATACCGCCGGCGACAGCGTGCTGGCCGAGTTCGACAGCCCGGTCGAGGCGGTGCGCTGCGCGCTCGAGGTGCAGGAGGCGCTGGGGACGCGCAACGCCGCGCTTGCCGAGCGTGACCGCATGTGGTTCCGCATCGGCATCAATCTCGGCGACGTCATGGTGCAGGACAACGGCGATCTGCTCGGCGACGGCGTCAATATCGCCGCCCGCCTGCAGTCGCTTGCCGATCCCGGCGGCATCTGCATATCGAACAGCATGCGCGAGCAGATCGAGAACAAGGTGGCGCTCGCCATCGACGATCTCGGCGAGCAGATGGTCAAGAACATCCCGCAGCCGGTCCGCGTCTATCGGCTGCGGAAGGGCGACGGCGCCGCGGTGGCACCGCATCCGCCGGCCCGCACGCCGCGCCGATTCTGGCCGGTCGCGGCCGCCGGCGTCGCGCTCGCCGGCATCCTCGGCGGCGGCGCGTGGTATCTCATCGCGGCGGGCGCGGGGCGCTTCGTCGGCCTGTGGCCGGGCGAATATTCCTGCGCTCCGGTCGGCGCCCGCGGCGCTCCCGCCACTGCCGATTCCGGCGCGACTGCCGGCGCGGCGCCGGTGGTCGGGCGAATGGTCGCGGTCGTGCGCGGCGACGAGATCGTCATCGCCCGCGGCCAGCCGGGCAATCCCGGTTTCTTCGACGTCAAGGGCAGGATCGCGCGCGACGGGCGCATCATGGCGAACGGCCACGGCATCGCCACCTCGGGCACCGCCTTCACCGTCGAGCTGACCGGGCGCGCCGAGGGCGACCACATGAGTTTGAACGGCTTTCACAACGGCCGCCGCCCCTGCCAGGGCAGTTTCACGCGAACCACGGAGTGAAGCGGCGGCCAGCATCGCTATCTCGCGCCCCTCACTACTTTGCCAGCCCGACGCCGAAATAAGGCTGGCCGCCGAAGCCGTGGATCTTGTAGCCGACGACGTTCTTGCGGATCGGCGTGAAGGTCTGCGAGTTGGCGAAGAGCATGCCGCCGACATCCGCCTGGAAGACCGCTTGGGCGTGCCGGTAGAGGCGGTCGCGCTCTTCCTTGTCGTTGCTCGCATTGGCGCGGCTGACGGATTCCGAGAAATCCTTGTTGCACCAGCGCGAGCGGTTGCCGCCGGTCTTCATCGCCTCGCAGGTCCAGTTCGAGGTCAGGATCTGCGACGGGTCCGGATAGTCCCAGGTATTGCCGAGCATGGCGATGTCGTGGTCGCCGGCCCGCGCGCGCTTCAGATACTCGCCCCATTCGAAGGTGACGATCTCGGCGGTGACGCCGATCTTGGCCCAATCGGCTTGCAGAAGCTCGGCCGCGCGGCGCCCGTTCGGCATGTAGCCGCGCGTCACCGGCAGCGCCCACAGCGTCGTCTTGAAGCCGCTCGCCAGCCCCGCCTCGGCGAGCAGCGCCTTCGCCTTCTCCGGATCGTAGGGGCGTGGCTTGAGGGTGTCTTCATGGCTCCACAGGGTCGGCGGCACCATCGCGGCGGTCTGGATGCCGGTGCCCTGATAGACCGCCTTGACGATGTTCGGGATGTTG
>WNFD01005805.1_pt1 | contig 12335 bp, 9 predicted proteins | sample 5400491 | NCBI WGS metagenome assembly WNFD01 (sample SAMN13153343, study PRJNA577476) | soil metagenome | isolation source: 120 cm saprolite under Douglas fir tree site 2 hole 2 replicate 2 | place: USA:California | collected 2015-04-18 | reverse complement strand
CAGCTTTACCCCGCTCAGCAGATAAATGGTGATGTTCGTCCTCTCCTTACGGGCGGTATTGAGGAAAGAATCCTGAATGTTCTGCGCCGGCTTGTTGCTTTCCATAGCCGATCTCCTTGCCCATTATTGGCCTTCCAACGAACCTAGTGCACATGCAACAGCATGTTCCATGCGGCTTCCCGCCTGCCGCAGGAACAAGGGGGGACATCCTGCCGTCGCTGTGGTGCCGCCAAGTTTCCACAAGGCAGCACCTCCGGCAGATAGCTGCGAGTACCATACGGCGTCTGGCTGCGCTTTTCAACTCACGTTTTCATCAGGTTCCCGATCAACAGGTGGTGCGCAGGTCAAATCAGGTCAAATCACGAACCTTGACATAACGTGGTCAAAATGCAAGTATTGCCCCGCCCCAGGAAAACACCAGCGGACGAAAACTAGCGTGGCCGATGTTTGCGCTGCCGCAGTTGGTTTTCAGATCTTCGCAACGCGCACCCTTCTCTGGAGCCGGGGAATCTGTCACTTCACGATTAGCGGAGGTACTGAGATGCACGATCTGGCTGCGTTCGCATTTGTGATGCCCAATCACACTGGCACAGAAGCTCTGGCCTTGATTCTGCGCTGGTTTCACTTTCTGGCTGGCATCACATGGATTGGACTGCTGTATTTCTTTAACCTGGTCAATGTCCCCTTCATGAAACAGGTGGACGCCACCATGAAGCCTAAGGTATTTCAATACCTCACACTGCCTACTCTGAATCTATTCCGTTGGAGCGCGCTGATCACGGTCTTCGTGGGCTTCTGGTATTGGGCGCAGATGTTTGTCGGTCCCGACGCGCAGCGCATGGGCGTGGGCGCGGGGAGCACCATCGGATTGTTCTTGCTGATCTGGATTGTAAGTTGGGGAATCCTATTCGCCGTGATCAAAAAGTTGCCCAGCGGATATGTTCTCGGAGCCGTTACAGCCGTCGTAGTCATTGCAGCCGCATGGTTGTTCGTCAACTACACTCCCGTCGGCCAGGACGACAACCACGTCCTCTCCATCGGAGTCAGCGGCGGATTTGGCTTCATCATGCTGTTCAACGTCTGGGGCATCATCTGGCCCAACAATAAAAAAATAATCAAAGGTACCCTGGCCGGTACTCCACCCCCAGACGCCGCCACTCTGGCCCGCCAAGCCTTCTTGGCCTCACGAACAAATCTCTACCTCTCGGTACCACTACTGTTCTTCATGGCCACCAGCTCGCACTACACGATTTTGGGCCGGTAATTTGCGTTATCACCACACGCCGCGGCAACGTCCGTCGCGGCGTGGCGAAACAAGGTGTTGGCCGCCGGACCAATGCCCATTACGATCCCAACGCGGGTGACCTGCTCCCTTCGCTCCCCGGTTGTTAATCCGGTTCACCACTACTACGGAGCAGTCCGCTCCTGGTCTGCGCATTGGTACTTTCGGCTAAATGGGACTTCCACTTGTGCCTTTTCCCTTGGCATCGCCGACCAGGTTCTCAAGTTCCGTACGAAGGCCCGAATTAGACTCACGGCTCCTGTACACCCAACATCGCACAGCCAGTAAGTAGGTAACCGCCGTGCTTTTCCCGGAGGTGGCAGGCATCTCCGGTTTTGATGTCGTCAGAGTGGTGTTTCGATGCGTCATCAGAGCTTCATTTGCATTCGTCTCTCTAATTCTCACAAGACGTGTTTGTTCACGCCTTTTAACCGTGACGTTCACCACCGCGGCATTTGACCGAAGCAGCTCATGGCTGTTTGAAGCCTTCTCCTGCAAGACGGCTCCGAGGGGCCCTCCCTCATCTCTCGTACAGCACGACGCCTTCGCGTCTCTTGACACAACCTGCCACACCCTGGGCATTAGCTGAACCGAATATCCGAGCTTCTTCAGCTGGCTGACGAGCCTTTGCTTTCGGCGTTTAAGCGTGAGAGCGGTCACCGCAGGGCCCAGCTCAACGTAGTGGACTCCTTCGTGCAATACCTTCCAAATCAATCGACACAGGCGGTGAGCGGGGATTGAAGCCGCTCTGAAGAAGTACGAGTCCGCCTACCAACATATGAGTTTGTACGAGCTGCAAAATGTCTGGCCTGATTTACCTAATCAGAAAAGGGAATACAGAAGGGCCGAGGATCTCCTCAAGAGAGGTGATGTGTCCAATGTGCAGGTCTCCCTATACCTTCACGATGTACAAGTAAATGGCGATGGCGCCGTAGCGCATGGCCTTCGCAACGAACAGTACCTCAAGAACCAGCAGTCCGGTTATTATGGGGCCGACAACACCATGGCGAGAGTGGGGACGCAAACTCCCGGTCCCACTACAGAAAGAGATAAAAGAACCGTGAAGAAGACACAGGAGGTCACGATTCACCTCCACCGTCAGGGCGACGCTTGGGTGATTGCCTCTCTCGAGGAAAGTAGCAAGCACCATTGACGGGACGAGTGTCCTTACTTTGGGCACTACTGTTCTTCATAGCTACCAGATTGGACCATAGGACCCGGATGACATTGCCTGCTATCACTCTATTCACTTTTGCGATTCTGGCGAACGCACAAGATTCCCCCACATCCCCGGCGAACCTGTCCGCGCCGCAGGCGCGGGCTAACGTAGCGGACCGGGCACAGGTTGATGCCGATCTGAAGAGGTATGAGTCCGCCTACCAGCACATGAGCTTGTACGAGTTGCAGATTGCGTGGCCCGACTTGCCAAATCAGAAAAAGGAGTGTCGGAAGGCTGAGGATCTGTTCAAGAGCGGGGACGTTTCAGATATGCGAGTGTCCCTTGAGGCCAAGGACGTGCAGGTGAATGGCGATAATGCTGTCGTACACGGCATTCGCCACGAGCAATACCTCAAGAATGAGAAGTTCGAGTATTAGGGCAGCGACCTTGGGATGCAACCACTCGGAACACAAAGGCTGGGTCCTGTTGCCGTAAGGAAGAAGAGAAGCGTAAAGAAGACAGACGATGTCACGGTTCACCTCCACCGTCAGGGCAGTACTTGGGTGATTGCATCCATCGAGGAAACTGGCAAGCACCACTGAAAAACTGCTCCCCATAAGGTCTGACTGCCTGAGCGTAGGCCATTGAAAATACCACCCCTCGCACGGGTGACATATCCTCTGTAGTTATTCAACGCGAACATTTGCTCCGCACAAGCAAAAAGGGCGACCCTTTGGGGTCGCCCTAAACAATTGCCCGAACTTCTCCTCAAGCCTTAGAAGTTCAAATTGGCGTGCAGTTGGATGATGCGACCAGAAGCCGCAGCACCGACGAACGCACCGTAGGGGCTGGTGGGAGGCTCGACCGTGGTGTAAGCCATGCCAGCCAGGCCCCCCTGCGCGATATCGTGGAACGGATTGCCAAAGCTGGGGTGGTTAAAGACGTTGTACATATTAGCCCCAACCCCGAAAGCCACCCGCTCCGTCACTTTGAAGTTCTTCAGCACGCTAAAGTCGCTGTTGAAATAGTGAGGACCGCGGAAGGTGTTTCTGCGGGTATGGCCAAACGTTCCGTCCCACACCGGGCCGGCACCGCCGAAGCCGCTTTGGAACAGGAGATCGGGACTGGCTCCGAAGCAACCTGTGGTCTGATTGTGTCCCGTGCAGTCGGGAATCTTGCCACCAACGAACGTCGGCAGCGGGCTGAAGCCGGCCGCAAAGCCGGTAGAATTCCCAAACAGCCCTATCCCATCGCTGTCTGTCATCGTGAAGGGATAGCCAGAGCGAGCAAACACTGTTCCGGACACCACCCAGCCACCGAGGACTTGGTTCATGATCCCGTGATAGTGGCTCGGAATCTGCCAGACATAGTTGGCATTGATGTTATGGCGAATGTCGTTGTCGCCGCTGCTGTAGTTTAGGGCTTTAAGATTGAAGGGATTAATGGCAGGGCCCACCGTATCATTGAAGCTATAGGGCAGGATGCCACCATTTGATACGGAGTCGAGGGCGTGGCTGTAGGTGTAAGCCACAGAGAACTCCAATCCATGCATGGCTCTTTCAGTGAAGCTGGCAGTCAAGCCGTGGTAGTTAGAAGTTGAGCCATTCGAAAGACTCTGCAAGTTGCGGATTCGCAGATCCGGGTAGGCAGTCGGCAAACCAGATATGCCGCTGGTGTCCCTTGAATTGGCCAGATCATTGAAGATGAACTCATCGTAGCCATGGTTGCCGACGTAGTTGATCGAAATGGCGCTCCTGGTTCCAATCGAGTGTTGCAGTTCGAGGTTCCATTCAATATAGGTCGGGTTCTTCAGGTGGTTTACCACGTCGTGGAAGTCCGGCGCACGGCACGGGGTTGTAGCACCACCATTTGCGAGCAGCTGATAAGCTGCGAGATTGCCCCCACTGGCGAAAGTGCTCTGAAAAGACGAGTTACAGTTGGCGGCGGTTGCTGCGGCACTCGACGCACCTTCAGCTGGCGCAAGCAAACCAGCAATCGTGAACGTCGGGTCAAAGGGCGCCTGGGCGGCAAAGCCATCCACCAGCGTCGCGGGGTAGAGATCGGAGAACAAACCAGCGCCGCCGCGGATTACCGTGTTCCTGAAAATGTTGTAGGCGAACCCGATGCGGGGCTGAGCGTTGATGGCCTGCACCGAGGAGAACGCGGAGGTGAGGCCGGTATGCATCATCTGGTTGAAGGGGATGGTCGGGTCGTGGTTCAACTGGCTGAACTGGGTGGCGAGCCGCGTGAAGCAATGTCCAGGGCAAGTCGCGTTTGAGTTGCGGTCCAGACGCAGCGCCAGGGTCAACTTCAACTTGGGGTTGACGCGCCACTCATCCTGGCCATAGAAGCCGACGCTGTACATGTTGACGCGCTCTTCCAGTTTCTGTGGGAAGCGCTGACTGAATTGGTCGATAAAACCACCCGCGAAATCGCCCAAGGCAAAGATCCGGGCTCGAGGAATGGTACGCACGCCAAAGGTTGCGTCCGTAATATCGTCTCTGCGGAAGTTCACACCCAACTTCAGGTTGTGATTGCCCTTTACTATGGAAACGTCATCCACAAACTGGTACTGAGTCACATTTCGGCCTTGCGGGAAAACGTTTTGTTCCCCGCCCAGCAGAGTGCCAGTGCCAAGATTGCCCCAGTTCCCGGTGAAGTCGTAAATTGCGTACGGCAACGTACTCGCGGAAAGCGCCGCGTTTGACTGTTGAAAGATGGCGCTGTACCAGAAAACGGAACCGATGAACTGGTTGACGAGGTTCGGGGTGAAGGTGTGGGTATTACTTAACTGGCCTTCCCATGCCGGCTGAACACTGGTCGCGTTAAAGGCTGGAGTGAGATAGTCAGTATAGGTGGGCTGCAGGCCGTGGTCGTTTTTCATCCGTATCGACCATCTGTCGTTATTAGTGTGGACCCAATCTACCTTGGTGTACATCAACCACTCCGTGGAAAGCGCCCCGACCGTGGAACGATATGCTCTCACACAGGGCGAGCCGCCAGTACCGTAGGTGTGAGCACCTATGGTCGCTCCATCGAGGTCCCCACATCCCGCTGGGCCCGCTAACGTCGTAGCTGCAGCTACCCCCGGGGCGTTGTCAAACAGGTTAAACATTTGCTGATAAAATCCCGCCGACTGCGGTGTGCCGTTGGCAGGATTGTTGAGATTGGCGATTATGTCGCCTTCCAGCTGCTGCGTCGGCAACTGGATCGGATTGCTGGTAGAAAGAACGTAGCGCAAACCCTCAGTCCCGATAAAGAAGAACACTTTGTCTTTCACAATTGGTCCACCGATTTGGGCGGCGTACTGATTATTGACGTCGAAACCCGGCTTGGTGTTGGTATTCTTCAGGAACCAGTCCACACCATTCAATGAGACGTCGTTGTAGTAGTACTTGAGAGCACCGTGAACGTTGTTTGTGCCAGACTTGGTCGAGTAATTGACCTGCGCCCCGGCCATCCGTCCATATTGGCCGGTATAACCGTTGCTGGTGACGCCCACCTCTTCAACCTCGCTGGCGCCCAAGAGCAGGTTGGTCGCGCCGGAGTTGTTAAGGTTAAGGTAAGGATCCATTTCGTCATTGCCGTTGACGGTAAAAAGATTCGAAGTGGCGGGCAATCCGAACGCGGTGAAGTTGCCGTACCCGCCGCCGCTGGACGTGTTCATCAGAACACCAGGCGCGCTGTAGGCAAACGCGGTGATGTCATTGCCACCATTAGGAAGGTTTTCCACCTGGGTTGTGCCGTAGGTGGTCGAGATGTTCGCATTCTCCGTTTCAATCAGCGGAGCAGCGCCAGACACTTCCACTGTCTCCGTCCCCTGCCCGAGCTGCAGCTGCAGGTTGGCCGTCGTCACCGCACTCACAGCCGCGGATACCGTCTGGGTCGTGGTACGAAACCCGGTAGCTGTGACCGAAAGCTTATATTGGCCCGGCTTCACCAGGGGAAAGCGAAACCCGCCCGTGGAGCCGGTCTTGGCCGTTTGTGTCGAGCCAGTGTCCACGCTGCTAAGGGTCACCGTGGCGCCTGAAACCACAGCACCGGACGGGTCAGTGACTGTTCCGACGACGTCTCCCGTCAATATCGACTGTGCTGCCAAGTGAGGCGCCACAACCGCCAGTAGGGCAACCAGTATGGTGGAAATAAACCCTTGCACTCTAATTCGACTACGCATAAATTCCCCTCCACTCACGGTGAGCTAAGATTTCTGGGTTCCACTTGTTTGATTACCCTTTGACCTGAGGGCCAAATAACCGGGCGCAGATCACAGCGACGCAACATTGAACGAGAACTGAATCAGTAAGGCACTTGTGTTTCCAGTGTTCTGTCTTGCCAACTACGTAATGGAATCATGAAGTTATCTCCACGCCTTGGTCCACAGCATCCTGAAAATACAATTTTCCATAGGCGTGGTCCACATTTTCCGTAGACTCATTCCTGCGGAAGTTTTAGCAAATCTGCGTGACGTCCGACATATCCTCTAAACCGCAGGCGGCCGGGGACAGATAGAAAAAGCTGTACAATCCTTGCCTCTTTAACGGATGGAAGACGCGAATAATGGAACAGTCTCCCTACCTTCACGCTCTCGACCTGTTCAACCGCGCCTGCTTCTTCGACGCGCACGAGGTCTGGGAAGACGTTTGGCGCGCCGCACCGCCGGATGAGAAGCAGTTCTTGCAGGGACTGATTCAGATCGCGGTCGCCTTCCATCACCACTCGAGAGGGAACCTCGTCGGCGCACGTTCCTTGCTAAAGCGAGGCACGCGAAATCTGCAAGGCTATCCCGAAGAACATGGCGATCTGAGACTCGCCGTCTTTCTGCACTCTCTGGTCGCGTGGAAAAGGGCGCTGGCGGACGGCAGCCCTCCGCCGCCGCTGCCTCATATCGAGAGGTGCAAAGGCTTAGGTGATGGCCTGCTACAATCCCACTTTCCCGTGACCGCACCTTCAAACCAGCTGCATACCGTGGGCGCGAAGCCGCTGGCCACCGTGCCTCTGCTGGACTTGCAGCGGCAGTATGAGCAAATCCGCTCCGAGGTGCTGGCGGCGGTGGGGCGGGTGTGTGCCTCGCAACAATACATTTTGGGAATTGAGGTGCAGTCCTTCGAGCGCGACCTCGCCGGCTTCTGTGGAGCAAAAGAAGCCGTCGGCTGCGCGTCGGGAACAGACGCGCTTTGGCTCGCCCTAGTCACCGCCGGCGTGCAGCCCGGGGACCAGGTTCTTACTACTCCCTTCAGTTTCTTCGCTTCCGCTAGCGCAATTGCGCGAGCCGGGGCACGTCCGGTGTTTGCCGACATCAATGCCGCTACCTTCAATCTCGATCCCACAAAGGTTGAAGCGCACCTGCGGCGCAGCGGCTACCGGAAGTTGCGAGCGCTGCTTCCCGTCCATCTTTATGGCCAGTGCGCCGACATGGATCGGCTTCAGCCACTTACCGACGAGTTTCATTTGGCACTGATCGAAGACGCCGCCCAGGCTATTGGCGCCTCCTGGCGCGACTGCCGCGCCGGGTCCATGGGCGTGGCCGCAGCCTTCAGCTTTTATCCCACCAAGAATCTCAGCGCCTATGGGGAGGCTGGCTTGGTGACTACGAATGACCCCGAGCTGGCAGCCCACATGAGGCGCCTGCGCAACCACGGCAGCTCTCGCCGATACCTGCATGAAGAACTCGGATGGAACAGCCGCCTCGACGCTATGCAGGCTGCCATCCTGCGCGTGAAGTTGAAATATCTCGAAGGATGGAATCAGGCTCGACGTCAGCGCGCTGCCGGTTATGACAAATTATTTGCGGAGGCCGGCCTCACCGCCGGTCGGCGATCCCAATCGCATGCAGCAGGGCCAAGATCGGAGCCCGCCTCGGTCTCTGATTCAACAATCAACCATCAACCATCAACCATCTCAGCGAGTTCGCCAGTTCAATTGCCGCAGACCTCCTCGAACGCCCATCACATCTTCCATCAGTATGTCGTTCGCGCTCACCGCCGCGACGAACTCCGGGAATTCCTCAGCGCGCGTCACATCGGCAGCGAGGTCTACTATCCCATCCCGCTGCACCTGCAGCCTTGTTTCGCGTATCTGGGATATCGCGAAGGAGATTTTCCCGAGGCCGAGCGCGCTGCCAAAGAAGTCTTAGCCTTACCGATGTTTCCCGAACTCACGGAGGACGAGCAGCGCTGGGTGGTTGCCAGTGTTGCGGAATTCTACGGCTAGGCTCGAGTAGCCACGTCCCGTGCAAAATCGGCCGCCTCGTGCCCGCAACCTTCCCCGAAGCACGCTGGAAGACGTATCACGCCACGTCCTACGAGAATGTGAGACATGCCACGCGGAAGGTTCCCGGCTAGCGCCGCCGCCGCTTTGACAGGCTGCGCGCCGGCTCTTCTCCAGGTGCCAGGACTCGCCGCACTATCGGTGTATTCAATTTGTATTTGCGCTCGCTGACGTTTCCGCTGTCGTCTTTCACGCGCAACACGAAAACCGGCAGCGACCCTTCTTTATCGAAATTCTCAGTCGTCACTGTAACCGGGAGCACTCCGTTGAGCTTGTGCTCGCGGTACGCGGTCTCGTAGCGGTGCTTTTTAACGTTCCAGGTAAAGACTCGCACCTGATCGAAGTCATAGGGCAACCCGTCATGAGGTTCGGTGAGCACGGCGAGACACTGCGAAACCTTTTTATCGCCGTCTTGCACCTCATTCAATACGAAGAAAGCCACGAAGCGCTGCCCTTCGGCGTACTGGGCGATTTCGATGGGCACGTCAACGTCCACCATTCGCGCCAGAACCCAGCCCACGCGTCCCGCGCTATCGCGACCCAGCCACCAGTCTTCGAGCGCTGGTGCCGCTGGCGTGGTGGAACCTTTCTTTGGGTTAGGCCTTGCTCTGGACGTGGTCGCGGCGCGAGTCGAGACCACTGCCGTGGGCTGCTTCTCCGCGGTGTCGCGTTTCAGGATGGCGACCTTCGCTCCCTGCGTGAGTTGATATAGGTGTTCGGTCTCGCGCCCGGGACTGATGTGCAGGTTGGTGTCGTTGCGCAACACGCCGGTGGCCTGCACCGGGTCGTTCTGATTGTCTTCGGTGAGCTTCTGCACGCCGTCGTAGGTCTTCTGATCTACCAGATAGCGCTGTTCAATCCAGCCTTCGATCCCGCTCGCGGTGCGCACCCGCGCGAAACGCTTTTCATGATCAAGAACTTCCACGCGCTCCCCGTTCTTGACGGTGCCATTCTTGTTGTAGACCGCCGCGACTTGGTCGCGAAGCGTGGCTTGCGGTGCCGACACATAAGCCACCTCCAGCACGCGATGGCCGCTTCTGCAGGCTATAAACACGGATGCGGCAGTAAGCACGCTGGCTAGGACAAAGCGAGGGACGGCGGATTGGCGAAAGCATCGCACAGCAGCCCATGTCTCCTGAAGAACCGATTCCCCCAATATAGCGCGTGTCAGCAGCGGTTTTTCATCACGAGGTTTACCCCGCATACACCTGTTCCAAGGGGGAACCGCAGTTTACGGAAATCACGGAGCCCTGCCGCCGAGATCACCTGGCTTCTCTGCGTACTCTGCGTACTCTGCGGAATTTCTCGGTGCGCTCTGCGTATTCGTCTTGGATTCTTACAACCCGCGGAGGCCTGACATGGCTGCGCCCCATCGGTTACCATGGATACAATCCGGGCCGCGAAGCAGGCGACCGCACCGCGGATCGATGCGTCAAACAGTGAGCGCTTTGCTTGGTGGCACATCTGTGTATTTGAGGGCGAGTTTGGAGCGTAATCCAACCCTATGGCACGAATCATGACAAAAAGTTGGACTCAGTTTCTTTTCCTTCTGGCTGTCCTTGCGTTGCACGCTGGCTGGCTTGCATCCGCGCAGAGCGCGGTGAACTCGGCCTTGCGTCCGCCTAAGGGCGCGACCGTAGCCATCGTGGTGTTTGAGGACTTGCAATGTCCCGACTGCCGCCGCGCCGCGCCCTTGGTGGAAGAAGCATCTAAGACTTACAAGATTCCTGTGGTGCGCCACGATTTCCCTCTGCCCTTTCACACATGGTCGTTCGATGCGGCCGTTCTAGCACGTTACTTCGACACTCATTCAAAAAGCCTGGGCAACGAATTTCGCGACTACATCTTCAGCAATCAGCTCGAGATCACACCGCAGAACCTGCGCGGCTTTGCGGAGAAGTTCGCCGCCGAGCACAAAGTCGACCTGCCTTTTGTCGTTGATCCCGAGGGCAAGCTCGCGGCCCTGGTCAACGCGGACAAGGAATTGGGCAAAACAATCCCGATCAACCACACCCCGACACTCTATGTGGTCAGCAACAAGCGCGCCGGCAAGCCATTTGTGGAAGTCGTGGACCGCAGCCAGCTTTATGCGCTGATTGACAGCATGCTGAAAGAGTAGGGCGAAGCAATTGCCGATTGCCGAGTGACAATTTTTGATGGTTGGTGGTTGACTAAAGGACTCGGTATTCAATAGCTGGATTCGACCTGCCAAGCCGTTCCTTTCGGCAGCCCCGATGGTTTGGCCATTTCCACAATCAACAATCACCTTCCTCAGTCTCCAAATCCAATTCCAATCGCCCGCGCAGTCCGCACCATCTCAGCTTGCGGATCGACGGACTTGAGATGGCCGATGGCGTGAGCCAGATCCACTGCGACGATGGATTCGCCACGCAACGCAACCATCATGCCGAAGCCGCCGGCGGCTATCAAGTCGACCGCAGCCACGCCGAAGCGCGTAGCCAAAATGCGATCGAAGGGCGAGGGTGATCCTCCGCGCTGAATGTGCCCAGCACGCTGATCCTCACTTCTTTGTTCGCACCCGTGGCGATGGCATTGCCGATTAGGTTTCCCACCGCGCTGGTGCGGCGATTCTCTTTCAATTCCGGCGGCAGCTTGACCCCTTCCGCCACCACTACGATGGTGAAGCGCCGGCCCACTTTTTCGCGTTCCCCAATCTGCTCGCAGACGCGCTTGAGCGTGAACGGAATTTCCGGAATGAGGATGATGTGAGCTCCTCCGGCAATGCCGGCTTCGAGCGCGATCCAACCGCAGTCTCGACCCATGACCTCAACCACCATCACGCGATGGTGCGATGCAGCCGTGGTATGGATTTTGTCGATGGCGTCGGTGACGGTGTGCAGAGCAGTGTCGAATCCGAAGGTCACGTCCGTCGCGGAGAGATCGTTGTCGATGGTCTTGGGAACGCCCACCATCTTCATCCCCTTCAGGAAAAGTTCGTGGCCGATTTTCTGTGAGCCGTCGCCCCCGATGCTGATGATGGCGTCAATGCCTAGCTTGCCCGCGTTGGCAATCACCTGATCGGAAATATCGCGGACTTCTCCACGATTCTCGCCCATCTCGTATTGGAAAGGATTGCCGCGGCTGGTGGTTCCGAGGATGGTGCCACCGCGGGGCAGGATTCCAGAAACGTCCTTGAGCGTAAGCTCAAACGACTTCTCCGGCCAGATGAGGCCGTCAAAGCCATCAGGGATGCCAATGACCTTCCATTTGTACTTTAGAATGGCCGCCCTGGTAGCGGCGCGAATGACGGCGTTGAGACCAGGAGCGTCACCGCCTCCGGTGGCAATACCGATGCAGCGAATGTTGGACATGGTCGGCCAGACTCGTAGATCGGGAACGCTCTCAGTCTCGCGCTTCGTTATGGATCCTGCGTGCGATCATATCGTCCCAGGCTCCAGGACTGCCACAGTGCGAGTGGACATAGAAAGGAAGCGCTGGGCGACGAGCCCTGCACCTATATCTCAGCGTGTTGACGCCAGAAAACACCGACCCGGTGGCTATGGTGTAACCGTCACCTTCGCCGTCGCTGTGAACTGCGTTGTTCCGCTTGTGTAGGTCGCCGTAAGAGTCTCCTGCTGTCCCGCAGCCGCGCCCGACGTCGTGGTA